>Ga0307511_10006659_pt1 | contig 11650 bp, 11 predicted proteins | sample 13_EM_MG_FD_200266 | JGI IMG/M metagenome (GOLD analysis project Ga0307511, IMG submission 200266) | Populus trichocarpa ectomycorrhiza microbial communities from riparian zone in the Pacific Northwest, United States - 13_EM | ecosystem: Host-associated > Plants > Roots > Unclassified | place...
ACCCCATAAGATAGGTTTTCAATCTCAAAATCTTGACGTACGTCCTCTATACGCCCATGACAGGACCAATATCTCACATAACGATGACGATCAAATGCCGGGGCGAAGCCCGGCAAATCTTGTACAATCTATCGAGGCTCGGGGCCCTCCGATCACTACAAGTCGTGGGTTGGGTGGGCCCCAATGGTACCCAACGAGACCCCGACAATGCGATCGTCATGGGTGTGTTCTCAACTATCACATCCCCCGTGTTCTCCGAGCTTGTTGTCGTCCTCCCGCATTGGAGGATTTCTTTACCCCACAAAGACATGTTCTTCCAGACGTTACGGAAGATGTATGAAGTCAGACCCTTCGAACTGGTGTTTTTGTTCGAGGGTCCGTGTTCTGTCGTGAGGGAGGGACATTGGAAATCGGTGGAGGCGCGATTCCCATTGAAGGAAGCTGTGGATGATGTGAATTCAAAAGGTTTCCTTGATTTCCTCGACTCCCCGCCCGTCATCCGTACCGTACCACGTTCTCACTATTATAGTTGGACCTTCTCTGACTTTGATTAGATACCTTTCGCGTACCTTCTACGTCGCTATCCCCAATCTCACAGAGTTGTACTTATATGGCCGGATTCCGGCTTCGAGTACCATCTTTGCTAACGATCGAGGTCCGCTAATCGTAAGCCATAAAGACGGACCACGGAACGATGGGGGTTGCCTCCAATCCAGGCGCATTATATTTCAGTGCTATACCTATGTCTGCGTACCCGATACATTTGTGGTCCGCACAATATCCTATATTGCCGCCATTTGTAAATCGAGGGATACCAGATCTGATCTTCAATGGGCCACCGCATCGCTAAGGAGGTTCGTTGGCCGCTAGCAAACAGAAACAAGGCAAACCCCTACCGGACAATCATGACAACTGGCAACCCTCCCAGAGCGACCTAATATCCTGAACCAATACTGAGGGATGATATCGTCATCGGACCCATGTCCCCTCGCAGGAATGTTGTTGGCGTAGTTGGCGACGGGTGGTAGACTATCGCGGTCGCCCCCGGACGGGGGTACGAAGCAACGACGGAGTCGGCGAGTTCATGGTTTCTTCAACCCGTTTCTGTGAACTCGGTCCTCGTGCGGCACTGCCAAGAGGGAGTTACGGTGGCAATGCGTCCAACAGTGTGAGGGATAGCGAGTTCACGAGGAACCACGCGGGGTAGGGTCGTGCCCGGTGTACACCAAGTGAGCGTGTTGAAGGCTGACAGCATTGAAATCCGGGATCAAGAGAAATGGAGCTGGCGCTGTGGGAGAATCAGGATGAGTTACCCTGTGCGGAGTCAAATAACTCGCGTCAGACTCACTGTTGAAATCCTCAGATCGGATTTCACGCGGACGGACCCAAATAACCCAGTTGATATCCCGTGCCGCCCCGTGTCCCCTCTGTAACCATATCCGAATAACCGCCTTTCGACAACAAGGTCTTTCGAGCCTGAGACATGATACCTGGTATCGGATGTGGGACACGGTGGACAAGACACAACGATGATCCCAACATACCTTAAACAGCACAAGGGGTGAGAGGAATTCGAGAGGAAGACATGGTTGAGGAACTCTGACAGCGGTCAATGGTTATGGGCGACCTAAACGAGAGATGTGGTCGGAGCACGGAGCCTTGGTGGTAGAACGAAGAATCGGTCGGTCACGGGGGCGGCGATCTTCATCGAGTGACTGTGTTTACACGAGCGCGCCATGGTAGGATGGCCACGCATACGCTTTAGATGACGGTTGATATCGGGGTATTTAGCGCGTCCGGACGCGTCTACGTGGAGCGAAGGGGTGGATGGTGAATTGTGTGGGTCGAGTCGGCCAAAGGTGATAGGGTTGACTGTATCGTCGGAGACGGAGTGATTGTTTATAGGTCGTTGGAGCGCAGTGTTCGAGAGTCGGAATAACGTCCTTGGAATACGACGTCGTGGAGATCGCGTTCGATGGCGTTTGAACCCGATGTGTCGCCTGGAGGATTCGGTAAGAATGAGTGTCGGAAACTCCAAGAGGCTCGATTTTAGTAGCGTCTCTCGAGGTACTCACAACGGCAATGCGTGAGGTGTGCAGGCGGATATCTGGGACTTTGTCGCACTGGTCATGTTGATTGGGTCCGATCACAATGCACCTCCCGCCCGCGCGGCGATGACAACGCCTCCAACAACCACAGATGTGGATCGCACAAGGGTTCCCATATCTTCGATGCCAAGTAGGCTTCTCCAATGGTGCTCGCAGACGGCTCTCTGATCTCTGCACTGTTCGCACTGTAGGAACAAACCTCTCGATTAGCGTAATGAACCTCTGGCAACAAAGCAAAGCCAAGGTCGATCGTCTCCTCCGTAATCCACCTCCGGTGGTGTCCAGGACGCACGAAATTACCTGCCCCCTCCCTCATGAAATTGCGGAGATGATCATCGCCCACCTCATCCACGACCTCCGGGCTCTCAAGGCATATTCACTGACTTGCCGATCCTGGTATATTGTCGCCGTCCCGCACATCCACCGTACACTTGTTCTCGGGAGGAGTTTCCCTCACGATGGGCTGGAGCCACTGTCGAGGCTACACAGACTAGGTTTGATCCCCCTCGTACAGGAAATTAGGGTGGAGCGATTGCGCGGGGTGGATAATTGGTTCGTACCTCAGGCTTTCGGCCGCAGTAGGCTGCGCCACTTTTCCACTTTCGCGAACGTTCACACTCTAGGACTTCAGCGGGTGGAAATCTTCCACTTTTTCCCACACGTCGAACGCTATTTTGGACAATTTTCGCCAACCCTACGATCAATCGTTTTGTCCGATCTGCGTTGTACTCCGCGACAGCTGTCACATTTCCTCTCTCTTTTTCCTAACCTGGACGACATCAAGATCTGTGGGCTATTCACGTATGTACCAAACACAACCGTCCCCGATACAACTCCAATTCCATTCTCCACACCGGAGCTACGAGGATGCCTGTCACTTGGCTGGTTTAGTTACGTCGAGACTTGGACGCACCTCATCACTTCATGTGGCGGCCTGCGGTTTCATCGCATGGAGCTGTGGGAGAGTGCACGATGCGTATCTGCTCTTTTGGAGGCGTGCGCCGAGACCCTGGAGATACTACGATTTCATGCAACGGATCGCTCACGAAGTAAGTCTACATGTATTCATACACGGATTCGAACTGATGGTGAGCAGGACTTCACCCCGTGGCGTTTCCCGGATACAACCTATCACAACTTGCGGCCCTCCGATCTCTACAAGTCGTGGACTGGGTGCCCCAACAAGACCTCAACAATACGATCGTCATGGAGGCGTTCTCGACGATCACATCCCACGAGTTCTCCGAGCTTGTTGTTGTCCTCTCGGGTATTGTGATTGCCCCTTTACCTCACCAAGACATGTTCTTCCGGACATTACGAAAGATGAACGAAGTCAGACCCTTCAAATTGGTGTTTTCGTTCGAGGGTCCGTGTTTTGTCCAGAGGGGGGAACGATGGGAGCTGACGGAAGCAGGATGCCAGTTGAAGGAGGCTTTAGATTGTGTGGACTCAAAAGGTTTCCTCGATTTTCTCGACGCCCCGCCCACCATCCGTATCGTGCCACGATCTCATTTCTATGATTGGAACTTCTCCGACTTTGATTAGATACCTCCCGAGCACCCTCTACGTCGCTACCCCGGGTCTCGCTGATACGTAATACGCGCGAACAGAGTCTGGCTTCAAGTACAGTCCTCGCTAACGATTGAAGGCCGCTAACTGTGAGCCCTGGGAGTGGCGTCGCCACTTGTTGAAGGAGGGGGACTCGCTGATGCTTCCCTTGTGTTGGCGGGATGGTCACAAAAAAGTAGCCAAGTAGGTCGTAATATTTCTACGGCCATGGTGCCATATTCACCTTGGGACGTGTTTGGATACGGGTATTTCCGGAACCAGATTTGGCTGGTCGAGTCCGATCAGCTCGCCTTTGCCACGATGACGACGCCCCCAACAACTGGAAATGCGGGTTATCCAAGGAACCCTACTTCCATAATATCAGGTAAGAGACCTCAACCGATGCACGCAGATGGCACTGATCTCCTCGTACAGTTGGGACAAGCCTCTCAACTCCCATGGTGACCCTTTGGCATCGAGGGAAGGCCAAGATTGACCGCCTAGTCGGGGGTCCGCCCTCAGAGACCTCCATCACCCACGAGTCAACCTGCCGCGTCCCGTATGAAATCGTGGAAAAGATCATCACATACCTCATCCACGATCTCTACGCTCTCAAGGCGTGTTCACTAACTTGCCGATCCTGGCACGCCGTCGCCGTGCCACACATCTACCATACCCTCGTTCTCGGAAGGAGCGCCAAGCTCAAGGTGCTCTCCAAGCTACACAAGCGAGGTCTAATATCCTTCGTAAATATAATCCAAGTGGGGCAGTGGGATGGCAAGAGCGCTTGGTTCGCGCCCAAGGTTTTCAACCCTCGTGATTTGCGCTACTTTTCCAGTTTCGCGAACGTTCACACTCTGGATCTTCAAAAATTAGAAATCCACCGCTTTATCCCAAACGTCGAACGTTATTTCGGACATTTCTCGCAAACGCTACGATCCATCAAATTGTACCGCCCATGTTGCACCCCTCGGCAACAATCGCATTTCCTCTCTCTCTTTTCGAACCTGGACAACATCGAGATCTGTGGCACCGACACATCCCCAATCATACCCGTCCCAGACAGGCTCGTTCCGTTCTCTGCGCCGAAACTGCGAGGACGGTTGGTCCTTCGTAGCTACAATTGGTCCTGGACTTGGGAACACCTCATCTCTGCAGGTGGCCTGCGGTTCCGTCACATAGATCTACGTGACAGTATAAACTGCGCGCAGGTCCTGTTAGATGCATGTGCTGAGACCCTAGAGACATTACAACTCTTCGCGACGGACGGTAAGCTGTGCTACTTGGGTTTATCCAATTCGAACTGACGGTGAACAGGTTGGTACCCAATCGACAAACTCGATCTTTCGCGGCTGCGGGTTCTCCGGTCTCTACTGATCAGCGGTTTGCCAATGAGCATGTCAGGAGACTACCGCCGTCACTCGACCGTCCTGAGGGCATTCCCGACCGTCACCTCCCCTGTGTTCTCCGAGCTCGTTATCATCCTCCCGGATGATACAATCACTTATTTACCCAAGTATGTCACGCTGTTCGAGAGGTTGGGCAAGATGAATCAAGTCAGACCCTTCAACTTGGTATTCAGCTTGGTACTTTCCTCCAGCGTTTCCGAAGCTTCCCTAGTGGAGGCGCGACGGAAGTTGAGGGGTACTTTAGACTTGGTAGCTGCAAAAGGTCTCCTCAATTTTCTTGACTCCCCGCCCACCATCCGTTAGCTGCAATCCTCCAGTTACGCGCGGGACACAACCTCGATTAGACACTTTTTGTTCGCCTCTTATATCACTGCCCTCGGTCTTGTAGAGAGGTTGGTGTGCAACATAGGATCCGCTTTATCGCAACGAATTAAAAAGGCAAGAGGGTGTTCTTGGATCCGTAGTCACCTGACAGAAGATTCTTCCGCCACCGTCAACTCAGTCAGAATGGGATGATTGGTCGGGTCGAGCGATTGGCCGCCAGCGACCAGCTAGGACCACAAACGCCGGATGCGGCTCCTAATTAGAGTGCGTGGTATTTCATTGTTGGGTCTAGATTGGTACCTGACAGGTTCTACTCTTGTGGTCTGCACAATATCCCACATCACGCACTTCGTAAGCCGAGGCGTTCCAGGGTCTACCACGGCAGTATTGAAAAGAAGAGAAACCGCCGGCCTGAACTAGGTGAGCCCCGACATAGAAACACCGAAGAGAGGCAGCCATCCTAAAGAGATGTAGAATTTAAAGCAGTACCGAGGGTAGGGTTGTCGTCGGACACACCTCCCCTCGTAGGAGTGTAGCCGGTGTAGTTGGTTATGAGTAGTAGGCTATCGCGGTCACCCCCTGATGGGGACGCGGTACCACCGACGGAGTTGATGAGGTTGAAGTTCCCTCAACCTACTTCGATGATCCTCAGACCTTGCGCCCAGGGCACGGTAAGGACGAAGCTACAGTGGACAGGTGAGGAAACACGCGGAATAGATCCAGGCCAAGCAATCGCGTTTGATGAAGGTTTTACAACACTGAAGTCCCGCATTGAGAGAAGGTACTGTGGGAGATCAGGACGAATTACCACACGTGGAGTCGAATTGTTCACGCAGGACTCACGGTTGAAACCTTCTGTGTCGATTTTCACACCGACGGACCCAAATAACCGGGTTGACGTCCCCCTCCATCCCTTTCCAGACCCATCTCCCCCCGCAACCAGACCCGAATAGCCGCCGTTCGAATTACAACGGCGTTCCCGGATGTTCGAGGTATGGTACCTGGCGTGAAGGGTGAGAAACGGTGGACAACATATAGCGCCGAGCCACGTGTGCCCCAACCTACCTCGAAACGGGTGGGAGGAATTTGAATTTGATGGAAGGTTGCGACTGAGGAACTCTGACGGCGCGGGATAAGAAACCGGTCGTTCACGAGGACGGCGATCTTCAGAGTGGTTCTGTTGGCACGAGCACACCATAATAGAATGGCCGTTCATCCGTCCCAAGTGACGGTGACATCGATGTGAGAGACTTTGACGCGTCCTAACGCGTCTACGTGGGGCGAAGGGGCGGCTAGCGAATTACGTGGGGGTCGAGTCGCGATTGGTCAAAGGTTACAAACGTCAAACACGTCGTTTTTGTAGGTCGCTGGAATCGGACTCTAGAGTTGGGAGTTGGAAGTCTTTGGAGTGCGACGCCATGGGGGTACGATATCGCCTTCGATGGCATTGGGACCAAATACGTGTGCGTGGTCCCGTGGAACTGGCCGCAAAACCTGGAGCCCGATCACCACGTAGGATCGCCCACTGAGGACAGGTTAGTATAGTCCCGAACTCGAAGCGGATGCCGTCTGCCCTCAGGAACCGCTCTGATCTTGTTCTGGATGTCGACAATGGAAACGGACATGATGGGAATGCAGCGGAACATTCCTCTAAGAACGAATCAACGTTGCGACGGAGACGGATGGGTGAAAAGCACTCATCAAGGTCCACGCGGTGTTCAAATCTTCACCGCCCTACCCGTCGTACCCATTGGCTGTGCTCTGGGATTTGTCGCAGGATTCAACATGGTCGATCCGTACAGTAACAAAGGGGTTCTAGAAGAGATCGTAATGTCACGAGTATAACGTCTTGTGAACGGCTGAGGAAGGACGCGGACACTAAGGTTTGAGACGGAGAAGGGAGATTAATTGGACGCGCACTTTTTACTGACGGTTGGTTCCCCATGATACACTGCGGGGAGTAGGGGGGAGTTTAGAGGAAAGTTCGCGTTCGATGAGCTGCGGGAAACAAAGGAAACCAAGACCAAGGAGATGCGAGCGGGTGAGAGGCCGATCGGTTCAGGCGTTCCCCCGGCGTTGGAAAGTGGCCACGATGTTAGTGAAAACGCTGAGATCCCCGTTAACAGGTGCTTCAACATTCTATTGTATGACCCCAATGTGCTAACACTGCGATAGCGAGTGAATTTCTTATCAGCCTACTCTGGTACCGAATCAAAGCAAAAATTGAGCGGTTCCTCACCGGAGGCACCCCAGGAGTGCCCATCGCATGCCCGTCCGGGCCATCCCCAATCTCCCAGCTTCCGCAAGAGGTCTTGGAGGCAATTATCTCCTTCTTCGTTTACGACACGCGTAGCCTCTTGGCGTGCTCCACGACATGTCGCTCGTGGTACATCGCCGCTGCCCCCCAACTTCATCACTCCCTCACAATCGATGCTGACCCTACCTACCCAAGTGACCGAAACCACCCGTGGCCCAGGCCGCTCGAAAGATCATACGAACTTGGTTTGCTTCCACTTGTCAAACGGTTCCAGATACGCATGGGGATCGCGAACGATGCTGGATTCAATCCCAAATGGCTCGCCGAGCCTAACCTGCGCTATTTCTCTGCCCTTAAAAACCTCCAGGAACTCGGAATAGACTATTTCCGAGTATCTGACTTTATGCCGACCATTCAACAGTGCTTCGGGCACTTCTCACCAACTCTTCGATTCCCTGCTCTCAAACAGCCCATGGGCTCTTGTCAACAAATCCTGTATTTCATCGGACTCTTCCCGAACCTCCAAGATCTCAGGCTTCACTACCCCTTCCCTAGGGATGAAGAAGAAGGCTCAGTTGATACAACGCTCATTCCTCTCTTCGTGCCCCCCCTGCGTGGACGGTTGACGCTCACGTGTTTCACGAGGGTGAAACTTCTGGAGGACATGGTTACCTTTTTTGGGGGACTTCGTTTCCGTCATATGGACCTCTTCAGGGTGAAGTGCGTGCGGCTCCTTCTAGACGAATGCAGAGAGTCTCTGGAGACACTGAAGTTATACCCATCCGATCCATATAGTGAGTGATTTCTCAAAAGGAGACAAGAACGAATTCAAGTGAACAATCCATAGCGGACAACCAAACCTTACTCCAACATTTCAACTTGTCGCAGAACAAATCCCTTCAAACACTCGAGACCACAGCGGAATCGATTGATGTTGCCGACGATACCGCATCTGATTTCTTCAAAACTGTCCTCTCCTCTGTCACACCTTCTGCACCCCTCGATGTCGTCGTCGTCTATCGGGATATTGACCTCAGTGATATGCCACATTGCTCGCAGTGTGATTCAAGACCCGTTCGTCTCCGCCACTTCGGGCGAAAGCCGAGGGACAGGCCTGCCCGCTTCCAACATCAGTTCAAGGTTTTCCGCGAGATGCACAGTGCACGGGATTTTCGCTTGGTATTTTGTGCGGATGTCTTTGATTGCATGGTGATGGATGGCCTAAAAACATTGGAGCGCATCGTGAAGGCGGAAGAGGCAATGGGAGGATTAGGCTATCTCCTCCAAGAACCACTGGTCATTTTTGAGAGGCGAACGCTCCGTACTCGTTACATCGACCAAAACGCGGGCTGTTCACGAAGCCGGGCTATTTCTGCCACTGCGCTGTGATATTTGCACGTGAGCCTCCTCCGTATGAAGCCTTGTCCATAACTCCCGTTGCAAGGTGCTTATCCACATTTTTTTCAGTACACCTGAAAAAATAATAACGGGTACACCAAAGGGCAGGATGAATCAGTTACTAGCCACCGTTATCAGTATTGTCAAGAAGTTTCCTCCGTGTATTCCATCCTTCGAATCCTCTCTGTTATAGTGCGACCTGCCCCTTATCCGTAACTTCACCCCAGATCCCCCCGTCTGATCGTTGCATTGCGTGGTTCGCTGGTAGTCTGAACAAGCGCCGGTCAGTATACCGTGACTCGAAGCGGAGGCCGTCTACCCCTCGGGCCTCAGGAACCACTCCGATCTTTCCTAGAGTTGAAGTTGAGAATCTTTGGAGTGCGACGTTGTGGTAGTACAATATCGCCTACAACGGCGTTGGGGCCCGATACGCGTCCGTGGTCCCGGGGAACTGGCCGTAGGTCTCAACCTGACCCGATCACTACGTATAGTATACCTTTTCTCGCACGATCACGACGCCTCCGATAACTACAGGTATGGATCACCCAAGGGTTCCTGCACCTTCGATACCAAGTAAGGTTCTTCCGCTGATGCTCGTACGTGGCTCTAACTTCTACAATTCGCGCTGTAGGAACAAGCCTCTCGGTTCGCGCGGTGAACACGCGGCATCCAAGTACAGTCAAGGTCAATCACCTCCTCAGTAATCCACCCCGGGAAGTGTGCACCGCGCACGAATCCACCAGCCCCCTCCCTTATGAAATCGTTGAAATGGTCATCGCCCACCTCGTCGACGACGGTCCCGCTCTCAAGGCGTGTTCACTCATTTGCCGATCCTGGTATATCGTCGCCCTCCCACACATCCACCATACCCTTGTTCTCGGGAGGGGCACCACCCACGACGGGCTGAAGCCGCTATCCAAGTTGCGTAGACTAAGTCTAATACCCCTCGTACAAGAAATCCGTGTGGAGCGACCATACGGGGCGAATAATTGGTTCGTGCCTCGGGCTTTCGACCGACGCAGCTTGCGCTATTTTTCCGCTTTTGCGAATGTTCACACTCTGAGATTGCAGAGAGTGAACATCTACTGCTTCTTCCCACACATCGAACGCTATTTCGGACAATTTTCGCCAACCCTACGATCCATTGCGATGTTCCAACCGTGTTGTACTTCACGGCAACTGTCACAGTTCCTTTCTCTCTTTTCCAACCTGGACGACATCAGGATCTGGGGGATGTCCCTATTCGTGCCAAGTACAGCCGTCCTCGGCGCAACGTTCATTCCTTTATCCGCGCCGGGATTCCGAGGACGGTTGACGCTTGGCCACTTTACCCGCGCCGAGACTTGGACACACCTCATCGCTTCATGCGATGGCCTCCGATTCCGTCGCATGGAGCTGTACACGAGTTCACGCTGTGCCCCTGTCCTGTTGGAGGCGTGTGCAGAGACCCTGGAGACACTACACTTCTACGTGACCGATCAGTCGAAAGGTAAGTCGTTCTACACCGATTTATCTCCGATCCCTGCTGACGGTGAATAGGGCCCCATTCCTCCCCATTTCCCAAATTCAATCTATCGCGGCTCAAGGCCCTCCGATCGCTACAGGTCGTGGCTCAGGCATGCAGCCCCACACAAGACCTCAGCGCTTCCGTCATTGGTGGGTTTTCGACTATCGCGTCCCCGGTGTTCGTCGAGTTTGTTATCATCTTCTCGAACCCGGGGATCACTCTTTTGCCTTGCAAAGTCACATTGTTCCAGATGCTGCGTAAGGTGCATGAAGTCAGGCCCTGCCAATTGGTGTTTTTGTTTGAGGGTGCATGTTCTGTTGACAGGGAGGGACGACAGGAATTGGCGGAATTAGAATGCCTGTTGAAGGAAACCGTAGATTGTGTGGTATCGAAAGGTTTCCTATGGCGGTCCAAGTGCACAAATAATAGTTCCCATCACGCGCGGGGGAATCACACCAGTTCGCACGCACGCGCCCCATATCGCACGACTCTGACTTGTTCTGGGGAGAGTTTACTGCCTTCTCCCAACTAAACCGGGGGTGGGGGGACTCTACTGTCTATTCTTACAATATTTTGGGGTAGTTTTGAGGAGATATCCCCGGTTTTCTGCTGGACGGAAGACCGGCGGGATTACCCGGTAATGGGCGCTTATTGGTAACATGGCTCGACTACTGAGTTTGTCATATATTCGTGGTGTAGATTCCTCTTTGCTTAAGCTATAGTTCTTAAAGGACAACCTATCGTAACGTTATATACCCTAAACGCCGCAGAAGGATGCCAACGGTTGAGTTTCACACCGAGTACCCTCCTTGAGAGTCTTCAAATGCTCATTTAAAAACACGCGCCCACTGTATAATAGGGTAGCCTGCTAGTACGTCGCGTATCACACTGAGCGGGCACATATTAGGAAGTGTTAGGCCCAGACGATGACCAGTTGTGCACCACGCCTTCGATGTCGGTGCTCGGAAATGATCGGATTGCTTCGAAGTTGATCGGATCACAGAACCGGGCAATCCCGCCGGTCTTCCGTCCAGCAGAAAACCGGGGATATCTCCTCAAAACTACCCCAAAATATTGTAAGAATAGACAGTAGAGTCCC
>Ga0307511_10006660_pt1 | contig 11649 bp, 15 predicted proteins | sample 13_EM_MG_FD_200266 | JGI IMG/M metagenome (GOLD analysis project Ga0307511, IMG submission 200266) | Populus trichocarpa ectomycorrhiza microbial communities from riparian zone in the Pacific Northwest, United States - 13_EM | ecosystem: Host-associated > Plants > Roots > Unclassified | place...
TTAAAAATAAAAAATTCATTAAAAAAAAATACACAAAGAAAAAAGTAAAAAAAAAAACCATAAAGGCAATAAAAAACCAAAAAAAATAAAAACAAAAAAAAATTAAAAATAAAAAAAGAAAAAAAGAAAAAAATGAGAAAAAAATAAAAACAAAATAAAGAAAAAAAAAAGAAGAAGACAAAAAAAATGGGAAAAAAATAAAAATAAAAAAATAAAAAAAAAGATAAAAAAAAAAATTTCACTATATACTTGAACAGTAATACTGAGCAGTTTTAGTGTTTTTTTTAATGTGGCTTTTTAAAGGAGAAGGGAAAATGGCTATCAGTAGAAAACAGTGATGCTACCAAGGCATGGTTGAGATTAAGTTTCTGTGTTTGCCTTCGTCATCTCTACCTCGATGTTTTGCTTTAAGATTTTCAAAAATGATATGGAATTTGTGCTGCTACTCTACTACTAGGGCGGGAAGAAGAAGATACGCCTAGTGTTCTTTTGTTTTCCCAGCCTCTGGCTTCTAAGGGCTGCCTTCTGTTGGCCAGCCTACCACGACGATCCCGGAAACCAAACCTAAAACCCCAAGCTCGTTTGTTGTATAGGTTGCAGCTAGGAAGCTTACCTTGTTATTTAGAGGAAGGGGAAGGGACTCTTGCAGCTGGTGCGCAGGTTTGGAAAACCGTTTTCCTCAGCTTGCAGGAAAACTGAACTTTGTGAAAGGAAGGAAGATGCAAGTGATTTGTTTTTTAATGACTCTCTTGCACTCCAAGATGTCCAAAGGGATGAGTTTGAGAATATACCAGGTTTCAAGATGCCTGATCTTGCATTATTGGTTTCAAAATCACACTTTTGAGTCTTGACTTTGGATGTTGGTTCAGCTGAAGACGAATCGGCCTGTATATTCGTCATCTAAATCTCATTTATTATTTCAGAGATGAACCAGAATTTCTAGATTTTGGTGCCAGAAAACAGCCTGCGGTATTCTCAAGGGTTGATGTCCTCAGCAAGTCTTGGAAACTCGAAGGCTTGCGAACTCTGAACTTGTAGGGTTCGGACATCACGGAGTGACCGGCTTCAATTGGCAAGCTGAAACTTTTGAGATTCAGTGGATGTCTTGATGTCTCAAGGACTGGAGTCCAAGCATTTCCAGAATCCATCACAAAACTCTTACCATTTGCAAACTTTAAAAGATTCAGTGGATGTTACTTGAAAAGCTTCCTAGAACAATGAGAAATTTGGTGAGCTTAAGGCATCTTTAGTTTAGGGAAGATGGCCATATGCCAGCTGATGTTGGGTGCTTAACTAGTCTTTGAACATTGCAGCCCTTCTTTGTTGGTGGTTCAGATACGGGCTATAAAATTGATGAGTTGGGATGCTTGAATGAACTAAGAGGAGAGTTGCAGGTACACAATCTTGAGGAGGTGAAAGACAAAAGAAGAAGCTGAGAAAGCAAAGCTAGACAGAAAGGCAAACATTTGCGAATTGGGATTGAAATGGAGTTCACGAAGAGGAAAAAAAGTGCAACGCCAATGATGAGGATGTGTTGGAAGGCCTCCAGCCTCACCCAGACATAAAAAGTTCATGGATTGTGTGTTGTATGGGTAAAAAGTTCCCATCATGGCTTTTGATGCCCGTACTCAATAATTTGGTGGAGCTGAAATTGGAAAAGTGCAACAATTGCCAACAGCTCTCTTCACTTGGACATCTTCCATATCTTAAAATTCTTGAGATAGAAGAAATGAATGGTGTGAATCATACAGGCAGTGAATTTTATAGCGGTGGTGAATGTGATAGGGATACGGCAATTCCGGTAGTAGTAGTGTTTCAAGCATTATAAAGATTATCTCTCATGAGAATGGAGACTCTAGTTGAATGGACGGTACCTCGGGGAGGAGCAAGTGAAGGAGGTGGAGGAGATGCAGCTGTGGTGTTTCCCTGCCTTAAGAGTTGCACATCGAAAATTGTCCCCGGCTGAAAAACATTGCTCCAGTGAGTCATCATGGTTCTTTATGACTTGGTAGTTTGGTGCAACAAATGCGAGCAACTCCCAGAGCTAGGACATCTTCCTCATATTGAAATTCTTGAGATTAAAGGATTAGATAGCCTTAGTTGTGTAGGCAATGAGTGTTGCAGTCGTGGATGTAGTAGGAGTTAGGATACAACATGCCTCGACACAAGTTGAAAAGGATGGTACCTCGAGGAGGAGAAAGCACATGTGGTGGAGGAGATGTCGTTGTGGAATTACCTTGCCTTGAAGAGTTGAACATGGTTGAGTGCCCCCGGTTGAAAAGCATTCCTCGTGAGTCATGTTTCATCAAAACTTGTAAAATTGGAGATCAGGATATGTGGGGAATAGGGCCTTTTATCTGGAGAATTTCATGTCTCAACACATTTTAGAGCTTAGTCTGATAAATCCTTGCTTTAATGATGGCTGACAAAGACTGCTAATGAGGACCATTTGAATCTTGTACGTAAAATGAGTCCATGATTTCAATATTAGATTAGGAAAATGCAAGATGATTTTTACCCAATTTGCTCCCTTCCCTTACCAGTAACCACGCATGCCACCAGCTTTCCCTCTACCTTTTCCGGCTGTTTAACTCATTTGTCCTATATGCAACCTTTTGTTCCACCTGTTTATGCTCGGCCTCCACCAGGAGGGGATCCTGAAGCTTATTCTGTAAACATTTAAGACTGAAAATCTGATGTGAAAGACTCTGGTGGCCATATGATTGGTGCATGACATCAACGAGCACTTGGTCCCATAGACAACGTCCCTCGCAACAGGTTATGGGATGAAGACCTTACGTAAGACACATTTTCTTTGAATGTTTATTTCATCTTCTGCCAAGATTTGCTCTAGGCTGCCTGCTTCAAACCTGTTTTAAGGCATGCACTTGTATGGCATGTTCAGGACAGTGAATAGAATGTACAGTCATTAACTCCTTTTTTAATTATGGTAGGAAAACACAATTACTCGCTTGTCTTTGCATGTTAGGGTTCTCCACCAGCATTGCAGTGCAGGTGACAAGGAACTGAAGAAACACCCAGAGATGGATAGGTTACTCGGGGAAGAATAACACAGCTTGGAGGACTTTGCAAGCTAAAGAAAGTCCATGAAGAAGGACAGTCATCAGCCTGCCATTATTATGGCCATCCCTGGAGACATCCATCCTTGCAAATTTATGAACTGAGAAAAGGCTATCTTGAGCTGAGATGATAGATGAAGACCCAGCACAGCATATCCATTCTCTCCATAGTTATATTTACTGGATATGTATATTCTCAGTCAATGTTTGAGTTTAATACAAGACACAGCCTTGTTGTGGCACATGCCTTCCCGAACAAAGACAACATTAAACTGCGAAATAATAATTGGAATAAAACACTCAAACAAACTAATTTATTTTAGTCTTCCATGGAAAGGAAGGATACACAGATAATAGTTATAATAATATTAGTAACTAGAAAATCCAGGTACCGAAATCTTGATAAAATTTGGGACAAATTAACAAACAAAAGCTCCATATGTTACCATATATAATCTTGTATACAATTTAGGACTTCTAATATTAGCTATAAATATTATTTTATCATATATATAGATGCTGATTTTTAAGGAATGAGTTAGATTTCTTGTATAGCCAAACCTTATGTGTTTAGGTAGATTTGTGGGGAGTGCAGGGGTCGGGTACTGCAATTCTTTTTCAAAAAGAAAAACTTTCTTGGATTCTGGTTTTTTGGCTGAGTGTATTGACATGATAGCGGAGCTGATTCCGAATCCTTGCTTGCCTCTATCCTGACTTCCCTTTGACTTCTATTGAGGTTGTTGGATCCTGATTCCCTGCAACAATTTTTTGTTATTTATGGTTTGATTTTCATACTTAACAGGTTCAGATGTTGCTTCTCTATCAGGACTGTTTTTGGAGCCGAAGGAGGGGCTGCTCACAGTGAAGGGACTCCGATGTTTTCAGATCTGATTTCTGGTTTGGATTTGCTTCTTGGCTAATAATCTGTTTTGCTTCTTTGGTGGTATTCTCGGCAGTTTCATCATCATTCTTCTCTGTTTCAGATCTTGCATTTCTGGTGCTATTCTCGGCAGTTTCAGATCTTGCTTCTTTAGTGGTATTCTCGATAGTTTCAAAATCATTCTTCTCTGTTTCAGATCTTGCTTTTCTATTGCTATTCTCGGCAGTTTCAGAACTTGCTTCTCTGGTGCGTAATCTTGTTTCAGATCTTTGGTGGTAATCTTCCATTGGACTATTTCTCTTTTCGGCTTTATAATGTCTTCCATAAGCTAGACTCGTTCCATGTTCATCTTAATGGGAAAAATTATCATATTTGGAAGTTTCAATTTCAATTATTCATCAAAAGAAAAGAACTATGGGGGCATATTAATGACAATAATCCCGCACCTACAAATGCCGATGCTTTGTTTAGATAGGAAATCATGGATGCTTGGGTTATGACCTAGATCTTTAGCTCAGTAGAACCTCACCTTATTCTTAATTCGAGGCCTTATAAAACTGCTGCTACTGTGTGGAATTATCTAAATAAGGTTTACAATCAGGACAACACAACTCGGCGTTTTCAATTAGAGCATGAGATGGCTACCTTCACGCAGGGAAGTCTTTCTATTGAGGAATACTTTTTCTGGTTTTTAAAATCTTTGGGCTAATTATTCAGATATTGGTTATGCTAATGTTCCTGCTACAACTCTCTGTTGTTCAAGTAGTGCACGAAACAAGCAAGAGAGGAGAAATAAGGGAAGTCTCTTCATTGAGGAATACTTTTCTAGTTTTCAAAATCTTTGGGCTAATTAGAGTATGAGACGACTAACTTCACGCAGGGAAGTCTCTCTATTGAGGAATACTTTTCTGGTTTTCAAAATCTTTGGGCTAATTATTCAGATATTGTTTATGTTAATGTTCCTGCTACAGCTCTCTATGTTGTTCAAACAGTGCACAAAACAAGCAAGAGAGGAGAAATAAGGGAAGAGATATGCATGTTATCCAATGTTTTAGTTGTATAGTTTTTGGTTATATTGCTCAGGATTGCCCCAAGAAGTTCTGCAACTACTACAAGAAACATGGTCATATCATCTTTACTTGTCCCATTTGACCTGAAAGGAAGTAGGGAACTACTTATTATGCCTCCATTGGTGCCTCTAGTTCTGTTGTTTTGCATGTTGTTCCTATTCTTACTCTAGAGGCTTAGCAAACCCGAATACACTCACTCCTGAAATGGTACAACATATTATTATTTCTGCTCTTTCTGCTCTTGGGTTCTCAGGTAATCATAAATTTCCTTCTAAGCCATGGTATTTGGACTCCGGTGCCTCTAACCATATGACCAATACTGTTGTTCCTCTTTCCAATGTTAAAAATTATGATGGAAATCTGAAAATTAATGTTGTTGGTGATCTTTCTCCTTCCTTAACTGATGTTTTTGTGTCTCCTGACCTCTCCACAAATCTTATTTCTATTGGTCAATTGGTTGATAATAATTGTGATGTCCATTTCTCCCAATCCAGTTGTGTTGTACAGGATCAAGGGTCAGGGAAGATGATTGCAAAGGGGTCTAAAGTGGGACAACTTTTTTCTCTTCATGTTTCTCCTTCCTCCAATATTCCTAGTTTTCCTTTACTTTTCTTTGCATGTAATTTTATTGATTCTAGAAATAAAAGGTGGCATAAATATCTAGGTCATCCAAACTCTGATGCACATTGATTAATTCTGGATTATTGGGAAATAAAGCATGTTCTTTTCTTGATCTTTCTTTTGATTGTACATCATGAAAACTTGGCCAAAGTAAAGTTCTACCTTTCCCTCACCATGCATCTTGTGCTTCCAAATGTTTTGATATTATTCATAGTGATATTTGGGGGATTGCACCTGTTTTTTCTCATACTCATTACAAATACCTTGTTACTTTCATTAATGACTTTAGTCGTTTTACTTGGGTTTACTTCCTCTAGGCTAAGGTTGAAGTTTTTTTAGTTCCTAAGCGATTCCTTACACTTCTTGAAACTCAATTCTCTACCAACATCAAGGTCTTGCGCTCTGATTCTGGCGGCGAATATATGTCTAATGAGTTTCAAGACTTTCTTCAAAGCAAAAGGATCATCTCTTAGCGCTCTTGTCCTTCAACACCACAGCAAAACGGTGTATCTGAGAAGAAAAATCATCATCTTCTTGATGTAGTAAGAACTCTTTTACTAATTGAATCATTTGTTCCTCCCCGTTTTTGGTGTGAAGCATTTTCTATTTCAGTTCATTTATCAATAGCTTACCTTCTGCTATGTTAAATAATGTTTCCCCTTTTTTTAAGTTATTTGGTCATTCTCCTTTATATTTTAATCTTCATACATTTGGTTGTGTTTGTTTTGTGCATCTCCCTACTCATGAATGACATAAACTTACTGTCTGGTCTGTTAAGTGTGTTTTTCTTGGTTATGTTATCCCTTAAAAGGGTTATGTTTGTTATGATCCTCATATTTGTCGTATATAGATTTTTAGGAATGTGATTTTCTTTGAAAATCAATATTTCTTTCCATCTTATGTTGAATTGCCATCTGCATCTTTACCTCTTCTGCCTAGTTTTTTTTATTCCCTAACAATTATGGAAAGGTTCAAACCTGGTTTTGTGTATGAAAGACGCCGTCAACATGAGTCTGATTCCATTTCCCTTGTGCCCCCTTCCAATCTTGACCTAGTGCCTGATCCTGCTCCTACTTCCACCACTCTTCGTCGGTCTACTCGTCCTTCCTGACCCTCTAATTGGTATGGATTCTTCTCTCATATCTCTCTTGTCACTACTTTATCCATTATTTCCATTCCCTCTTGCTACAAACAAACCATGAAATATAAGTGTTGGCAAAATGCAATTCAAGCAGAACTTCAGGCTCTTAAGGAGAATCACACTTGGGATATTGTCTTTTGTCCTCCTACAGTCAAACCTATTGGGAGTAAATGGATCTTCTCTGTAAAACTTCATTCTGATGGGTCTTTAGAATGGTACAAAGCTCGCCTCATAGCTTTGGGTAACAAGCAGTAATATGGGGTTGACTATGGGTAGACATTTTCTCTTGTCACCAAAATGACCACGGTTCGAACCATCTTAGCTATTGTCGCTTCACAGTCATGGCAACTACATCAAATAGATGTGAAGAACGCTTTTTCTTCATGGTGATCTCCAAGAAGAGATTTATATGAAGCTCCCCTCTAGTATGACTACTTCTTCTCCTCATAATGTTTGTAAGCTAAGGCGTTTAAGCAGGTGCCCCAAGCTTGATTTAAGAAGTTTCGCAGTACATTTTTTTCTTTTAGTTTTACATAAAGTCAGTATAATCCTTCTCTTTTCTTCCACACATCTGCATTAGGCATAGTCCTTCTCTTGGTTTATATGGATGACATTATAATTGCTGGCACTAACTGTGGTTTGATTACTGAACTTCAACGGCAATTACATGTAACTTTTCATATGAGAGAACTTGGCCAGCTCACATACTTCTTAGGATTAGAAGTTCATCATCGACCCAATGATATTTTCGTGAACCAGTATAAGTATATTCAAGATCTTATCATTTTGGTTGGTTTGGAGGACACTTCTTCTGTTGATACTCCTATGGAAGTAAATGTCAAATACATGAAAGATCATGAAGGGGACCTGCTACATGATCCTACTCTCTATAGAAGCTTGGTTGGAAGTCTTATCTACTTGACCACTACTAGACCTTATATATCATATGTTGTTCATCAGGTCAGTTAGTTTATGTCTTCTCCTCGGCATTTTCATCTTGCTGCAGTTCGACGCATCATCTGCTATCTTCGAGGTTCACCTAATCGTGGGTTGTTCTTTCCTACTGACTCCTCTCTTCAACTTGTTACCTATAGTGATGTTGATTGAGCTGGGTGTCCAGATACACGTCAATCTACTACGGGTTAGTGTATGTTTTTAGGTGATGCTTTAATTTCTTGGAAATGTAAGAAACAAGATCATGTTTTTAAATCCTCCATTGAGGCCAAGTATCATGATATGTCTGCTTGTTCTGAAATTGTATGGTTGCGCGGTCTTCTCGAGGAGCTTGGGTTTCCTCAGATCACCTCTACCCCACTTCATGTTGATAACACTAGTGCTATTCAGATTGCCACCAATTTTATTTTTCATTAACATACCAAACATATTAAGGTTGATTGTTATTTTATCCATGACAATACCTTGGAAAATCAGGTGATATCTCTTCCTCACATACTGAGCTGATGTCTTCACTAAAATTATGACTCAACAACGGCATCAATTTCTGGTTAACTTACCAGTATCAATTTGAAAGGGGGTGTTACCATATATAATCTTACGAATGTATACAATTTAGGACTCTTAATATTAGCTATCAAGATTATTTTATCATAAATAGATGTTGATTTTAAGAGAATGAGTTAGAATCCTTGTATAGCAAAACCTTTTATGTATAGGTAGATTTGTGGGGAGTGCAGGGGCCGGGTACTACAGTTCTTTTTCAAAAAGAAAAACTCTCTTAGATTCTGGATTTTTGGCTGAGTGTATTGACACGATAGTCATCTCATGTTGCCACGCAAGTTATGTCGACAGGCCCTCAATTATCCTTGAGATTAATGATGCATTTGTACACAAAGAACACAACTAATATGATAAACACGTACGAAGACAGCCACTCCAGCTGAAACATAAGGTACCATGCCTCCCATCCTTCAATCTTCTACTTGCAGCCTACCAAAAACAAAAAAAAGGTATGCAAAAGAGAGATTAATCCTGGATTGCATACATTCATGTTGTGCTAAATATTAAAAATAGGAGAGAAGCTACCCTTAAGGGCTAAGCCAAAATTATTAGCAGACAGTTGACAAAACCTACCCTTAAACAATGCAGCAGAGAAATCGACTTGATCAGCGTGAAAAGCTTACCAAAAATTGTGACCCTCGATCAATGCTATATCTATACTTAACCATAATCCATGTATAGGCCGGGCCGGTACTTCTTTATAGGAAAAAATACTAGAATTAATGAATAATATATACGAAATCTCACCACAATATATATATATATATATATATAGGAAAGATTTCTCCAGGAGGCCCATGCATATACATATATAGTAGAATAGGGAGTTTTACTTAGAATTTGAATAGAACAGGAAATCCCACCTTTTTATACAGGAAGAGGTGGTTTTCTCTTTTAAGAAAAAAAAATTAATACATTTATAATACGTAGTAAAATTTTCCTGTTTACTTGCATTTATTACTCTTTAACCTATTTCATATATATGGTACCAGCAGGCCTGTGGTTTATGGTTAAGTATAAATATAGCGTTAAGGGTTACTCTCTTTTACAAACTTTTTACGTTGATCAAGTCGATTTCTCCACTGCATTGGTAATAATTTTGGCTCAGCTCTTCTCTCCTGTTTTTAATATCTAGCAAAGCTTGAATGCATGCAATCCAGGATCAGTATCTCTTTTGCATGCCCAATTTGATCACTATATATGGCCTATGGTTCTTCTTTAAATATTTAATTTTCATCCTGGAAAAAAAATGTTTTTCTTCAATTCAGAATTATTTCCTCTCTCTCGATCACCTGCTCAGCTAACTAACTCTCTGTCTCTTGTTTTTTTGTAGTTTGCAAGCAGACTGAAGGATGGGAGGCGTTGTGCTTTATATTGCGGCTGTAGTAGCTATGCTCGTGTTCATCGTATTTGTGTTCTTAGTGTACAAATGCATCATTAATCTCACGGATGATAAGGACTTGTCGACAGAACCGATCGACATAAATTAATGCCTCTTATGGATGGGTACAGACTATTAATTAGTTGTGTTAGTTGAGATGGCTATGGAGATTCCAGTTATTATCAAGATTTTGGTGCCTGAGTTTTCTAGATGGTAATATTATTAATTATAATTATTATCAGTGTAACATTCCTTTCCATGGAAGAATGGAATAGAGTTTGTTAATTTGAGTGTTTTATTCCAATTATTCGAGAGAATGGATTAGTTTTTGTTTTTATTCGAGAAGGCATGTGCCACAACAAGGTTGTATGAGTTATATATCAAACTCTAACATTGACTGAGAATATGCATATCCAGCAAGAATAACTATGGATTTTCTGTGCTGGATCTCCATCTAACATCTCAGCTCGGAAGTCCTCGAAGCTGTGTTATTCTTCCCCGAGCAACCTATCCACTATTTCTGGATGTTTCTTTTGCTAGTTCTCACCTTGCCTGCAATGATGGTGCGATGCCCTGATAATGATATGCATGGACAAGCAAGTCTATTACTTGAAGCAGCAAAATGCCAGTTAAAACATGAAGTATAAGGAGAATTCGATGCTCATCTTATTGTCATGTTGCTAATCTTGTCTATTAAATTACTTGTGGTTGTTACTGTTCTGTTGGGTCTAACACCAGGCTCTCTTGCTGTTTGCCCTTTAACTTTACCAACCCATCAAGACCTTATTGTAGGCAATTCTCCCTTTCGTGTGTAACATGTAAGCTAGAAACTGATCGGCTATGAGCCTCTAAAGGTCTCGCATTAAATCAAGTTAATTTTCATGCCAGCTTTGTTTACATGTATTACTATAACAATTCCATTCAGTAGCTTTCTTTCCTATCCTACCATATTCTACTGAAAGATATAAGTTTAAAATCATACAACGCATACATGTGCTGATCCACAAGAGATTACATGATATATATGCCTGATGAGCATACCTAGCAACAAGTTTTAAGTAGTTGCTCTAATAACTTCAAATCTGCCTTTGGGATTGTGCCTTGGTGAAGATGTCAGCTAGCTGTTTTTCTGACTCGCAGTGGACTGGACTGACTGCCTTGGCTATTCGGCTTCTCTAACGAAGTGAAACTTCACATTGACGAGCTTTGTTTTACCATGGCTGACAGGATTCTTAGCTATATGTAGCAATTTCTGACCTGTTGTCCAATTTAATCTGAGTTGCTTCCAGTACATCATTTGTACAGTTGGAAATAGGAGTTGATCTGGTTCAAATAAATCGCACGATTACATGAAGCTCTGTATGATCTCTGATCTGTTTTGACATAAACATGTATAGTTGGTTTCTCTTTGTTTTTCTTTCCTTCTTTCTTTACGATGAGGAACTCGGATTCACATCCTTCGATGTGAATCAAATAAGCCCTGCACAGGCATTTATGCATGACTGTCAACAAGGGTGGAACTGGGATTTCTTGAAAGGGGTATCAGGTATTAGGATGAGATTTAAAAGGAGTAAACTTAAAAATGATCAAGAAGAAAATGTGATGTTTTTGAAGGATCAAATGCTTAACTATTATGAAAAATTCACAGACGCAATAATCAAATTGAAAATCTTCAAAACTTGTGGGGTGCCAAGTCCCACGAAGCTTCTCCCCTTGAATGTCAGTTGAAACATATATAAGCAAAATTCTGGCTGATGGACAGCAGGGATGGAAAGGGTGATATCTGCAAATTTGTGTGAGATAGAATTTGAGCCGTAATTAATCCTAAGAAATCTTATCCCACCTCTCACAAATATTCTTTCGCGTTTGAGCCTCTTATTTGTTAGACCATTCCCTTCAAACAAGAACGCTTCTTTTTTAAAAAAAAAAAAAAAACAAGAAAGCTTCTTGTGATGCAT
>Ga0307511_10006662_pt1 | contig 11646 bp, 6 predicted proteins | sample 13_EM_MG_FD_200266 | JGI IMG/M metagenome (GOLD analysis project Ga0307511, IMG submission 200266) | Populus trichocarpa ectomycorrhiza microbial communities from riparian zone in the Pacific Northwest, United States - 13_EM | ecosystem: Host-associated > Plants > Roots > Unclassified | place...
ACCTGTCTCTGTCCTGCTCCGAGGCCGCTCAACTAGCGCTCCTCCGTCTCCCTCTCCTCTCTGTCCTGGTTCCTCAGAAATCTCGTGACCTCTCCGCAGAACTCTCTGTCTTCCCATATCTCTTCCCACTTCCTCCTCTGTCCCCCCACGCACCCTGAGGTCAATAGGTGTGCCGCATTCTGTACCGCCCCACATCCGCATCTCGGGTGTTCCGCTTTCCCTATCTTGTGGAGCCACTGTCTCATCGGCCCCTTGTCCGTGTGTAGATACGTGAGGCCTCTCACCTCATCCCTATCCCATTTCATGTGTTTCTTCCTCCGGAACAGTGGGTATGCCTGTCTGATGCCCGCTGGTGTTGCTAGGCTCGGATCCGACCTCCATACCCCCTTGTCCACCCCTTCTTTCGCCCTCTTATCTGCTTCCTCGTTTCCTTCTACCCCGCTATGTCCTTTCACCCACTCCACCCGTCTTCCTTTTTCTAGCTTCTCCGCCTTCACCACCCTCTCGTCTATCCATGACCTCACCTCCTGTGCTCCGGACACCAGGTTCCGGCATCTCTTGACCGCTGCTTGGCTGTCGGATTTCACCTCCGGGTACCCCTCTTCCCATGCCCCGGCTATCCCTAGTAGCTCCGCATCCATCACCGTCGCCAGAGAGCCCAGGTAAATGCTCCCCTCCGCTGTCGCTGCCGCCGCTCTCCCTCCTATTCTCGAGCCATCCGTATATCCTACCCCCTTCTGTGCTCTCTCGAATCCAACTTGCTCTGGATCCGGCTCCGTCGTTCTCAACTCTCCTATCCACGTGAGGGTCACATCCTCCTCCCCCCCTAGTTCTTCCCTCAGAATTCTCTCCGCCCTCGGTCTCAGCTCCGCCTCTTCCCTCGCATATACGCTTGCTGCCCATCTCACCCTTTTGGCGTGGGTTAGGGATTCGAGCTTGCCTATTCCCGTGATGTCCTCGATCTTGTTCTCGTTCGACCCTTGGTATCCCATCGCTACCCATCTCGCCAGTTTCCTTAGTAGTCTCTTCGCCTCCTCCGGTGGTTCCTGATGTAGTTCCGACCCGTATATCAAAATCGGGATCAGCTGTCCCACCACTATCTTTCTCTTCTCCTCCGGGGGGAGCCTCGTCAACCTTCTAATCATGTTGAATGCTGCTTCCGCCCTTCCCGTCCTGAACTTCCAGTGTTTTTTCCCGTTTATGTTTACCCCTAGATGGACTCCGTTCTTCCAGTCCTTCGTTCTGTCCCACTGGAGGTGAAAGTCTCTCGCTGCCGATTCCAGCGCTTCGTCCATTCGTTCTGCAAGAGTTAGGTCGCAGTGTTACAAATAGCCAGCTTCTTGACTACCGCAGCGACATATCGGACCTAATGCAGCAGCATCCAACAATTGCTAAAGATTTTGATTCTCTACGACACGAACTAGACTCACCCCTTTCTTCCAGCAAAATCCCCCCTGATACTTCCATAGACGAGTGCCTTCAGATGCAGCAAGCTGCGGTTCGCAGAAGGAATAAGGTCGCAAAAGATCTCGATGATATTCTTCATCAAATCCGACAAAAACCAGGGTTCCAAACTTTTTTGTGTGCAGAATCCGAGGAGTATTTATTATCAGCAGCACAAGAGGGGCCAATTGTAGTGCTGAATACCACAAAGCTCCGCAGTGATGCGATCCTCCTTACTCAAGCACGAGCGACAAGCATTCCCTTACCCCACCTATCCCACACTTCAGTGATTAAGCACCTTGGTACCAGAATTTATGACAGCGAGGCCAAGAGAGATATGCTGGAGTGGCTATGGAAAGCTGCCGTACAACCAGTACTACGGGAACTAGGTTTCTATCCTAAGGCAGTTGACCCTTTGCCTCGTGTCTGGTGGATCGGAGTAGGCCTACTGGCTCGAGCACCGATTCATGCAGCAACAAAAGTTGCAAAAGGGACCGCTAAAGTTAAGATGACTACCCTCCAGTACTGCTTTCCATCATACACATCCACCATCAGGGCACTACAATATTCACGGTCCCGTCAACGCCAACAGAATATTAATAGATCCATGCTAGTAGTGACCATGCCTACAACACCAGGGGAAGGTCCTTTGAGTGATGTAACGAAAGAGGCAGATGAAATTAAGCGCAGCCTTCAGAATTTCCGTACAGTTGAAATACTCGAACAGCCGATGGCTGAATGTGTTCTTCAGGCACTGCCAGGTTATAGTATGGCTCACTTTGCCTGTCATGGTATTTCTTCAACCAACCCTGCGGACAGTCATCTGTTGCTTCTTAAGGCGTCCAGATCCTCCGCTGGTGTCTATACGGAGGAGGTTGACAAGCTTCGTGTCAAAGATATTGCGGCGCTGAAATTACCGGCACCGAGACTAGCCTATCTCTCAGCGTGCAGTACTGCGGAGAGTACTTCGTCAGAGCTCGCTGATGAAGTTACTCATATCGTGAGTTCCTTTCATATTGCGGGATTCATCAATGTCATCGGGACATTATGGCCAGCAGAAGATGAAGCTTGCCATAAGATGGCAGCGGATTTCTATTCCTCGCTCAGTAAGACAGATAATGTGGTAGTATCTTACCGCAATGCAGTTCTGGGTTTGATGAAACAGAAGCCTTCGCAACCGTTGTACTGGGCACCATTTATCCATTTCGGAGCTTAATAGCTGCAGGTATAAAACCGTTTCCTTTATCTCGCCTTTTATTTTTTGAAGTTACGTATGCTAACATAATGGAAAGCTTGAAGAGGGGGGGGGGGTTACTTAGGGCGTTGGACTTTGTAGTGAGAGCGGAGGGTTGGTAGAGGTGTGGAGGAGAAAGTCATCCCAATTGTTTTCATGGGCCCTAACCCGTGTGCCTTATAGGTTCCTTTTGCCGGAAGCTGATGATCATGCAGTTTGTTGTATGTTAGGTGGTGAAGGTATGTTGGTTGGAATTTTCATATGTCGGTCGGTGCAATGGGTTATGCAATATGCAGGAATGAGCATTCTTTCGTCCTATGTTCTGAGATATCACAGAAGGAGATATTTACATCGAGCTGCTGTCTACTTCGTTAGTTTATAATCTCATCAATTCTTCCCCGGCCTGCGAGCAGCACTATCAACACTGAGCCTTTGATATTTTGGGTTTCTTATTTATTTTCGATATTTCGGATGTCAATGGAGCCAACGGAATTAAGAGGACCATACCTAGCGCTGAGCATAATTGTGGGCTCACCATTGTGTTTTGTTTCTGTAAACCAGCAAGAACCGGCACTGTGATACAGCTGGGTGGCAAAATTTCCCGTACCTCTTGCATAAAAGGCCTGAGCATGCAGCGCGCTTGATTCAAATTTAGCGCATAAAATCGCGACTATCACAAATTTGGTGTATGTCTTACTTCTGAATGCGTGGTCACAACTTGATCCCATCCGTGCTGCATATCCGTGCGCGGCTAAGCCTAGATTATGCGCGCTAAATGTAAGACCTGCATGCGCCTCATATGCATGGGGTACGGGAAATTTTGCCACCTAGCTGTACATCATGTTCAGGGTAATTTAGCCCCAGTAACGGGTGGGGGGGATTTAAGAAGCCATAGATTCTCCTATGCGTGGTTAAGCTATTCGCAGCTGGGAAACAACAGTAAATTCGGTAATTGTAAGGGAGCTAACTAAGGGACTTATCGTCCAACATATATAAGAAAAGATAAACACTCCGTGACATTCCAACATCGACCGATCCCATAAATCTATTCCATTACATATCATTCTACCGATTCATACATTCTTGGCCGTACATATTCACCCAACAGATATATATATGTTCTCGCCCGCTCGCGGCCAGCATACCCTCTATGCCGGTCGTGGGCAATTAATATAACTACTCAATTTGGCAAATTTCAATCAAACAAAGCATTCCGCTACGCTCAAAACTACCTACGAAATTGTTTTTGACTGACCCTATCCACATCACGTACCCTTCCTTTTAGTCAGAGGTAGACGGCAGACATAGAATAGGGGGGAAATTCCAGGAAAATTACCTCAGGTCCTTCGAATGGAGAACATGTTGATGACGGTAACAACTCATCATCTTCATCTCTTGTGATGTATGGAATGGAGAGGAGGATGCTAAGTTCATTGCTATTGTAGAAACCTACAACGTTTCCTATCCAATAGGCATTTGAAATTAATTTCTTATCCACGGGGGGGTTTGAATCTACCGAGGTTCTTATACATGAGGGCCTTATGGCTCGGCAAGCCACCTTGTGCTGAATATTAATGCGCCGTTTGGAATTCAGTGAAGTTTAGAACAATGATAATATCTTTTTGTCTACATCTTATAGCACCATTTCTTTTTACATTAGAAAAAACTCCACTATTTCCTACTTATAGGATTCGGGTAAGGCGCTTGTATGCGGAATTTTACGGTACCTTCAATTCCACAACTTTAAACCAAATAGAAGCAGGTTCTAGACTTATGCAACAGTTAGATTCTGTTTTACAGTACCGTAGGCAGGCGGGTCGGGACCAAATGGCAAAACGCTTTAAGAGATGTTATCTTTTGAAGTTGTGATTTTTTTTTTTTAAATACTCAGATATGGCATGATGAGCTAGCCGGAAACCCAGCTATAGGGGGCAGCAAAAACCACAGCCTGAACTCCATTAATTGTTAACAAAGTCTGGCGTATTTAACCTTTATCCAACTAAAGACCTCTCACCAGTTACTGACCTTATGGGCATGGAGAATGACATTCCAGATACTCCGACTGCTAGGCAAACCACAATTACATTAGCCAATGTTGCTTGCCAGGCAGCTACAAGTACTCGTGTTTCTGCCGATGCTTTAAAAATTAATCAATTAATTGAATGCGAAAGTGTCGATAGATCATGACCGTGGTAACCTCTTAGTTCTAGCTGAATGAACACAATTGGACTGTTGGAGGTGAAATCGACTTGGAAATACTTGGATCTATTGCAGAGCTCCAGCTAGGTATACCTTTATTAATTCCTTTTTTTTATTTTGTAAATCAGTACCCGTAAAGCTTTATCAATTCAAGTACGTTATACACAAATCGAGGAATTATTTAAATTGCTATTGGGTGGCCGATGCCCGCGAGCGACCCAGAACATATATATGTTCTGACCCATTCAGCAATACGGCCCAGTCATGATTGTAGATTTATTACGCTACTATAACTTTGTGGTAAGCTTCACAGAGTCCTATCCGCAGCGGATTACATAAAGCAATGGGACGCTACTGCTGGTTGGGCCGGCCCATACACCAATGGCGCTAATGACCGTCCCATTGAGCAATGGGCCCAGCCCATTCACCTTATTATTTCATACGAAACTATGTAATAATCATGGCAGGCACCAGACAAGTAGGGGTATGAAAAATATAAATAAAATACTAGAAATCAAATCGCCCGGAGGAATGAAATATATAACATATAAAATACTATAAATCAAGTCCTAGAATGCAATATACTATTTAAATCAGGGACCCCGACAGCAGCTGAATGGGAAATGGAGGAAGCGAAACGTGAAGAATGATTTCTAGTATTTTATTTATGTCCTACCTCTACTTGTTTGGTTTATTCCAAAGTTCCGTATGAAATAATAATATTAGAATATTATTGTGGTCGCCAGATTGGTGAATGGGCCGGTCATTAGCGCCATTGGTGTATGGGCCGGCCCAGCAGTAGCGTCCCATTGCTGACTGGGCCGTATTGCTGAATGGGTCAAAACATATATACCCCCCGTATGTGCTTTAGAAGCACGCTTTGCTCTTTGAAAGAGGGCCTCGGTTTGGGGAGAAACAGTCTCCCTGGTCATCTACCTCGACACCTCGACAGAGGTACAAACACGGTAGCAGATGGGGAAGAAGATCCCTCTGTATACCACCAATCACGAATGGCATAGAGGGTCCTAGTGCTGAAACCCGTCGGAGCGTTTGGTCTGATTTCCAACTGGCATGGTATTTCGGCGAGACTGGAACTTTTTTGTCTTTGTCTTTGTCCTTACTTCCTTTGGACTATATGGCTCATTTCTCTCTCTCTGCCGGTCATGTAGGCCAACTTCGACGTATCTTAAATCTAGCCGAGGTTCCTGGCTGGCTCGTCATGGTCATCACTGGGATCGAACACAAGCAGACCACCGAGCTAATAAAAAGGAGGGGAAAAAAAAATCGACCCTGACTTGACTATGTTCCACCGAAGTTTGGGTCCACTCAGGCCTTAAATTAATCTCATACCCAGCGAGAACAGATTTCGCTTCAATATTACTTGCAAGCTAGTAAGTCAAGCAAAATACCTCCAAACTGATTCCCGCATCGCAGCCACCCCATTCTTTGCAGTATAAAAGTCTGGCAGTTAAGTGGCGACCCCTTCTCGCAGCCACCTGTTCAGAAAGCCCTCTGTCGGAGCTACTTCAATTTACATCGGTACGTCGAAGCTGAGATCATCCTAGCTACCCAGGCCTATATATAAGGTGCCATATTTACTACTGAAGCCGCAGTGAGTTCATGATCAATAGCCCTAGATATACTCATTGACCGCAAGGGTAATTAATTACTTGGTCTCACTTTCTTGGTATTTGGAGTCCGTGGTTTGTGGGAGCTACCTAGTCCTACTATGGTAGTCACTTCCATTTATGGGATATGTCTACTGGGCTGTTGCTAGATTTAGACTAGCGCAATTTTTAGGGAGTGTGGGCGTGATGCAAGCGGGATTGGGTAATAGCTTTTTTGTTTATTTCTTACCATGCGACCATCGTAGTGGGTGCTGCAGGAAACCTTACGGTACCTATATGCATGGTGGACACGCATGTTCATCGTTTAAAAATGACGAAGGAGAACACCGGGGTGGGTTGAAGTGTACTTACCAAAACACGTACTAATTCATGTACGACTGCTCTCCCATGGTCTAGTACTAGGTGTGTTGCAAGGCTGGGGTCAGGATTTATCACAGTGAGCGGCGCACATATTTAATACCAGGCTCTTCTGAGAAGTTCATAAAGCTAAACAGTGGTGTTGTCGGCAAGATATAGGGTATCTAGAGGGAATCACATCCGTCAATTATGACCATACATGCTAATTTAAGGATAATAAAAATCCTTGATGGTGCCTAGAGACCCCGGTCTGTATCTTGAGCCGTAACGTTTTGTGCGGGGTTGACTGTTAATAGAAATACCTAAGAATGTGCTCGTAATTTGTACGTAGCATCAGGTTATAAAAATGCGGCTAATATGGTACATGTATTTCAAGTACCTATGTACATACCACGCAGGTTAGAGAAGGGTTTTCCCCGAAGATAAATACTGTAGTACTGTATCACAGCACCAATGTGAGAGGAATCTACAGGGGTTTAGACCAGCAGATAAGATACCGACCGGGATATAGAGATCAATGTACAGTAGATAATATATTACCGGATGGAAAATGTGATATAACATGCATGCAGTGATATCGACCAGACAACACATAGTTCGAGTCAGCAATTCCCCAACATCGCTTCATTTACATCTTCATATATCGACCGCTAGAACTACGTACTCGACGGAAAACGGGAGCGTAATTCCTAATATTGGTCCTTTAGGGTATTTTATATTCTAGTTCAACGTGACTGGCCTCGATTTCCGTATACATACGTAAGTACTATACTATGTCTTAAGTGCCACTCGGATGCCTTGAGCTCGATGTGCTTTTACATAACCCAGGCTAATTTTTGCTCATTTGTGGTACAGAACGCAAGATGGAGTTGATCAACGGTGCTGGCGCACGGTTGGTGCTGAGACCGAGCCCATGGGCACGAGCAAATACCATTGTGTTTGACACAGGTCCCCAGGACTGGCGTGGTAAACCCAGGACTAAATCGACCTCAGGCAGCCAGCAGAGGTCGGGCCCTGGAGAATGGTGTAGCCCAAGTGACCTGGAGGCGTTTCGACAATACTACAGTAGATCAGTGTGGGCCGTGGTGCTTACCGAGGCCGAGAGTGAGGCGACCATCGGGCACATGCAGTCTTCACAACAACTGCTAGCCCACATTGAGTCTTTTTGGGGCGTGGGTGTCGTTGAGTCGAAGACTGAAAGCTGGCGGGGGATATTTGACCAGTGGCTAGATTACTTCCGAGAGCGCAACCACACTTATGGTGTCGTCCATGCATGGGTTGGCATGACCACCACCTGGCCGAGGTCAAAGCGAAGGGAAGACGTCGCCGATGTCGCAGAGATTGTAAGTGTGCAAGAATGTGCAAGCAAAAGCTGCGACAATATAGACGGGGTGATTGCTCTTTCGCTAGAGCGCCAGACAATTTGTGACCCGGACGGGGACATGTTTGTGGAGCTGGCTACCGGGGATAGCGCGGCTGATGCCCGCCCACGGAGGATTTGGGACCTGTGCGCGAACACGGTGATTCCAATTTCCTGGTTTCGTGATGGAGACTATCGATACATCATGCATTATGTTCTCCCGGTGTCACACGCCTGGGTGGCGGACCATGAACTTGAGTATGTTGTCACTGCGGTCAACCAACGGCTATAGCCAATACCCCTGCCTCAGGGGGTGGGGGTGGAGGATATCCGGCAGCAACTTCTCAGCTATGGAGCACGCTTTGCATGGGTTGATGTACTCTGCCTGCGACAGCGTGTGCAACCCGTCGACCATCGGGGACAACGGAAGGGGATCCCTCATCTCAGTGACTCCCTGGCGGCAGAGCGTGATAAGAGGAGACTGGAGGAATGGGCGACAGATATCCCCCTTATTGGGAAGGTCTATGATGGCAAGCCGAGCGTACTGATATATCTGAATGGGCTGGGAAGGCCATTCCGTGCGGAGGGGTGGGACCACCCACGGCACTGGTTAAACCGAGCGTGGACGTTGCAGGAGACAAGGGACCTAGACTCGATGTTGATAGTGCAACCTGCGTCTGGCCATAGAGCTCTGCAAGCTGGGCATCGATTAGAGCAAGCCAACCCAGGTCCTTCTACCACGACGGATATTGATCCATGGAGTTGCAAGGCAAGGCATCTTATCCCCTCACATTCTACTACATCCATGTGGTGTGATGGCATAAGATAACGAGCGAGCTAATCCCGTTACATTCTCTATGTAGATCGATGATAAAGGGACTCTCTTGAGTGAAGCCATCCATACCATCTTCGACCCCAGTGGCACCACAGACGTCGCTAAAATCTTACAGTCAATGCAGCCCCGCTATGCATCCAACCCCACGGATAAGGCAGCGGGTCTAGCTTTTCTACTGTGTCACTACGATATAAATATCCTGCCGGTGTATAAACCCGCCGAAAGCCCTTCACAGGCTTGGGAGCGGCTGGTCTCATGCGTTGCAACGATGCAAGAGCACATGCCATGTTATTACCCATGCTGTTATGGAACCGGCATGTCAGTGGCATTGCAGCTTCTGCGGCTCTTCCCCCATCCATCGGTCGATCATTGGTTTCCTAGCTGGGAACAAATTATGAGATACCCAGATGTCTCTCTGGCAGCACCACAGATGGGATATGAGACCGAAGTACTGTCTCGGACAGACAGGTCACTCAGGTTATATAACGCACGCATCTACCGCGAGTGTATCGTTCATGGGGTGGAATCTCCAGTACAAGCCGGTCACACACGTCCCGCTCATTGCATAGTAATCAAAGGAGGACCTGATGGGCAGCTACATCAATTAGACATAGCCTCGCCCTCAGGCGAGATCCCCGGAGAGCTGCTCGATACAACCCACGAAGGCTGGCAGTATGTTTTGGTTGATATCACCACCCATCATGTCATAGACCAAGCCTTGAGCCGACTACGAGTCCCAATGTGGCGCACGCACCTCATACTTATTTGCCGGGAGCTCTCCCCATTCCAGCTCCCCCCACCAGCGCCGGCGGAATCCGAACCTGACTCAGCCCCATTGCAAAATATCCGTCATCAGTACCATTTACGCAGGGTGACCACATTGGAGTGGACCCCACCTGAAATGACAGAACAGGAGTTTGATGATGCAATAAAGAACGTGAACGAAGAAAACTGCCGGCAGCTGTGGTTACCGTTTAGGGCAGATGTGCGAGTGGCATCCCAAAGGTGGCACAAGTATTATAGGGATATGGAGGAAACTTCATTCCCCTGGGATGACGATATTATCCTTTCGGATTCACCGAGATCGCCGTTTGAGGTGTATCTACATTAGATACAGTCGAGAATGAAAAACCTCACAGTTGGCACCCATCACACGGGGATATCCCCAGCGTGTGTAGCAAAGATCTTTTTGCCTTCACGAGTTAGGGAACGTCCTTCTGTCTTCTAATGCTTCTATTCATCCTGGATTCCCCTAATACATACCAACCCTGTCAAAGACCTGCAGTCGTCCCTTGACGGACCTGCTCGGACGATCAGAGGTGAATGGAAGGTAGGGAGTTTTGTAATTCCTAGCACTCTGAGGAAGGATGACGTTTCAAGTTCTTTGTCTAAGGCGGAGAAGTTTGTTAAGAATGTAGCCGAGCTTTCCCTTCGATAAGCGCATCCATTATAGACACCACTAGATAAGACAGAAATGTAAATCTTTATACTCCGTACATTTAACAGATTTTCATCCGCCCCACTAGGTATGCAGGCTAAATTGCTAGAACTTACCTACTACCTAGGGTTGGGACTGGCAAAACACTATGCATGCTATCAAGAGAGATGCAATTATAGCCCGTGCAACTAGATTACGGTAATTATAGTCATAGTCCCAAGGTCGGGCCGGCATGGCCTATGCTAATGGAGAGGTCATGCATATAGGGAAGATACTAAAATACAAGCTGGACGCCCCAGAGTGGAGGAAAGAGGGGGACGACGAACCATATGACGCGATTGAGTCCTATTTTGCCCTTTTACACAGCTAGATTTCATAAGAACCGTTTGTCTCGTTTAGGCCCTTTGTCTCGTTCATACATATATCTGTACATAGAAGCTATAAAAAAAATTAAAAAAATTAAAAATTGTACATAGAAGCGCGGGAGGGCCCAATTAACTCGGCCCACCCCGAATCCACCCGGGCTTCCGGGTGGCTCATCGTGGCCCCCATAACGGGGCCGAATATTAGCAATGAATTTTTAAATAAAATTAAAAAATGATGCTAAAATACATATAGAGGCTCGACGTAGATGCATGTTTGTGGAACGTTCGTAGCTATAGCAGGATCTTGAAAATCACCCAGACTCAGTACGCAATAGCCCTGTGCATAAGAACTTCCTACGTGGCCTGGCTCCGGAAATGTATCTTATAGGTGGAATTATGTGGCATGCAAGAGATTACTTCTCTAAATCAGTACGCCTAACTGTCACACCGTACTCACCTGTCTGTTTTCCTTACTGTCACGGATGTCAAGGTCCATGGGCGCTGCATTCCCAGTATTATGTAGTTTTTTTTTTTTTTTGCTATGTATGTAGCTGCCATTGTTATCGTTATCGAGTCCTGACTAAGCGCTTGTCGAGTTACTAAGATAGCTCGTCTCGTTTGCTCTCGTCCTTTCCTTTCCTTTTCTCTTCACCCAACACACCCCACACATTCACACACTTACACAGTCTCGAACCACACTCTCGCACACACACACACACATACACACATACACACACACACATACACACACACACATACACACACACACATACACACACACACATAC
>Ga0307511_10006663_pt1 | contig 11643 bp, 10 predicted proteins | sample 13_EM_MG_FD_200266 | JGI IMG/M metagenome (GOLD analysis project Ga0307511, IMG submission 200266) | Populus trichocarpa ectomycorrhiza microbial communities from riparian zone in the Pacific Northwest, United States - 13_EM | ecosystem: Host-associated > Plants > Roots > Unclassified | place...
TCCGTAATACCCCCCCCCCCCCCTTTTTTTTTTTTTCCTATCTAAAAGAAAACCGCGTGTTTGTGTAGTTAAGTATATAATTCACAAATCATGGGCCGGCACGATCTGAGCCCCGTGGAGAAAAGCACCCCCCAAAAAATAATAAATACACTGCCATATGCATACGACAACACGAGAACACGAGAGCACTGCCTACAGGGAACATTACTATCTACGTAATGCCTTTCCATTAAAGGACTCCACAACAGGTAATATCAAGCGTCCTGTTGTGTGAGCTTGCCCACTTGCGCCTGCATGAGGAATACAGGAAAATACTGTACACAAGAGGGAAGCTCGAGGCGCGGAGCATGATAGCGATCTTAAGAGATGTTTTATATCGTATACAAACATTTTGCAAGGGTTGTAGATCGAACAAGATGGACAGGATGAAGTAGATAATAGGATAACAAGATTTCTGATATCAGTTACACGAGGGCTGAGGGCTATTGATGTGAGACGTGGAGATGTGGCAATTGTCATTGGTGGAAAAGGTTTGCGAGTTTTGATGTCCAAAAAAGTTCGTAAAAACATACCTGTACTGCACTACCTGAGGAACAATGAAGTCATATTGCCCAATTCCCTCCGCTCAGCTAGGGACAGGAGTTTTTGTGAAATTATCTCCCGAAAACTTGCAAGCTACAGGGAGCACGGTTGCTTTGTAATTAGTATGTATTTGACCTATACCCTATATATGAAGCTATTTACCTTAATATCAAATCGATATATTTTGAAAATTCTAGTTCTATCTCACCCCTCTCCAGTCCCTGTGCCAATACTAGATCTCCACAATAGCAGGTACTAGTAAATTTTCTTGCGCACCTGATCATGAGGTAATTCATCCAATGATCCAAATGATGGATATTTTCCTATTGTGGAAAGCAAAAATCTGCCTTGTGTCAACCAGACTACCTTGTGTCCGTACGTAGAACAACGCTATGGTCTTTACTGCACTGCACTGCACTGCACCATATCCCGTGTGCCCCACTAGATACGGAGTGCAGCGCTGAGGCTCCCACGACATCATGTCATGTAAATGTCAAGCTGCGCATCCACTATAAGTTTCAAGTTCTTGTTCTCACCTCACCTCACCACGACTATCATTGGTCTCCGGGCATATCTCGCGGGGCGGGGGCCAATTCGAGTAAGACAATTATCTCCTTTCCCATTAATATATTGCCACTTGACCTCAGGCCATCCCCGCCGCCACCTCGTGCGCATCGAGCGGGGAAATAATGCCTATCTCATGAGTCGGTATCGTATCCACTTTGGTATTGGTGTATCCATATCTGTAGGCCCGCTCGTCTCCAGTGTGAGAAAGCGGTTTTTGTCGGCGTCTGCACCTGGCTTGACCGGCCTACCTTCCACATAGCACAGCGTACGCCAGCAGAGATTGCCATGGTGAGAAACAGTCACAAGAACTGTTGTCCCACCGCATGCATTACAACCAGTTGCAAGAAATCCACCGCTAGCAGAAAAAAAAGAAGAAGTAATCATCACAAGCACATACCCACTATTCAAAAATAAACTTTTTCGGCCTATATATGTTGCACAAACAATGATGTCGATCATCATACTCAGCACTTCCGTAATCAGATGCTCCAGCACTATGTATTCGACAACACAAACGGGGGATGTCATTCAATTTCTTCCCTCGAGTTACAGCTGATACCGCTAAGACCCGAAGCATAGGGGGTTTCTTCGAGGTTAGGGTTCTTTTCTTTTCGGCCGAGGATTAGACTCTGAGGTATTTGTGTATCCATGTCAGTAAGGTTTTTGACATCACAGACGCTCGTCGACCTCGGCTGGGGGCGGAGGATGATTTGATTGTGAACCTGTGAGTCCCAACACAGGTCGGAGATGACCTATATGAGTGCGCTACTTTCTGCCTCATTGAGCTAGGGAATTCGAAGTGCCTGTGATGATCGTTTTCTAGATCTGTCGGTGACCGGTAAGGGGAGACGTATTCGGGTAGTCTGATTGTATTCGAGTAGTCTGATTGTATTCGGGTAGTCTGATTGTATCCGGTATTAGGGTATTCTAGTTGCATTCGGGATTTCCTGAATCCAAACATCCCCATACCATCCATACAATCCAGTGCAAGCCAGACTAATACCATCAATACTCAAGACCCATTAACCATCCCTGGCCAGCTCCAGTGACCAGTGGGGATTGAATACTTATTATATATTGATTGAAGCTCAACCTTTTCACTCCAGAGTTACCTTTTCCATGGACAATCACCGTGGCGATCAAGTATAAGCATAAGCATAAGAATAAGATATAAGATATAAGATCTGGATAAAAAGTTATCTATGCTCTTATGCATGTGCATAAATCATTTGTGGAGAAACTTCGGATATATGCACCAGCAGGCTTCAGGGAAGCTTTGTTTTTATTTCTGTGGTTGTTTTCTTCTCTTGTTCGCGGGTACAAATCGCAAGCACAATAAGCGGCTAGGCGAGTGTCCAGACACGTGCCTCTGTACCAATTCAACAACGGAATGACACATGCCATGCCCCTTCCTCCCATCCGTAGTCTTCGATTATGACGAAATCCCACGAGCGGTGTCTACTTAATTCACGGCTCACAGTTTTTATTGCACGTTCATGACATATTCATTGAAGTAACGCTACTCTCCACAGCAGCAGTCAGAATAAGCTCATCCCATCCCATCCCATCCCATCCCATCTCATCTCACCAACAAGCTTTTCTCGGTCTTCGGGCTCAAGCGAAAGCCAGGGAGGGAGGGAGGGAAGGGAAGAAAAAGATAAGTTTTGAAGTTTGTTGAGTAGCCAAAAGGTTAAAATAAAAGCTGTCATCTGGGTCACGTCTCTTTGGAACGTGGCGTTTAAAGTTCAAGGGCTTTGGCTGAAACTCAATTTTGGTAATGACGAAGTATAGAAATATTGACGGTGTGAATAGTCATACTGCGAAATCAACATCATGAATGAACAGGAAACGCCCTGTGGTTGTTTGGGAGTAAAGTAGTAAGCTGCCAGCAGATTATTTTTAGCTAGTACCTTTCGAGAGCTGTGAATATGTGTACTATATTGCGCATACAAGAGAGCGATATCGGGGTCAAGAAGACAGACTTATCTTACTCTGAAGGGGATTGCTTATTGAGTGAGTTAAGAACTTGAAGATATTAGCTTGAGAAGGCATATACTCACCAGGCAAACTGGTCCTTCCTTGTCTTCCTTAACAGTCTGATCGTTACAGGTAACCCTGCTACCTTTGAATCCCTGCTTAGAGCACAAAATTCGCATCGCGACTGGCATGAGCTAGGGACGAAGCTAGGGTGTTACCTAGATTCCGCACAATGATCACCAGCGCTAGCAGGCAGGGATTGGTCGTTTCAAGAGCTGGGAAGAGAGACTGTCAGACCTGCATATCTGCTAAAGAATAATTATTTTTGTAGGCGGTGTTCTTCCGCCGAACGGGTCCTCGAGGGTTGCTAACAGTTCATTTGTCCTTTTGCCTCGCCTCTATATTCTTGAATATACCAACACATTTACTTGGGAAGCTGGATTGCGTGCTCGCCGCTAGACAGTAAGCAAGTGATCTTGTTTTATCTCATCGCTTATGGTTTGCCTTCCTTGACATCCTGAGTACTAAGTGTGATTCCCTGGCCATGGCGGTTATCTCTTTTGGGAAGGCAATGCGTATCTAGGCGGCATCGGACACTACGTACATCAATACTCATGGGATCAACGGGCGGGGTTCCCCGTCCTACACACTCATATTCTCTTTTGTGAGATTCGTATAACCGTGTAGCGGCCGTAGTCTGGTTTAGCAGTCGCTACAGTATAGAGCTGGGAATAGGTGAGCTGACCCAAGCCAGATGCAGTGGTTAAATGGAATGATCATATCGTCATTCTAATCTCAGTCTATTAAGGTCAGTCACCCTATCAACACCTTTCCGTGTGCAGGTTGTGTGTGGAGCTCGAGTTGACCTGTCAACATCACGGAAGGCTGCTTGCATCGCTACAGCTTCTAGGGAGCTACTCGAGCTCAGTCACTCACCGGGGATAAGTTACTATTGAACCGGTCGCACGGCACAAAAGTGGCAGGAGCTGCCACTTGCAGGGTGAGGGAGAAGGCTGTAATTGGTAAAGATTTTGTTGCCGTTTCTCGCCTGAAACAGCTGACCTATAACTAAGTACCTTCTAAGTCCATTCCTCCTGCAATAGATCGAGTGCTCCTCCAACTCCCACTTAATCATTGTGTCAGGGCTCGGCCGGCTGGCCCATTGCAGTATATGCATGCATATGTGGGTATGCCTAACGACTTGATCATTTTATAAGAATTTAATTTTCTTCATTGTAAGTTCAAGTTTCATTCGCAGCTAAGCGCGAGAGTAGCAATTCTCCAGTCTCGGTCAAGCATGCGCAAACGAGAACAGTCAAGCGCCACCGAGGAAGGCATCAGGGCGATATCAAGGGCCTCCAGGTGGGAGGGGAGATACGAGAAGGGTTTCGGCCAGAGAAGAAGCGATTGGCACAGAATGGTGGCATCGGCCTACACCTGGCTCAGGACGGACAAGGGCCCACAGAAGAGTTGGCTCCACCGGATAGGCAAGTCAGCCGATACGATCTGCCCCTGCGGGCACCCCAGAGAAGACGACCACCACATCACCTTCGTCTGCCCCAGGTTCAAGAAAGAAAGAGCCGAGCTACTGGGAACAAAAGCCACTTGAGAGGAGCTGGATGCCCCGATTTGGAAGAAAGATGGCGGTGAGGACCCATATAACGCCGTAGAAGCCTTTTTCAACTTCGTGTTTCATCAGATCGCATAACCTACAGAACACACACTTTGTCTACCACTTGTTTGTTTTCGCATCTCTTAGAACTCTCGTGCTTTGATTTCCCCTACTAGTTAAATTCCTGTACATAGCTCGCGCAGGGGCAGCCAGATTAACTTAGCCCTCCTTGATTCCTCTCCGGGTGGGAGGCTCATCATGGCCCTCACCCAAGGGCCGTATATGAGTACTGAATATGTATATAAAAAAAATTATAAAAAAAAAGAGAACAGTCAAGCAAGAACTTCCAATGCCTGGAATGAGAGACCAGAATCCCTAATTCCTTGGCTTCACAGCCAGAAAGAGTTGTCAGTCCCGAGAGAATGGATGGCTTATATATAGGTAATTCCATTATCCAGTACAGAAATTGCCGGTGCGAAGCCCGGCCAATAAAAGCCTAGTGCATGCCTATGAGCTGCCCTCCAGTCCATGTTTTTCTCCCGATACAAACACAATGTAGCAAATTTCCTAGCACAGGTGTTTTCTTAGGAGCAAGCTGCAGATGAATACGTGAGTGTCGCTCTGTTTAGCTGTAGGATCCTATTTTGAGCATATCTATCTCTGCGTCTTATCATCAGAGTTTTTGTGAACCAATCAAGCGCTGGCAGTGAGGGAGGCGGAGATGGAGAGCTGAAGATAAGTACCCACCAACATGGAATTGGTCATAGCTATGTTCATCTCGCAGGGTGTGGTGAATGGGTCCATCACCTCAGGGCAGGCACAGAATTTTATGCGGTTTTAGAACCCACTGCCGTTTGAGACCTAGTTACATAGTAACAAGCGATCAAAAATTCAACACGCCACCTAGGATCAGATTGTTTCAAATGCTGGTACCGGTTAAGTACTTATAGCTATAGAGGTATCAGCACGAGTGTGCTATCTAAATCTGGAATCAGAATACAGCCCCCCCCCCCCTTGGTATTCCTAGGCGCTGTCTAGAATCCTGCTAGAGCTTTAGCTTTCCCTGGTTCTTAGCTTTGAGAAGGAGTTAAGGGGGTATATGTAGAGAGAAAATCACAGAGGGCAATTGCGAGAGCTGAAGGGGGTGCATGAGAAGTGACACCCTGGATTCGAACCGTTCACACGGCAGCTGTCATCAATGAGGGATCCCACTACCGTGAGATGTGACCTGGCAATTGACAAGCAAGAGAGGGCCTACGAGAGTAGCTAAATGAGAGTGTGGTTAAAATTCGAAGACAGTGCCATTTCGGAGAGGGCAATTCCAATTGCGCAGCTCGCATGATATCAGGAGGATCTCCCGTAGGGATAATCAGACTATGGGGATACAGTGATCGGGCTAGTGTCGGACCATCTTAAGCCAGTAATTTGGTTGGCACAACCCCTCATTAGGGGGAACAAGAACAGACATATAACCAGACAATGGAGGTGAATTCGAATTCTCCCAATGCAGAACCCTCGCGCTTTTAATGATATGCAACAGGTATGTAATATCCAGACTCAATGGTCCCACTTAGCACTCCAATAAGACCCTAACTAGGCTAAGCACCTCGATACTCGAAGTTATGCATGCACACCCCTTATTCTCCTACTTGTAGGTCTCCTGGAGTGCTATAGTACTCTGGGACAAAATTCGCACCTCCTCGTGGACCTGGGTCAGCTCTGTTGTGTATATATTCGAAATCACACAATGAAATTCTCATACATACATTTATGTAAATGTAGCTGCTGTAGACTGTGACTAAAGCAACTCGAGTCCTTATTTTCAGGTTCATGATCTGTTGGGCTGAGGTAGTGACCTCAACATCAACATCCACACCCATGTGCTCCCCTCTAGTCATACGTCATGACAAGGCGTCGATTGTGATCGCTTACAAGTAACTACGCATATGACACTTCACTGCCGACCTTTATGATCGGGAGGCAGTTAGCTTTGGCCCGGGCGAGACTAGGCCACGAGCCAGACTAGAGCCTACAATCGGGCTCCGTCATATCCCTACTGTAAAGTTACGCATGCCATAGTCTGGTTAATCACGGGTCTCCTACTCGCACTACCCGCTGGCTTTAACTAAGGTTTCACGGTTTGGTTGAGGGCAGTCCCGGGTGTTGCTAAGCCCTTCGCTATTACCCTTCGGTTCGTAGCTCGCTTCGACCCGCTCCAATCGAAGCTCGTGATTCATGAACGCACTTTATCATTTAGGTTCTTAGAAGTACTTAGGTTATGCTCGAAGTTAACCCCAGCTTCAAGATTTACCTGCTTGACATTGACCGTCTCACCGCTCTAGCCCTCGTATCATACTGAACCGTCCTGTTAAATCGCCACGCCTCCCCCCACCGTCGGTACCTCGCCTCTCCCATTTCTCCCATACTTACCTCTCTGCTGCTCTCTTTGCTCGTGTGGCATCCTCTCCCCATTTGCACACCTGTTCGTCCTTCAGCTTCGTAAACCTTAATCTCGACGGCTATCTATAACTTAATAGAAGCTCTTAAAGGCTGCTACCTCTGCAGCAGACTGCAAGCTCAATAGTCTCTATTGCTCATTCATCAACCGCCGTCCCACCTTCATACTCATTCACACACCACACACTACTTGAGAGGTAAGATTATGCACTTCGAACCCCCTCGCCTTATTATCCCCCTCAATGGAAGCACACCCACTAACTTCTCTTCACACCACCAGCAAACGAGCGCACATACAATCAGACACGCTGGGGCACACCCACGCCCATCATTACACAAGGTATACAGCTCCGCGTTGGGTTCCCGCTTCACAATCGTCAATTCCGAGACGCATACGCCACGCTCGTTTCTCCTCCTTCCGGCCATCGGCATCAAATCTCTCATTCAGAGATACACCCAATTTCGAGTTTTCGTATCGCTTCTCGCTGCTGCTATCTGCTCCCATTTGCTAGCTTGGCCGGCTTGCCCCACTTTACTCCGTTCCATTCAATAACCACCCACACCATTCAGCGTGTCGGGCCAATCACCATTCAGAATCCACTTTTTGTGTCGAGGATTTTTCTTGCTGGCCTTCCGACGCTCCTTTGCATTGAGCAATTCAGATTTGATTTGTTACACTATTGAGGATTGAAGACAGCGAATAGCAGCAGCATCACTTTGCTCCTGGGTGTCTGTCGTCCCTCGTGCTGTAGGTCCTTCTTAAGAGTATGTTGACAGATTTACTATAAGATTAACTCTTCCCCACCCTTTATCTGCTTCCTACCTTCAGACTTCTAAAGCTAACACAGTTTTCAGAACTCACTTGTTGAAGTCAACTCAAACCCTCGCTATCTGCACAACCTATTGCATCCTGCACTTTTTCCTCCTTCCACCATCTTTAGCCATCTTTAACCATCTCTATCCATTTTTTGTCTTGTTGCGAAATGGATTCTCGTTCTAAAGTAAACATGAACCTTAACAACACCTACGGTCACCGTGACCGCAGCAGCCCCTCCGGTGCTGAACTGAAGCCCACAACGACAGCTGCCATCTATAATACCAAGGATGCCCTCCTATTAGTGCAACGCTGTATCGAAGGTCGCCTTTTGCCAATTCTGAGAAGGCCACATGATCGTGAGCGACTAGATCTAGTTAAGGCCGGAAATGTCTTCGTCTATAATGAAGCCGACTCCGGAATTAAACGCTGGACCGATGGGATTAACTGGAGCCCGAGCCGCATCCTGAACAACTTCCTTGTCTACCGCGAGCTTGACAAAGCGTTTGCCCCTGGAGAAAAGAAAAAGGCAACAAAGCGACCAAAGAGATACAGCCCTTATGATAGGAACTCACCGGGTCGTCACCAACATTCTCTTAACGAGACGGAGGAAATTTTCGTAGCTGATGCTAGCAGAAAGCTAACGAGGGATGAAGAGCGTAGGCTGGTTGGGTCTTTGAACGACTCTTACCATTTCAAAGTTGACGGGCTTATCAAGAAAACCTTTTCCATCACATTTCATGAGCATGTTTACCACGTTGTCTGGTATTTCTCTTACCTCTCCTTTATTGATGGGGGTCTCTCCTCGCCATCGGAACTCTACCCACACGACGACATATACGGGGAGTTTCTTAAAGACCAATCTTTCCGCGTCCCAATCGACCCATTGGGTAACGAAGTTAGTGGACCGACCCGCGATCGGTCCCTCCGATCATCTAGTTCGAGGTCTCCACCGCTAGAGCAAGATGTGTATCAGCAAAACCAACAACTAGACAGATATTCTCAGGCTCCAGCACCAGCGCCAGGCTATGTACAATATCAACCACCCACTTACCAGTTCAATAATACATTGAGCATGTATTCGCATCAAAGGACTCAGGAGTCCAACTACGCCATCGGCAACTACTACCAGGAGAATACCCACAACACCTATACACCTCAGGAACCTCGCTCTTATACTAGCCATTCAACTCACTACTCCCCGCACCCCACTAACGAATACACAGATTCTCTCCATCAGCAAGCTCAGATGCCGGCCATGACTTCGCCTCACCGAATGAGTTCTGGCCATAACTCTCTCTATTTCTCTTCAGGGCCTTCGGAATCTCTTGGGAGCCCATCTACAAACCAACATACTCGCCTGCAATCCGGAATAACATCCAGCTCGGCGATGCAACATCTCGCTGCCCGTGCAGAAGACATGAGTGGGGCCTATCTTGGCAGCTCAACATTCGCTCACCACAGCAGTGCGCCTCCCGAATACGATTCTCAGCAGCCGTATCAGATGTCGGTATCACCGGCCCACAACACAGGGTTGATGAACAATAGTGTAACTCGCAACAATGATCGCGCCGAGAGCATCTCAAACAACAACGGCTCGATCCCAGGACCTGTCCAGAGACACATCAACCGTGGATACAACCCCAACTACTATACCAGGGAATAGATGGGACCCTGGAATTTGAAGTTCTTTAGACATTTCTTCTTTTCATCATCTCCACTCTTCTTTGTTTCTTTGCGGTGTTTCTGATTCCGGCGGAGTTCAAGCTGAGGTGTTCATAAGTTGTGTCAATAGGTTATTGTATTTGGGTGGTTCTTTTTTTCCCTCTACTGGCAGATCGAATATCTCTTCGGTTCTGTCCCAGCCCCTTGTTGTGTTAATTGCCTCTTGTTTCGGGATCTTGGTTATGCCTTAGTCAATGAAGAGCAAAAGGAGGATAGGCAGGAATTATGGGAACGGGCGGAAAAAGCATTTGGATGAGTACAAGCGTGATATTTCATTGTTATCGTTTACGTCTGGCTAAGCCTGTAGGAATCTAGATTCATTAGTCAACTTAGTTGCCTGGTTTCTGGCACACTTGCCTTTTATGCTCGCTTCATGCTAAAAATGCTTCTGACGTTGTTGAGGATATGGTTGTGGGAAGCACTTCGAGCAAGTTGGTGTTTCAGTTTCCTGAGTGTTTCCTTGGTGTAGTATGATTTATTGGTTTCTTTTCGAGGTGGAAATGGTCGTAAATATGGCACAGTCTTAGTAACTCAGGGGACTTGCTTGAGTACTGAATTCATCACTACAAATTCCTTGGTTCAGGGTTCCGCGGGCCATTGCAGTTAAATTTAGTGAATTTGAGTTTTTGTGCACCTCTTTTGCATCATACGTGATGGAAAGGAGAAGGGGACAGTGGCGAGGAGGTTGGTGATTGGTGTTTGACTAGTCGGTTGAGGGTAAGACGTCTTGCGGCTGGCCTTTGTTGGTGATAAATTGTTTGAAATCAAAGTCAAAGACACTGTGACACCACCCATAAACCCAAGGGCCGTGAGAAAATAGTGGGTATATTGTAAACATGAACAAAACTAACGTGGGGATGGGGCATATATACGGGGTGTATGGGATCTTTTAGACAGCTTGTGATTATCCGTAGGAGGGGAGTGAGCCAGCACATGATTTGAGGTGATATTGATATGCGAGTACTAGATAAACTCATCGTATAATATGAAAAGGGTGAAGTTTCCTCTTCAGCGACTGGTTGGACTGGTGACAGTGTAACACGGCGGAATAAATATGGTGGGAGTTGACGACTCACCAGTGCAGGGCATTGATACAATTGCATTTGCAATTGAGTGTAACCACGATTGCTAGACTTCATCTCGCCTACATTGGCTTGAGTAGTTTACCTTCACCCCGAGCCACATTCTGGCCTGCAATGCGGCGGGTATTTCAGGGTTCTAGTAAGTACTTCTAACAACCGAAGCTCGTCACTCCAATCTCACACATCTCAAACAGTTGGATAAACTTAGCTTCGACCCACCTGATACCGCCTAGCTATGAAACCACAGCAGCATCCCCCATACAACCAACCACACACCACACCAAAATAGACAATATTAATCATGCTTTGACGGCCCTCCACACCTCCCTAATTCGGTAATCCCAAGCGCGTGGTATAGACGATAATTAGGACGAAACGCACGAGACTTTTTGTGCGTGAGACGAGTCTCAAATTCAACTTTCCCTATCACCTTCACCCAACTGCAGCCAGTGTGTGGGGGGGGGGGGAGAGCAGATGTTTGAGGATATTACCTGGTTTGGGCAGCCACGGAAAGTCAAGTTTGTTTTTGACTTATATCCCGGGAGTAGACTTTTGAGGCCTCCGGTCTTGGTTGAGGGTGTGTGGAGGGGATGCTTATCTCGACGACATTGGGATAGACTTAGCTTTTGGTCTTTGGATGTGACTTCCGGAATCTGGGGTGAAGGATGAGCGTTGGCTTCCGTCCGGATAAATGGATTTCGGAGGTTTGGAGGATATTACATATGGTCGGATAGGCTCTACGCCCTTGGATGTTTTATCTCGATTTTTCAATCTGTTGGTGTTTTGTTCGTTCGTTTGCACCATATTTTGTCTCTATTTACCAGCAC
>Ga0307511_10006665_pt1 | contig 11642 bp, 6 predicted proteins | sample 13_EM_MG_FD_200266 | JGI IMG/M metagenome (GOLD analysis project Ga0307511, IMG submission 200266) | Populus trichocarpa ectomycorrhiza microbial communities from riparian zone in the Pacific Northwest, United States - 13_EM | ecosystem: Host-associated > Plants > Roots > Unclassified | place...
GGATATTGACCACTTGTTTTTTTATTACACTTTCTCCTGCCGCATCTGGTATAATTTTTGTTCCATATGCTTCATCCCATTTAGGAGTCATTCCTTTACATTTATGATTATCAGATTAATGATAGCCACAATAGTTTACTACATTTAGAGGGAGAGGAATGCTTGGCATCATGAAGAGACTCCTCGCAACTCTAATGCAATTTATATGGATATTGTTAACTGTATTGTATCTAAAGTTAATTTCCTTTATAATATGGCCATTTTGGATAGTAATAAAAGGCTTCACACTGCTTAGAGATTTTCTAATGATGTCTTTTACTCATATTTGAGTCTTCTTCTTTTTTCTAAATTATATGGGCATGTTGTCTTAGACTTTATTTAAGGTATACCTCTGGTTCTTTTATTTTGTTGTTTTGGGGTTAGCGAGGTCTGACGCTTTCGCATTTTTAGTGGGGTTTTGTGAAATCCCAGAAATTTATAATTTAATATGCAGATGTGTAAACTCCCGTATAAACGTAATATCTCAATGAGTTATGGAAAGTGAGATAAGAAATAATAGATAAATGATGATAATAAAAATTATTATGATGTATAATGGAGGAGATGACCTCCATAAAATGAATTTTAATTTAGAATTCATGACGACAGAGAAACTGGTAACGCGTTTTGATGGATGAAATAATGAGAAAAATAATAAAATATTTCTAAGGAATAAGTGAGATAATAAAAAATAAATTATAAGAAAGGACAATGTAGTGAACATGCAGGACTGAAGGTGCAAGCACCAGTTAAAAACCAGTGACATTACTTAGAAATAGTAATAAGCCTGATAAATAAATAAAGGTGGAGAATTTAAAATGAATATATTAAAAAAAAAATGATCCTAAAGGTTTAGAAGAATAATTGATATGATTTATATGAGGATTGAACAAGAAAATTTGGATTGGTGATGAAAAGTCATGAACTGACTAATTTTACATTAAGAAGTAGAGCTCTCAATCCAATCGTTGGATTGGGAAAAGTTTTTGCATGAAATCTATTAATATGTTGTCCTACCTTATTTTAAGATGTCATCCCAATCAGAGTTCGGTAAGGATTAGCGATTTAAGTAGAAAAACTGGATAGTTTACATGAAAAATAAAATAAAATAAAATACATAAAGGCATAAATAAAGGACAAAATTATAATTAATGGCAAATTTGCCTTTAAAACAGCAAAGAGGCCAACCAGTCCAAAAAAAAAGGTGAGAGACAATAGAGAAAATTCAGCTAGAGAGAGAGAAACGAACTTTTCAGGTTATATCTCTGGCATCCATTGTTGGATCGTGCTTATAGTTGGATATATTGGTCTTATTCTAATCTACGGAGATTTAACCGTTGGATCATTCTAATTTTTACATATATTATGCAAGACTCCAAGGTCTATATTCAGACCAATAGGTTCAAAACTAAATTCTAAGGTGGATGACTTGTTGCTTTTTGAATCTTTTTTTAGTTTTGGCAAAATTTAAGAAACTTGATTAAATACACGTTTTGATGAAATTAGAATTGTGCGGGTGTTAGGGTTTATGAAAAATATAGTGGTAAAATGAGTTCTTGTTATTAATATTGCTATAGATGAATTGTGTATTCTTTATATGAAGGGAAGAATGATTATGGTGTAAGAATAGGAATGAACATTGTTATATGAGCATGTTGAATGAATAAAAGGCTAACTTGTTGGTTGGGTGGATGTGAATGAGGTGGAACCTTGAAGAAATTGAAATGAAAGAAATTTGGAAAATAAAACATATTTAAGGCTGGTCATAAGTATATTTTTGGCAGATTGATTAGTTAATGAAAATTGTCATGGATTCCAAGTAGTGGGGTGAAAATATTATTGTGATAATGATGTAAGAACATTAATTGTTAAGGTATGTTTCATATGTTTAATTGCACAAGGAGAAAGTGAAACATAAAATAAAATGAAGGGTTCATTGTTTTATTGTATTAATAATTCTAAACAAGGATAATAATGTATGTAGTGTGTGTAAAAAAAACACAGGAGAAATCCCTAAAGGATGAGTTTCCCTATTTTGGGCGAATCTTGCTATGTTGTAGAGGTAGGGAAATTGTTTGAATATTTTGTTTTAGAATTGGTTTAAATTTGTGATTTAATGATGCCAAATAACCTTGAATAATGTTGTTTATAAATGAAAATAATTTGGAAGTTGGAAAGGATTTTCAAGGGAAGAAAATCCTCGTTGTCCGAAATTTTAGTTGTAAAAGAGGGGCTATTGTTATTGTTGATTTTAAGTCTTAAATGATATAATTTAAAGTTGATTTCTTTATGAAAGTTGTATTTCTATGTTTTATCCTTTTATAGAGACAAATCACGCCCAAAACTGAGTTTTACAACTTCAGTTATGATTAAAACACTAGATAGTGTTTTGGGTTGGTTAAGCTAAATCGATCAGAATTAGATAATTTTTAATCTTTTCTTGGAATTACTGTTGAATAATAGTTTTAACAACAAAATTATAAGAATGAATATGAACATGAAAATGGGTAAGAGTTGAATGATTTTAAGGAACTTCCTTGTGACTGGTTTGAGAATAATAGTTGAATAAGAATTAAATGAAATTGTGATGTTGGTTGTATTATTGATAAAAAACTAAATCTCTGGTGATACAGGGGAGGCTGTAGGTACTGGACAACGACATGGAGTGACAACATGTGCACATACTCCAGGCAGGTGCATTGCACCTTGTCTTTTCAATTTGTGTAAACTTATTGATAAATTTCAGAATATGATATAATTGGAATGAATACGAGTACCTTATGTACATTGATATGTATCAAACTTGTGATGATATTATTGGAATGAATAGGAGTACCTTGCGTACTTGGTATAGTTCAATATTAATTAGGATATTTGAATGAACATATGTACCTTGCATCCAATGGTATGGATCAAGTTAGTTAGGATAATATTTGAATGAACATGAGTACCTTGCGTGTATTGTTATGTATCAAATTAATTATGTTATTATTAGAATGGACACAAGTACCTTTCATATATTGATAGGTATTGGATTAGCCTAACTTTGGAATAGACATGATTATCTCGGTATGGATTGGATATACACAATGATTTGGAGATTGGATGAGAAATGATAGATAATTGATCACCTAGTGTCGGTGGCTAAGGATATGTTACGATGATACTTAAAACCATGATAAGGGTAGCTAATGGCATAAATTGATACTTAACACCGTGTTGAGGGTGACCAAGGTTATATGAATGATGCTTAGTGACCGTAGTGTCAGTAACTAAGGTTGTGTGTGAATGATACTTGGCAATCATGGTTACAATGTATATGATGTTAATAAGAAAAAAAATGAAAGGGGATCGGTATGAATGGAAGGTTGAGAAGATATTGGTTAGCTATCTGGATTTGGATAGCTAATGATATCGATGTGGTTCTATGGGTACCGACATTTCAAATGACATTGAATAGTTACCCGAGTTTGGATAGCTAATGGTATCGATAGGGTTCTATTGGTGTCGGCATTCCTTAAATTGAATAGCTGATCCCAAGTAATTTGGGGACTAATGATGTTAGTAAAGATTACTAACTTCGACATAGTTACTCCTAGTTAAGGGAAGAAGGTTACTCTTGGTTAAGGGAAGAAGATAAGTTGATTAGTTATTCCGAAAGAATGAGATAAGGTAATGATACCAAGAGAGGAATATCTTGGTATAAAGTGAGAATTAATTCATAAGAAGATAGTGTTCGAAATCATTGAGTTGTGTTGAGATTTCCTAGATGAAATTATTCTCATCAAATGGGATAAGATATTGGTAATAGATGGAAAATGTATGTTGTAAAAGAGGTCTATGCCTAATTTTATGCATTAAAGGAAATTTCATGGAAATTATTACATGTTATTGTTATTGTTTGTTACTACCTTTTTATATTTATATCATTATATGTACATGTTAATTTCTATTTTCAGGTCCATCAGGGTAGTGTCAAGAGTGATTTTAGTTTAGTTATCTTTTGCTTTTGGCCATATAATTATTTGTAAATCAAGAGACTTATCTCCTAAAACTTGAAATGTAATATTAATCCGTAAATTTGGATGTATGACTTAAATCTAATGTTTGTAATTCTAAGTATCTATTTTAACCATGCATGTTTATCGTTGAAATGGAATCCTACACTTGATTCACATTATATGATGTTATTATGCAAGATATAGTTTATATGATGATATTATGTAATAATTGAATTATGCATTGTTATTTTATGAACTTGAATTGTATAATGATATTGAATAAGATGTGTTGTGTTGATGATGATAAGTTGGGTTGAGATCTAAGATGATTGGATCGGGTTGTGAAATGAATTTTGAAGTGTAATATGATTTTATCGACAACTTGGAACCTCCTGGTATAGGGGAGACTTCATCGAATTTTTGTAGACCAAGGGTATTTAGAGAAAGAGACCTTTATTAGAAAAAAAATCTTGCTAAAACCAAGAAAAGATTGGAGTAAATGGGCCCAAAACTATGAAGACATGGTGAAGAAAGCCTTTTCTAGAGGGGCTTTGATTTTGACCAAAATGGACGAAGATGATTTACCTATGCCTGTAAACTTTAATGTTGTAAGGAAATACCATATGTAATGTACTTTGTCGTGGAATCAATAAATATCAAAGTTTGGCCAGCAATTATTTGGTGTATCATAAACTCAGAGAAAATTCTGAATAGCATTTCGTGTGATCTCATAGGCTTAAAAAAACACTGCTTTTGCAAAATATAAAACGAATTTCAAAAGTTTTTGGAAAATCAAAGATATTAGTACAAATTCAGAGGTTAAATTGGTGCTCATTTTAACAAATAAGTTTTGAGAATTCAAGTGATCAAACGCTTATAAACCTAAAAAATGAACTATAAAGACCATTCATACTAACTTTGAAGCTGTGTTTTAGTTGGCTGAATAATGATGCATAATTTAATTTGATAAAAACTATTTTGTATGTCCAACTAATCACAATGGATGAGAGTGAAGCTTATTGGTCCTAATGCATGTGTTTGAGATGATAAAAGGCTATTTTTGATATTCCTTTCACAATACTTGAAAAATATCCTTTGTAGGTCCCACTCTGAGCCTAATAAAAAATTTTCTTATAAAAAAACCATGACTTGGATCACACCCCACACTAAAAGCAAGTACGGGAATTATGATAGCAAGTTGACCTTAAAATTATACAATGCTTAATAATCAATGGAAAGATCAGAAGTAACCAAATAAAAGCAAGAGGGCATGTAGAAATTCCAATATTAAAAAAGGTTGGGCATCTCATGTAAAGAAAAATGATGATGCTCAAAACCAAATAAAAAAAAACAAAAAACAAAAAAGCATGAGAAATCCAAATGATAGGTGCATGCCCAAGTGAAAGACAAAAATGACCATGTTAAACTCAAAATAGATTGAGGTTGCCCTGTTAAAGCAATAAAAAAGGGTGAATCATGGAAACACAATGAAAGAAAATAAAGACACAACTATAGTGATATGAAGTCTTTAGAACCTCAAACACCTTTTGGACTTATAAATATACTTTTCTTTCATAACCAATAGTCAAAGCCCACATTATATGCATGATAAAGTCCTTTTTAATCAAAAGCAAGCAATCTGGGTTGGTAGGCACTGCTCTCCTATGCAAAATGAGATCTTTAAAAGATTATGGTTATATTTAATTATTCATATAAGTAAAATGAATTCTTCAAAGATTTTGTTTTCTCTGAAACTCGAGCCTTTTAACCAATAAATTAGGAAAACGAAAGGTCACCTTATGGTTTTGCTAAGTGAAAAACTTGCACCAAAATCTAAAATTCAGCCTTCATGAAACCCTATTCATAGGAGTTGCTTGAATTTTTCAAAACATATATGTTTTAAACTTGCATCGAAATGGTTTTTGCACTTGGAGATAATTTTGAAATTCCAAATATTTTTTTATGATACCGATCTTTTGCATAATATCATCCTTGAGAAAGACCAAACAAAAAAAAAACAAGATAAAATACTTGCAGGCATGATTAGGCTGGGGCAATTTAAGAAACCCAACAAGGCTGGCTAATAATTCCTTTTTTAAGAGAACAAAATGGGAAGTGAGTTGTTTAAATACTGACTGGCGGTCATATAATTATAGTGATAAATTTAGGAGCTTTGAAATGTCACAATCAATAACATTAAGTGCCCAGATAATGGGTATCATTTGAGCTCATTGAATGAGCATCCCTATTGATGTGAACCTCGTGATCACGTGGTCACGCAACCCACACGCAAAGACATCAATTCCTGGAAAGCCAAGTAAATCAGGTTTGATAGGAATGTGACACAAAGATAACTTGTACCTAGGCACCATCACTATTGGAAATGGAAAACCCCCACCCAACGAATATTGATTTGCGAACGAGAGGTATAAGGATGACGCCACGAAGCCAGTTGTTCTTCGATAAGATGTTTTCAGTTCTTTAGAGAACCATGGAAGGGAGATTATCTTACCAACACACACACACACACACACACACAAAATGCGGTAAACAAGAACTTTTATTAATCTGAATTGTCTAACTTACATGTCTTGTTATGCCTTTATTTATACTAACTCTAGACTTAAATAAACCCTAATGGACCCCCCCTTAAGTGGACTTATATGAGGCTCACTTACAATTGACTCAAATAAGTAATAATAACCCAAAGACTAAGAAGAAAATAATAAAAAGAATCCAAAAATTACTAATAAAGTTGATAATCTTACAGTGGTGGCAGAGGGTAAGAGGAAAGTAGGAGTTGTGAACTCTAAATCTGTGGATAACAAGCAGAATAAGTTTCAATGGCAGGTAGTTGTTAAACGAAATAAGGGTTCTGTGAGTGGTGAGAATGGACGTTTGGCATGTAAAGTGTGTAATTGTAATGAGAATGGTTGTTCAACATCTGGTATACATATGTCTGATTGTAATATGAATGATCATGCGGCATCAGATGTTACATCCCCGTATCCGAGATAAAGCAACAATCTCATGTTAACTGATAAACAGAGTGACTATATATATATATTCATGGTATTTGTATTAAGGTCTACCAAAATTTCGACGGAGTCTCCCCTATATGGGGAGGTCCCAAGTTATCGACATACGACCTGTTTACACTTTTAATATACCACATCTCCTAACTCAATTTAACCCAATCATCCTAGGTCTCAATCCCACAAACATCATCATTCATATCAACCACAATGTTTATGATATACATTGTACAACAATTATCATTATGGATGGATAAAGATATAAACATGCATATGTGGAATATAGTTATACAAACTACAAAATTAAATTCATATACTCAACTTTAAACATCAATTATACAAATTGAGTTAAATAAAAGTTGTAATATTACCAAATGCAGGGGTACACTCCCTAGAACCTAAATTACAAAAAGTGAACCTAAGCTAGAATCTACTCTTATCGTGCATGCTACGATCCAAGGCTTGTTTTGATTAAGTTATAGGCTTTTCAGTTTAGGGTTTTGGGTCAGTTTTGAGTGGACCTCATATAAGTCCACATAAGTGGTCAAATAGGGTTAATTTTTCAAGAACTATTTAAACTCATGTAACCAAAATTTCGGCAGCTTTTTTGATTATTACTTCTGGATTTTTCAGTTTTAACGTGTGAGAGTGATTCTTGCATTTTTCAGTTCTTGAACGAACTGAATCTGACTTATAGAAGATTAACTGGCTTCGTGACGTCATTCTACTCATTCCAATAGTGTTGGTGCTTTGGGGAAGGTTTCCATTGTGTCACACTCCTATCAGACCTATTTCGGCTTTTTGGGATCAGATCTCAACTTGATTGTGGGTTGCGTGACCACGTGATCACGAGGTTCGCATCACGACAACAACGAACATTAATCTTGTAAACATCAAATTAAAAGAGCAATCTCCACTCAAATCTGAAAGCCAAAAAATGGTGTTAATCTAAGAACAGGGCGAAATGGAATGAGACATCTAAAGCATAAATCAAACCAAATGCGATGAGAGAATGGGCAATCAAAGAATAGGTGATTAACATCTTCCCTATCACCTTCGTATAAATGGCATTGGATAGTTTGAATGATACCATAGCACCTTAGCTTATTCTGAGTAGAGAGAGCATCATGAATAGCAATCCACAAGATAAATGAAAATCGTGGAATAACATGTTTATAATAAAACTAGTTTCCACCACTCAACTTTGTCCCGAACATGATGAATAGAGTTCCAAGTGCAACAAATAAAGAACATACCCTTCGAAGCGTCCTTCCAACATAATAGGTCATTCCTACCATCATTCGGGAGAAAGGAAGTGGGAGTACATTGAACAAGCTCAATCTATTCGAGGGATCTAGAAGATGGCCAAACCCACTCTTTACCAGCAATAATATAACTCAGCTGCGCATCCCTTCTTAAGTTAAAATCAATAATAATCCTATCCATAAAAAACTCCACTAAGGGGCCTAACAGATGTCAATTATCAAACCATAGAGAAATATAACGCCCATCTCCAACATGGAAGTATATAAATTTTTGAACCACACAACGCAGATTGAGAATCTTTCTCCAGCTCCAAGAACCATTTCCGGAGTAAGGAATCTCCCAAATACTCCTACCTCGCAACAAATAAGAAGATATCCATGAAGATTAAATAGATTTGATTAGATTACAAATAGACCATAAATGCTTAACTATTGCTGCCCGGTTCCATACTTCAAGATTTTTTACACTCAAACCCCCTTCCTTCTTAGGCAAACAAATAGTATCCCAAGAACTTTTACATTACCATAAGAAAGATCACTACCTTTCCACAAGAAAGACCTCAGTAAAGAGGTTTTTTTTCACCATAGCAGCCTTAGGAAGAATAAAGAGACAAGACCAATACACCTGAATAGAGAAGAGGATGGACTTGAGAAGTTGAAGTCTACCCGTATAAAAAAGATACCTAACCGATAATTTTCCTTCCCTGTATCCGAGAACACCGAGAAGCTATACTTTTGTATTAGGAGCAATACCACACAAGAACATATATTACTCTTATTAGGGTTTGGTGATGAACCTGAAGCAACCCAGAATTGATCAAGACAATTCCTAACCAAAGAATTCGAGGCCACCTCCGCTTTACAAAACATCATCAAATCATCAATGATGCATAAATGAGTAATTTCTTCCCTCTCATAACGCCAATGAAACCTAAAATCAGAATGTCTAGCCATTTGACCCAACAAACCCTTTGGTTTCAAGTTAGAATATGATTATACTTTTAGTCTTGTATTTATCCTTCTTTTAGAGAAAAAAAAAAAAAGGATGTTGCATTTAAAGCTTCTCTTTGTCACATCTTGATATCCTTTCAATACTAGAAAACAATTAAGTTGCTAAATTATTCTCCTTGCACAAGAAGGAAACTTTACTACCGCATGTGTTTCCTAAGTCAGCTTTGGATTCCTTTGTTTCCTTTGCTGTGTTTTCTCCTTCCTGACAAAGAAATAAAATAAAATAATATATCCTAATATTTAAAGGAAATAATCAATGTTCCCACACATAATAGGAAATCCAAAACTAGTTAAGAATCCACAAAACACATGGAAACATCACATAACAAGGCCGACCGAAACTAATACTAATGGGTAGCCTTGTTGCTGAAACTTTATGACCCGAATAAGGGTGGATTGGGCCCCTCTTGCACATTGGTTAAATGTATGAAGGCCTCTTTTTGATGCTCCAAATGATCCTCAAGTTGAAGCCTTGGTTGAAACTTGCACTACCAACACATTTAATGCTTATTTCAATGCCTTCATTTTGGACCTTGTGATGGGCCCGTTTGGAATAAGTAATGAGTCCTTGGTGTTTGAGGGCATCTTATTGCTTGACCGCTTTTTATGATCGGCTTGTTTTAAGTCACAAGTGCACGAGTGTGCGATGTAGCAATTAACTCGGTAAGATCGAAGTCATATCCACGGAGAGCTAGATCTGGAAATTAAGCTAGGTAACAAAAAAAACTCAAAAGAAATTAAATTTACAATAACTTAGTTGAAAATAATTTATGGATTTGTTTTCAAAGATGAAAAAGTGTAACTAGATTTTAAATGACAAGAAAAAGTAAGTCTTGGTCCAAATCAATTTTAATGGTAATGTATTGGTGATTCCTTCAACATATATAAGATAACTCAACCTAATATCAACAATGGTGATATTAGATCGGAAGATATTACAATGAAGTTACGAAGATGAAGATTGATTATTGCTTAAGAATAAACAAGTACTTTCATATTAAGTAAGACATTGAATCAAGCAATCTCTATACCAAAACTAAGGTTTGTGAATAAAAATTCAAGATCATAACATTACCTAAATGATTTCTAAAATTTCATTGCAATAATAAAACATTCATGAAGAAAATGAGAAGATAAACATTAAGATTCATTCATATCTTAAAGAACTCACCTCAACCACCATCATTTTTGATTTGGATCAAAGAAAGAGATTAGCCAACCATGATTATATATAAGAACACTTCAGTAAACATGAAATAACTTGAATCAAACTGAAATAATAAGTTTTACAAACTAAAGAACTGAAATCTACAAAGAAGATCACAACACAATTTCAGTAAAATTTCTAACACAAATATGACTCTAACGTTGGACAGCAATTCGACCCTCTTAGAAGACCCCCTGGTGATGGCTATTGAGACATATTTATAGGTCATTCTATTAGCTTTCCAGATCATTAAAGAACAACTCATTTGGACATCTGAGTCAAAAGTTATGGACATAACACCAAAAGGTGTTCTGGAAAATCAAATCAAGACAGCTTGGAGAACACGTTGGTGCATGTTTTTCTTCCTCCTTTATGAGCTGTCTCTTTCCTTTTTTTGACCCAAAATAATGTGACAATGTTCCCTCCAGCTTTCCATCCATGTGCTTGCCCTCTTGGATCAATGAATTACCCAAAATAAATAAAAATGTTGTTTGTTATGTGGACATGTAAGATCATGGATTGCGCTTGGGCTGATTTGGAGGCTGATTTGGGGCTGATTTGGAGCTGAATTTAAGCATCAAATAAGGATACAAATGTACCTATTATTTGGGCTAAGATTGACATTGAAACCTTGAGTGTTTGATGGTTGAAGTTTGCACATGACATAAGGCAAGTTTGGGCTTGAAATAGATCATATGATAATCCTTTCTAGAATTGGAATAGAATTGATTTTTGGGGCAAATTTGAAGCACTTATTTGAACCAAGATTTGCTTCAATCTTCAATTAAATTTCTCTTCATTTCTTTATTTCGAATTCCGATGTTGAATTTTCTGAAATAATTCATTTAAGCTTCAAAAACCTATCGAAACAATAAAAGAAACTTCATTACTAAAAAGCACATCAATTATTATAAAAAACCCAAATAAAAACAATAAATACATATGTAAAATAAGAGACTTAATGATACTTTTGATGCACAATCACACCCCCTAACTTAGATTTTGCTAGTCCTCAAGCAAAACAAAACATAAAACCTTTGAAATAAAAGGAATAATAATAACCATAATTAGGCTCGACTCATCA
>Ga0307511_10006666_pt1 | contig 11642 bp, 6 predicted proteins | sample 13_EM_MG_FD_200266 | JGI IMG/M metagenome (GOLD analysis project Ga0307511, IMG submission 200266) | Populus trichocarpa ectomycorrhiza microbial communities from riparian zone in the Pacific Northwest, United States - 13_EM | ecosystem: Host-associated > Plants > Roots > Unclassified | place...
TGTGTTACTTTACAGGGTTAGTACTGAAACCTATACAAATTGAAATAAAAAAAACGATATACGTATACCTATTCAGTTCCTCCGAACAACTATTCTTTTTCCATCTTGCAAAAAAAAAAAAAAAAAATATGACGTGTCTTTTTCTTTGCGAGTTCGATTATAGGGTAACATGTTTACATATTCACTTGTTATTGTGGATTGCGGTATGTAATGTTTGGTTAGTTGTAAATTTGATGAGTCAGAAGCTTCCTAGTTAGATGTGACTGGTGATACATGGTTGTTGATATTGCTCACAGCGGGGGCCGTGCTCAGGACAGTTAAGTACAGTAACAGGACACATGTACGTTTCAATTGTATTGTGGAGTGGAGTGGAGCATGGGAATTGCTAATAAACAATACATCTTCAAAACGCCACAACATGAATATCTAGTACGTAGAGTAAAAGATATGAAACAAAATGATTCATGGGTTAGGTAATTTAATAATTACAAGGGTCTCTCCAAAGGCCAACTATACTTCTAGTGCTTGCTGTGTAGAAAACTTGGTAGCTACTTCTCTTGAAATTTGGTGGCCTTTGGGCGGTATACCTCCCCCAACCCCCACCAGCAGCCATAAAGATAGCCCGTGTGTCGGTAGTTGCTGGTGTGGGGTTGCGAGAAGTCTATCATTCAGTGTAGGTATAATGAGACAACACAACAGCATCAGTGGTCCAGTGGTATGATGAATCGTTGCCATCGATTCGACCGGGGTTCGATTCCCCGCTGATGCATTAATTTCTTTTTTCTTTTTTTCTTTTGTGGGATGAAGTTGAGCTTCCTTTTCTCGTTTGTAAATAATAGATCATAGTTTATGAGAGTGGTAGGTAGTCTGGTTGCACAGCATGGCTTGGCATTGCTTTTGGAGACCAATGCACGTGAGATGTCTAGCCAGTAAGCGTAAGCTTGGGAATAATGACCTTAAAGAGGACTACTACTTGCTTCGTATACCGAAAGCACGCACGTATTGATCAATATGGGGGAAGCTAAAGACATCCTTACTATGGAGGGGATGATTCACAATCTCATCGTACTAGTTTTCACGGATATGGGGCCTCATAAATGGTGGAAATACATGATAGGGAAAACCGAAGCGGTGGCATTGCACAGAACGCCGCACACCTGCTGCAATACCCATTGATCGTAGACAGGAGAGGCAGGATGTAAGAACAGGCATATGCCGGATTGGTGCCGGAAGTGAAGACATGAACGCCATATGTTTGTTTTGTCGTGCTATTATGTCAGGCTATCACGGGGAGGATTGGGGGCAGACCAGCACGGGGCTGGGCAATCTACCGGCCGAATATCGCTATAAGCTGGAATAGTTTGAATCCGAGTAGTGATTCACTAGGGAAAGCTTTGCGGTCTTGGCTGTGAGATAGAGCCTCATAACGCATTACTCTCGGCTACTGATAGCCTGCGAAAGGGCCCCAGTACAAGTTCCGACAGGCTTCTGCAGAAGGTTGTCTTAAATAAGCCTACGAAATAGCGAAATGCAACTTGCGTGCGCTGCTAATTGAGTTTGTATAAGAGGATTTCCTACATACGGACAGGGCTGATTAGCTGATGTGTGAGATAATAGGGAATGGGCTTAAGGTGTTACCCTGAACCCAGGGATCAATATGGTGAAAACGAGGGTTCTCACGGTTGAGCGATATTTAAGCAAATATGGTAAATATAGGGTAATAACGGTTGATTGATATGTAGGCAATTATCATGGAAAATGGTTAAATTGAAGGGGCATATAGGGAAAAGCACGGGTAATCGGGGTGCAGGCAAATATGGTGAAAACAGAGTGAGATGAAGGCAAATTTGGCGAACATATTATGTTCGAATGATGTCAAGGTAAATATGAGCGAATATGGTCACTCTGTAGAAGGTTACTTTATGTAAACCCCCGAAATAGTACGACACGGCCCTCGTTCCGCAAGCCGATCTTTCTTCCCCTTAAACTTGCCCCGTAACCCCCTCCAGCCGTGCGTGGTCTAATCTGTGCCCCGTTCACTCCGTCGTCTCTCTTTGTGTCTCTCATCCCGCGCCACGTGCAGCCCATACACAGCCGGCATACCCTCCCCTGTGCTCTGTATTCCCAATTTGATCTTGCCAAATCTCTTACTATTCTCATTCGTGAGATAGGACATATTCGACAACCCGTTTTCATCCTCGACTAACACTTCTCTCACATCCGTCAGCAGTGGGATAAGCGCTGGACTTAGCGCCGGAGCCCTCATATTTCCTTTTTCAGCGTTCTCCATCGCGAGGATCACTAGCCATGACTGGGAGAAGCATACTCAGGCCTAGCCATACCCACACTCGCAGTCTGTCCACCTTGGCTTCCAGAAATGGTTCGGGGCTATAAATTTGCAGCTGTTGTTGGACGTGCGCATCGCCCCGTGGGAGTGCGTGCCTCATTGCAATGTAGGCTTGCCGGATTATCTCCTCCGTGAAGGTGGTCAGATTCCCGCCAACCATGCTCGTCCTTCGTATTCGTGCCAGCTGAAACATCAGGTCGTTCAACATGAATAAAGCGTATTCCGCCCAAGGGTCAGGGCTAAGCTTCACTTCGCTCTGTGACTCCCCTTGCTCAAGCAATTCGACTGCTTCGACTGTCCCATTCGTGACGTATAGTCCCTGCTGGAAAGCCCTCACCCCTGCAGTGAGTGTGATAGTTCCCACAGCCCAACAGCCTGGTTTGCTCGGCTCCAGCAAGGTAATTCCTAAATCAATGGGGTGCCAACTAAACCACCCAACGCTGCTGCAGCTGAAGTCAGATTTCCCAGTCTGAGCATTATACGTAGCATTATTCCCCACCAACACTGCTATCTTCCATTTTTCATTAGAATACAGTACACCATCTAGCAAGCCCTTAAAGGGCAATTGTGCCACATTCGGCCGGAACAGAATGGTATAACCAACAGCCACTGGTCCCTCACTTAATCTCCCGGCATAAAATGTTCAAGAAACCTTCTGGTACTATTTCCTAAAATGTCTTTTATCTCTGGTGTCAACTGCTGGTCCCAGGTCAAACTTTTGACCTGGATGTAAGGCATTGGCACCTGCTCCACGATGGTACCGACCACTGTATCGTTATTATGGTCGGGTACATACCGGTACCGGTGACCATTTATGCCGGCTTCCTTATCCTGTCGTCGAATATCTGCCCAGAGAGCAGATCCATATGCCAGTGCTTCAAGAACTACCCCCCGGCGAACGTCGGCGCTGGATTTAAACCTTTCCCAGTAATCATCCGACCTCGGGCTCACAGACGACCCGAACCCCGCCAAAATAGTGCTTTGGTGCACTGCTCCCTCCGAGTCCACGGTTCCAGAGAGAATTGGAGCAATAAATGCAGATGGAAGCATCATCAGTAGGGCCATTGCTATCGGAAGCGAATATTTCCCTGAAAACGATGTAGGGATCCTATGCGAGAGCATTGAATCTAGCTGGCCAAGACTTAGTCCGTCGTGTTGGAGCAGGGTAATTGCGCATCGCCAGACCGCCGATATAATGAAACTCTGTCCCACAATCCGGATAAGGACAAATGTAAATGAAACTAGGGTGGTCACATTACTTGCCCGCAGACAAAATTGAGTGAAGAGATCAGAAAACTTGACAGGATCCCAATGACCAGGCCTAAACCGGGTGGTGTCGATGTAAAAGACCAAAGTCATGGCAAGGATGAAGCATAGCATCATGTATACCAGCGGTACCCAAATTTGGATGAGCACACGCTTTAGGTACGATTCGCCTTCATGGACCACGCTAGGTAGATCCAGGAGAGAGGTGAATTTAGTGGCCATAGTGCCGGTGCTACCCGACCCGGTTAGTATGAACCGAAATTTCGTTGGGGTAGGAATTGAATATTATACTGGGTGCTGTATATCGGAGGGGAGGATATTATATAATTGGACTCTTGTGAGCTGTATCTTCCTTCAGGTTAGTTCTGGATTTGAAATTTGATCCAGGAAAAGCTCACCATACCAAACACTAAAACACAGATGACACAATGAATTCGGGACGCTGCAGGTTTGGAAATGCCAGATGGGCTTGGGTTCTGTCGGTTGAGTAGTGTAAGCTCTTATATATAGCCGGAAGTCTTGGGGAATCATCAATATATAGCCAAGGTAGCATACAGCTCGGAATTTCCCCACCATAATACACCTGACCTGTCTCAACTTCCTGCCCGATTGCACTATATAGTAATGGTGTGATCGACCAATTGCAATTATAAACCTCAGCACCAGGCACTGTCCTTGCCTTTAGGTAAAGGAACGGATCACTCTAGCGTGTGGTGACATCAAACCGCAGGTGTTATTGTTGCGCAATATTGACTATTACCCTGAAGTCATGCTTTCAACCTCCGACGTACGCTCGCTACGGTAATGTGGCTCTAGTTTTTGACTTTCGTGAATGGAATCTAATGACCACCCTTATCTGGTTGCACTTGTGGTAATTTATATTATTATGAACTATGAGTTGGGTCCAAAATCCACCCCACCTACTCTCCCTAAGTAGATCTTATTCCCTCCTTTGAGTCAGGCTCAGCCCCAACCATATTATAGTACTCTAGCCAGCCAGTCCAGTCTTGCAAGTCTGGACCTCCCTGTTAAGTATAATTTTATCATGGCCCTGGCGAGAGTACTATTACCCTGAACTACTTTGGTGTAGTGTATACGTACCGGCAGACTACTCGACTGCTATATTAACTGGTATTTTACAACTTACTGCTGCACTTCAAGTTTCGCTCAGGAGCCCGGTATCTCTGGACTACTATCCCTCTCTTCAAAGCCTGAGGTTGAGGTAAACTTCCAGGGCTTGACGTAGAGATGGAAGGGATGTATGGAGCATCCGATCCAGTCGTCCCAATGGTATCCATTTATCGTCCTTCCATACATATATTATGCCAATTGATGTGAGCCTAAGATGTTAGATGGTTCTATAAGACAAATGTATGTACGAGCTTGCGAGTATTTGGAATGGTTGAAACTAGCCTTTTATTCTTTATCGCTCTAGACCCGAGACATATATAGATAGTAAGAGAATGCACTACCAGACGGGACTCCGAAAATCCAGCGCTTCGTCCGTTAATACTTTCTGTCTTGTAGCTGGTAACACTCACGTGATTGCTAACCACGTGAGCGAGAGTCTCCATTATTGCTACTTTTGGTTCTTGCCGTTCCGACCCACTCTTCCCAATCACTCATCCAGTCACACTTCCTAATCGGTATTCGTGCTAATTGGTGTGATCTTCGTATGACGAATTCGATAGTGAAGAGATAAGTAGATTGCTTGGTCTAAAATAAAAGGACTAGCTAATTGGAAGCCAATGATAGGTTCACTGTCACTGATATGTCGCCTTAATTTTCCTCCGCCCCGCGCGATTATTAATTATTGCATTCCAACATGGTGAGTCATTTCTAGGGATTGTAATGATAGTTCAATTTCTCAACTTGCACTTGAGGTTTGTACACCCGTTCGCTGTCTGTTGGGCGTATGGGGGTTTGCGTGAAGAATCTGCAGACTTCGTACTGTAGTATCGGTGACTATGCATGTGGGCTTCCCTGTCCTGTCGTCAAATATCTGCCCAGAGAGCAGGTGAATATGCCAGTGCGTCAAGAACCACCTCCCGGCGGGCGTTTACGTCAATTTTAAACCTTCCCAGTAACCGAAAGGGTGCACTATTGCCTCGCAGTGTCGGAATTACTCTCGCTCTCACGTCAGGCCATCATAGGATGGCCGAATGTAGCCAAAGATAACAATACACAGGGCATGCAAGCAGCAGATTTCCTTAGGTATTTTCCTAAGTTATCAGAGCAGTTATCCCATAGCACCGAGGTCTATATCGAGCATAACACAAGCTCCCCGAATAACAATTCTCTTATTCGATCAAAATTCTTCCGTTCGTAGGCCGTAATTCTTACACCCATTCACGGACCCAGAGAGAATTGGAGAAATTAATGCTGACCGAAGCATCATCAGTATGAGGGTTGGGCTTGGGCTTCACTTGGTGGGTGATTGCCGTTTTGGAGATGCATCAGATAGTAGACTTAGGAATACCGGTGGATTCTGTGATCATGTACCATGTGCCCCCAGTATCTCTACGCCCACATAAATAGGCTCGCATGGTAGGTGACACCTACCGCCTTCGATTTTCCTGCGCTTGTCGGCTCTCGGTGCGTGGTGTTGGTCATTGGAATCAGGGTTCGGGTAAGCAATATGGGGACCCCCGTTTTGAGGCTAGTGCACGTGATACACCTATGTCGCAACCTAATAGCTACTTAGCTAGTCTTAGTCTGGTTAGCTACTCTTAGTCTGGTTAGCTACTCTTAGTCTGGTTAGCTACTCTTAGTCTGATTAGCTATGGTTGGCCTAGCCACTGCTGTCAGTAGGACAACCAGACTATGTATGTCCACGTGTTAACGAACGATATAAGTGCCAGATTTCGCATGTTGTCTTGCAGAGTACTCTTACCGAATATATTTCGAGCTATAGCGATAAGAAATAACAAGCTTCATCCGAACATTCACAACCTCGTACATATTCTTACAGAACTCATCCGACATCCTGACGAAGCTTAAGCTCACATCAATTGGCCTTATATACGAGCATGGAAGGAAAACCGAGGAAGACTGGTTCAACCCCTTGAGTGAAGATCCGACCCCTGAAAGGCCATGCTGGTGGGATTCATGCGTGCTCGAGTAGGGGAGAGTGTTGCCAACGGATCGAATGATATAAACGCTAGATTTTTAATTCGTATGTGGTTGGAGTTCCGTTAGTTAGCTTGAGCAGTTCTTACAATATGTAGTTTCCAAACTATAGTGATTAGAATAATAATCCCCTCTTTTACATCGTATTCTGCTTACAAATTGATCAACCTAATTTCCTACATATACTGTGTTGATGATTGTCGATGCAAGCCAAATTTGGTGGCATCACCTTTCCAAATGTAAGCTCAGTGGTAGTCACCTTCCTCCACCACTCTGCTCGTAAGGCTACACTGCCTAGTATATAATTGCACATCGGTTATTTTCCACCAGCACCTGTATCGCTCAAATGAGTCACCATACCTCCTTTAGGTTTCTTTTTTTTTTACAGTTATTACTCGTATCCAGGCTGTTGTAGACGTGAGTGGTAAATCCTTTCGGCTCAGTCGATCTGACAGTGGTGGTCACTCGAGATCTAGGGCTTGGATCCTGACACGGCCATAAGTAGTGGAATACTACGAGGAGTAGTGCAACCAGACTAGTGGAATACCTGACGAGGCCGTAAGGCACTTCGAAACTGGGGCGATATCCGTAGACGTAAGCAGTGGGGCGCGATTCCCGAGATCTCCACCTCTGCGCCAAGCCCTTGATATTTATCTCTGAAGGTATAGTAGCCTAGAGATACTGGTAGTCTGGTTGCAGATACTCTGAGCGAAATCACAGAAGTATGTTGCAAAAACGCCGGTTAGTATCGTTGTCAAGTATACACCAAAGGCTGGTTCAGGGTAATAGAACTCGCTGTCACAAAAATATAATAGGTTTGCTGCCTTGTACCACCAACCAACCCCTGTTACATCAAAAGTTCCGAGCTGCTACCAGTACCAACTCTCCATCTATTCTTCCTACTTCCATGCGCAGGCATTTTATTTGTTATGGAGCTAGTATAGTAGGGTAGGGGAATACCATACATCACGGGGATGCGGATCACCGGGATGTGGGTCACTAAGTTATTATACGGGTTTTAACGGTTTCAAACCCAATATACAACCAAATAGGCTTAGATTTATGGATTATATTGTAGATATATGGTAGTTTGTTGAGGAATGTGCAGAAGGGTCAATTTGCATTACTGCTCGACCAATACAGGGAGAGGTGTAGGGGATTACGCAGTAGCTGTGGCGTAAGAAAAGTAAATATTCGAGGTTATGAGGGCTATAATTAGCGAGAATTATTGTTCCACCTTGGTACTTGGCCTACATACATCATATATACAATTTCATGTAATACATTGCCCTACAAGGCCTGGTCTTTTTTTTAAATTTCGATTATATACTCATTTACTCATATGCAGCCCACAAGGCCTGGTCCGAAAGGATAGTTATAACCAGGGGTGCAGACGAGGTATTCCTAAGTGACAAATCCTAAAGCCCCGGATTTGGACATACTCTCGTGCTACTAGTAGTAATACGAGGCAACAAATTTACATAGTGTAAGTTCCGCGCGCAGCCGCAGAACGTGTCTAGACATTCTCTAGTCAGCTGAGTTTGTCAGTGTTCTTGCAGTAACACATACCAAAGATCCTATACCAAGATTGTAGAATAAAGTAGCCACATGGGGGTATTAATACATCCGTGCTCATACATCTACCTTAAGTGAGCAATTTTCTTGAGTGTCGTGTTTCGCTTTGCCCTGGTTACAGTCTCGTGTAAAATATGATTGAAATAGGCATATAAGAATACATATACATATTTTAGTAGTACCTGTAGGAAGTACTCTCACGTGCGGCGATATCACGGGGGCTGCAGGAACCCAGGAAAGGACAATTGGATATGCGGGATAGAACCGGGGTTCCTAATAAGACTAATTGGAATATTTTCGGAAGGATAAAAGAACGGGAAATTCGCTGGATATTGGGAAGACAGAGCACTAGAACCATGGCATTCAAGACTATAGCGATATCTAGATAGCCCTGACGCTGAATACATCTCTCTCACACACAATTACTTCGCTTGTAACCTCGTAATGTTACAGTACCAGCTCACAGCATGTACAATATAGTGATCCTTCCCAACCCTAGATAAGGGAGAACTCCCCTCCAGTTGCCGGACCGATCAGATAATCATGCAGGAATCCTCCCTCTGTAGAAAACAAATGTACCTCAAAGGCAGTATTGTCAACATCCTGTGGTCAGAGAAGCACAACAAAGTTGTCCTTAATCTTTGCAGTACCCGTGCTCATGGGAAGAACTACTTGGTCGTTCCAGTCCCATTCTGCTTTCCCAACCCTCTCCAGCGCCTTGCTGCCATCATGGACATAGATTCGGAAATGCAACTCGTCGACACAATATCCGAGTCGAGCCTTGCGGCCGTTCACCTTACTCTGAAGCGGATCATCTTTTGCCCTCTGTTAGGCCCCAAAGCCCCAAACCTCTTGTAGACTGTGGCTGCATTGGTCACGTACCGGAAGTCCAGTTATTTTCATCGGCCGAATACAACAACTCCTGCACATCTCCTGCGGCGGACTGGCTAACCACACAGCGCCATGAGCTGCCGGTTGCACATGTAATACTAGTGCCACTCAGACCCTTCAGGAGCTCAATGCCAGTCGGGCGGTCCTCATGCCACTCACCCTTCTCTGACCCAAACCTCAACTCCCGTATGTGGTTTCTTTGGTCCTGAAAATACACATAGATTTCCATGCACCTCAGGGACTCCCAGGTCACTATTGCTGAGAGGCTGGAATGGCTTCGTGTAGGGACTGCCCATCTAGTTAGTGACCCGCCGTGCCATGATTCCCCATGATCTGTTGTAATTTGCTACAGGCTCCATATCAGAAATTTCAGGAGAATTTCACTTCAACAATCGGTGGGATCGGAAAGTCGATTCTCACTTCACAAATAATATTGCTCTCGTTAAGATAATACACAGCCCCCTTAAGGTTGAGATGGTTAGAAATTCACCCAAACGTTTTACTGCAGCGACGATACCCAGTCTCACCTTCAATCCATTTGACCAGGTAACAGCTGCAAAGGGACTCTGTTTTTTTGCGTCCACAGCCACGAGAATGGGTCCGCTCACTAACGCCCATCCCGGATCTGTTTTTCGGAACGTTGAGTGGTAGATATAGCTCGCTGACCTTTGGCTGGGGTTTTAAGGGTTAGCGGTGCGTACTCGTACATTGGCATAGATTGTCAACATTGTGGGGATTTTCACTTCAGACTATGTTCACCACTGTAGTCATCGGAGACGCCCTGCCAGAAGAAGGTTACATAGCGTCCATCACTCCTTTCGTAGGTATATCCAGCCAAGTCCGAAGTTGGGTCAACCTGCACGCCATATCAGCTGACTTCTGAATCGGAGATTCTCTGAATAGATTGTCAGTAGAATACCTTCGGTGGAGACATGGTACTTGTTCCTCTAGATTCGGGTGAGCGCGCTGAGTCTACTCTTGGTAAGGAGCACATAAATGGACCCGATGTTGGAGTATCGAGTTCCTTGATTGAAGATGGTGTGTCAGTGGAGAAATAATATTCTCCCGATCTACATGAGATGGCATGTGCAGCATAAGATAGCATGTGTAGATGATGATATGTTCACATGTAGTAGCATGTAGGATGGCATGTGCACATAAGATAACATGTGAAGATCATGTATATGTTCTGGGCCGTTCGCGGACATCGGCCGCCCGCAGGCGGAGTGTTTGCTATGCCCCTCGCGGGCATACTAGGATAACAGACAAGGTACTAAATTACTGTAATTAGCAATGAATACAATAGACGCTCTAAATCAGAACACCAGATACGAGATGAAATTATGGGTAACCCCCCCTCCTCAACATAAAAATTCATGAGAGTTACAAGGATGTCATCGGGAGGCAAAGGGTCATTCCGATAACCAATCTATTCTTGTATCCAAGGGGGAAGTATCTACAATTTCATATCTGGGTGGTCTACCTATATTCTTACACTGAAGATATTTTGATATCGGATAATCTCATACCGAAAGCTTACTATATGGGAATGACTCTCTGGTACCCTTGTAGAGAGAGTATATGGTCGATGCTGACGTAGTTCAAGTTCGATACTGAATGGCTACCTTCTACAATACCCGCCATGCCATCTTCGTATGACATTAAGTCGAAACATGTATAGACTTTTAAAAAATAAAAATAAAAACCCGCCACGCCATAGCTGCAGAAGTTTGGAGATATCGTCACTGTAGGAATAAATATAGATACCAGAGAGGATCGTCTAAGTCAGACAAAAAATGCATATATTGCAAAATCATTTCATCATAACGCTATCAATCTCTTTGCCAATGGTGTACCACCCCTCCCATCTTACATCCTACAAACGACCGCATGATGGGAACCGACAGACAATTCAGATACCAGAGAAACTCTAGCAACTACAGTAACCTTGGCCTGCGCGGCTCGCCAGGCCTCAACCTCTACCCATGGCTACTTCTGCACTTGTGTAAAAATCTGTTCTAGTCGTATGTAGCTGTCGTGGTACTAAAGTGAGCCTGAAATACCCACAAGCTAGGCGTTTAGAGCTAGCTACCCGTCCGCCATAGTGAGAGTCTTCATATTTTTATTTATTAATTTTTTTAAAAAAAGCTTAAAACTTGTATGAGGGGACTTCACAATTGTACTAACTGATAATAATATTGATAACCCCGTCTTAGCTTTATTTATTGCGAATTACAGTAATCATCCCGGTATGCCCGCGAGGGGCATACCAGGTATCTAGAGTGCCCCACCGGGTTTCCGAACACCAGTTTCCGAACAGCTGAGACATACTAGCCATTTTAGGCACTCTGCGGTGTCATACAAGCACAGTGTTCAGAAGCCATTCTCGCTGGATTAAGGTCTATGGAAACAACTACGCTCTACAACATGGTTA
>Ga0307511_10006670_pt1 | contig 11636 bp, 15 predicted proteins | sample 13_EM_MG_FD_200266 | JGI IMG/M metagenome (GOLD analysis project Ga0307511, IMG submission 200266) | Populus trichocarpa ectomycorrhiza microbial communities from riparian zone in the Pacific Northwest, United States - 13_EM | ecosystem: Host-associated > Plants > Roots > Unclassified | place...
AGGGTGAATACCATAGATTCTTAATCTGTTAGTTAGCTGGTTGTATTGGTTTTCCTAACGAATCTAGTGAGGTTTCTGTTTTACGGTCGGTGGCTAGCCTATAGCCATCTGTTGTTTTATGTTTCTGTTATCATTGTAAATCTGGGGTATGCCCCTTATAATATTTGTATCTTCTTCTTTTAATACATACGTCAACTTACCAAAAAAAAAAAAAACAAGCCTAACAAGGTTGGTATGGGTCCAGACCATCATCCCATTGTTCCACACGAATTGGGTTCTTCTTGGAGTTGAATTAGAGGTTGTCCTTCATGCTCCTCAGATCTCCCAAGCTCCTCTAGCTCCATATATTCTGTACAAGCCCATTCAATGCTTCTTTGCCTTAGCTCTTGTAATTGGCCCAATTGGCACCTCTGATGGGTCGTTGACATGATTATGCTTGGTGTTGGACCAATCCTCATCATCCCCTTTCTCTTCAAAAGGATTCGATCTCGAATCATCACCTACATCAAATAGAGTAAGATCAGAAATATTAAAGGTAGCACTAACACCATACTCACCTGGCAAATCAACTTTATAAGCATTGTCATTGATCCTCTCAAGGATCTGAAATGGCTCATCTCCTTATCGCTGTAGGTTTGATTTTCTATAGGTCAGAAATCTCTCCTTGCGCATATGCTCCCAAACCCAATTATGGGGCTGAAAGACAACATGTTTGCACCCCTTATTGGCTTTGGTCGCATACACACGGTTCCTTTTTTCAATTTGTTGCTGCACACTCTTATGGAGTGTCTTCACCACCTGTGCTTTACGATTACCATCCAAACTAACCCTTTCCTCAACAGGCAAAGAAATCAAATCCATGGGAGTTAAAGGGTTAAATCCATACACAATTTCAAATGGTGAAAATTCAGTAGTAGAATGCATACTACGATTGTATGCAAACTCTATAAATCACAAATAATTTTCCCAATTCTTTAAGTTCTTTTGAATGACAGCGTGCAGAAGTTGTGTTATGGTTATATTAACTACTTCAGCTTGTCCATCTATTTGGGGGTGACAAGTAGTTGAAAATAACAGTTTAGTACCCAATTTTCCCCATAACACCTTTCAAAAATAGCTAAGGAACTTAACATCTCTATCAAACACAATGCTCTTAGGGACCCCGTGAAGCTGTACTATCTCCCTAAAGAACAAGTTAGCAATGTTAGTTGTATCATCAGTTTTATGACATGGAATAAAGCGTCATATTTGAAAACCTATCAACAACTACAAAAATTGAATCCCTACCCCGTTTTGACCTAGGTAAACCTAAAACGAAGTCCATTAAAATGTCTACCCATGGTTCCTTAGGTACAGGCAAAGGCATATACAAGCCATGTGGTTGAGTCCTAGACTTTGTTTTCTTATAAGTTATGCATTTCTCACATATGCGTTGCACATCTTTTTTCATTTTAGGCCAATAAAAATGCTCATGTAACACATCCAAAGTCTTAACAACACCAAAATGCCCCATCAATCCGCCCCCATGTGCTTCACGTACAAGCAATTCGCACATAGAACTTAATAGAACACATATACAACTCTCTTTAAACAAATATCCATCAAGTCTATAGAATTTCCCAGAAGCTGAAGTTTCGCAAGCATTGTAAACATTAGCAAAATCACTATCATCCTTGTAGAATTCTTTTTTGTGTTCAAATCCTATAAACCTAGCATGCAAAGTAGATAAAAGAACATACATGTGTGAAAGTGCATAAGCCACAATGTTTTCTTTTCCTTGCTTATACTTGATCACGTATGGAAATGTTTCAATAAATTCAACCCATTTAGCATGTTTCCTACTCAACTTACCTTACCCTTTCAAGTGCTTCAATGATTCATGATCTGAATGTATCACAAACTCCTTGGGCCATAGGTAAAGCTGCCACGTCTCTAAAGTTCTTACCAAGGCATAGAGCTCCTTGTCATATCTAGGGTAATTCAAGGGTGACCCATTAAGTTTTTCACTAAAATACACAATGGGCCTTCTATCCTGCATTAACACAACTTCTATACCTATACCTGAAGCATCACATTCAACTTCAAAAGCTCTCGTAAAGTATGGTAAAGCTAAAACAGGCGCTGACCAAAGTTTATTTTTCAACAAATTAAAAAGCCTTATCTTGTTCATCATTCCATTTAAATCCAACAAACTTTTTCACAATTTCAATTAAAGGTGCAGCAATAATACTAAAATCCTTCACAACCCTTCTATAAAAACTAGCAAATCCATGAAAACTCCTTACCTCACTTACCGATTTTAGTGTAGGCCAATCCCGGATGGCCTTAACTTTCTCCTCATCCACCTTGATACCTTGCGCAGTTACGACATAGCCAAGAAACACAATTTTCTCCATGCAAATGGTACACTTCTTAATATTAGCATACAATTGCTCACTTTGAAATATACTAAGTACATTATGCAAATGATCAATATGCTCATTTAAGTTCTTGCTATAATACACAACAACAAACTTACCTATAAATGCACGCAATACATGATTCATTAAATGGATCAACATACTAGGGGCATTTGTAAGTCCAAACGGCACGACTAACCATTCATACAAACCATGCTTAGTCTTAAATGCAGTTTTCCACTTATCACATTCTTTCATCCTAATCTGATGGTACCCACTCTTTAAGTTAATTTTAGAGAAAATACATGATCCATGTAACTCATCTAGCATGTCATCAAGCCTAGGAATATGATGTCGATACTTTACATTATGTTATTGATGACATGACAGTAACACTTATCCTTCATGTTCCATCCATTTTAGGCATAAGTAACATTGGCACGGAACAAGGGCTCATACTCTCACAAATGTACCCCTTCATCATCAACTTATCTACTTGCCTTTAAAGCTCCTTTGTCTTCTCGGGGCTGCTTCTATAGGCTGGATGGTTAGGAATTGAATCTCCAGGTACAAGGTCAATTTGATGTTCAATTCCCCTTAATGGTGGTAATCCATTAGGAATGTCTTCAAGGAATACATCATCAAACTCCTGAAACAAAGAAACAGTCATACTAGGAATAACAAAATCAAGATCGTTAGTGTTAAAATAAGCCTCCTTATACACAAGTAAGATCATCAGCTTGTTAATGAAAAATACAGATCTGATTTGTGCTCTTTTTGCATAAAAATTAGGTTGTTTATTTAATTTTTCCACACTATTATTATCGCACAAGTTTACTCTCTTCACTCCTCGGGTTTTACCTCTACTCTCAACCGGTTTAATGAATGATTTAGGTTTAGCTGAATCTGATGGTCATCTCACGTGAATTTCACTCCTCCCATCCTCACATTCCCTTTTTAATTTCATGTGATTATCACACTTGTTTTGGAGAAAGAGGTACAAGAGTGATGGTTTTACCATCCTTTACAATAGTAAACCTATTTCTAAACCCATCATGAATTGCCTTCCGATCAAACTGCCATGGACGCCCCAAAAGTAAGTGACTAGCATGCATTGGGACTACATCACACATAACCTCATCAGTATACTTCCCAATAGCAAACACAATCAATACTTGCTTAGTAACCTTCACTTCACTACATTCATTCAACCATTGCAATCTATAAGGTCTAGGATGCTTAATATAACTCAGATTCAATTTCTTCATAAGAGTATCACTAGCTACGTTAGCACAACTACCTCCATCGATTATCATGCTACATACCTTGTTTTGGATGTGACATCGAGTGTGAAATATGTTTTCCCATTGCTGATCTACATCTTCTTTGATTTGCATGTTTAAGGACGCCTTATAACCAAGGCCTCCTCCTTAATAGGATATGTAATCTCCTCATCCCTACAATCCATCAAAGGTGGGCATCTCTTCACTTTCAGATTTGTTACTTTCAGATTCAACCTCCCCATTGTCTCTTGTAAGCATAACTCTTCGGTTGGACACTAAGATGCAATGTGCCCCTTCCCTAAACACTTAAAACATTTTATATCTCTATCACGAGTAGGTTGAGATTCAGATCTACCTTTCCCATCCGTATGAGCATCCTTTTTGGCCTTAGGTGGTTCGACCTTTGCATAAGGCTTTGGTTAGACAACCCCTTCTCTCTTCAGATTCGGCCTCCATGTTGAGGAAGATGAAGCCGAATTGGTCTGAAAATGTGTATTGCTCCTCTTAATTTGCCTCTCCATCTTCGTTGCCATATGGACCATGTCCTCCAATTCCAGACAATGTTGTAATTCTACAACATTCACAATGTCCCTATTCAGCTCATTTAGAAAGCTAGCCATAGTAGCTTCCCTATCCTCAATCATATTGGCCCGAATCATTGCGATATCCATCTCTTTGAAATACTCATCCACGGACCTAGAACCCTGATTCAAACCCTACAATTTCAGATACAAATCTCTATAATAGTGGTTAGGCACAAATCATCTTCTCATCAACACTTTCATCTCCCCTCAGGACGCTACCGACCTCTCTCCACTCATTCTCCTACTAATCACATTCTGATTCCACCAAATCAGTGCATAATTTGTGAACTCAATTACAACCAATTTTACCTTCTTCACCTTCGAATAGTTATGGCAATCAGAAATCCAATCCACCCTATTCTCCCACTCCAAATATGCCTTGGATCATTTTTACCTTGAAAAGAAGGTATTTTCAGTTTGATAGCATCCAAATCACCATGTCCCCCAACATTACATAAATTTCCCCTTTGGCCGAATTGACCCCTAGTTCTATTCCCAAAATCCCTTCGGTTTCTAGGCTGTCGAAAACCTTCCCGATGGCCTATGGTCTCATCCTAAAAACCACCATTACTAATATCATCAACGTCCTCCTCATAATCAGCCCACCTTGGCCTTTCAGCCCTACTACCACTGTTTGCTTTCGATTCAGTCCCAACCTTCCTCACATCTTGGGTGCTTGTACTAGCCTCGTTACCACGTCTCTCCACCCTATCAATTCTATCACACACGTTCCCCATCACAAAATTCATCCTCTCCGTCATCTGCATCATGGCTTGTATTTGGAACTTAAGTTCTCCTTCGGGAGGGGGTGGTGTGTTGTGTTGATCTGACATGATAGTACGTGCAAAAATTGGTTAGTGGTAAAAATGAATATCCTCGTGTTGCTCGTGTTTTGCTCAAACACTCTTAATATCCTCACACCTCTCGTCTCACCTTCTTGCGGAACTAAAACCAACACCAAATAGAACCAACTTAGCAGTGCAATCCCAATATGTATGTATGATTCAAGAAGCAATAAAAACTAGAAAACAAGCAAAACAAAACTACGGATGATAGTCTTGCGAGTAGCAAGCGAATCTATCCGAAATATGAATGAAAATGAAGAGTCAAATAAAAATAGAAACAAAATATGCAAAACGATGAAACAAGACCCAAATATGTTAGATATGTTGAAAATATACTGCAAGAAATGAAACCAACAGAAAGAAAGTGAATTTCAAAAGTTAAGTCCGAATCTGGAACCTAAAGTAAATAAAGTCCAATTGAGCTAACATTTCAGATATAGTGTGATTTCACCTCAAATAGACAGAATATAAAATTTAAGCAATTTACAATAAGGTTTGATATACTGATGTAAAAACATTATGAATTAGATCTGATTAGACGCGAAATTGAAAACCAAAGCAAACAATATCCAATTTACCCCAAAATTAATATGTAGCTAATTTCGAGTTGATTTGATCCAATTTTTCCTTGTTTCGTTTTCTATGGCAGAAACCAATGAACGTTTTTTTGAACGATTTTTTTTTCTTTTCTCTTTTTTTTTATGCTACTGATATATTTTGGACAGTATCAAAATAAAATAACAATTTTTTTTTTATATGCCGCAAATTCAAGGAGAAGAAGAAATTGGACACTAAGGATTTTTTGCGGAAACAACAAGAAACAAAAATTTCAGAAGGATATAACCTGATTAATGGAGTCAAGCTCTGATACCAAATGATGCGAACCTCGTGATCAGGTAGTCACGCAACCCACACACAAAGACACCAATTCCTAGAAAGCCAAGTAAATCAGGTTTGATAGAAGTGTGACACAAAGATAACTTGTACCTAGGCACCAACACTATTGTAAACCAAAACCCCCACCTAACGAATATTGACTCACGAACGAGAAGTATAAGGATGACGCCACGAAGTCAGTTGTTATTCAATAAGTCGTTTTCAGTTCTTTAGAGAACCAATGAAGTTTATTGATTTAAAAATTGCGTAAACCTTACATGTCTGGTTATGCCTTTATTTATACTGACTATAGACTAAAACAACCCTAATAAACCCCTTATGTGGACTTATATGAGGCCCACTTACAATTAAACCCAAATAATATAAATAAAACTCTAAACTAAGAAGAAAATAATAATAATAATAACAATAATAAATCCGAATTTAATATCTTAAATATGATATGATCAGATTTGCTGCCCTTTAGGTCTTTGATTAGCTTGGATTTCCTTGTTTAACTTGGACAAATAAGAAAACAAAATTTCCCCTTTATTGCTAATTTAATTACTTTCCTTTCTAGGCTAGGAAAAACATTAAATAATCCTTCCCTCTTTATGAATCAGATCTGCCGAAACTTCCTTGATTGTTTAGGAAAATAAATTACTGGATTTTTATCCTTGTACATTAGGAAAAACAAGCCTAACAAGGTTGGTATGGCTCCAGACCATCACCCCATTGTTCCACACGAATTGCGCTTTTCTTGGACATGAATTAGAGGTTGTCCTTCATGCTCCTCAGATCTCCCAAGCTCTTCTAGGTCCATCTAGCTCCATATATTCTGTACAAGCCCATTCAATGTTTCTTTAAGCTTCTTTGCCTTAACTCTTATAATTGGCCCAATTGGCACCTCTAATGGGTCGTCGGCATGATTACGGTTGGTGTTGGACTGACCCTCATCAGATTTGCCTTTCCCATTCGTATAAGCATCCTTTTTAGTCTTAGGTGGTTCGGCGTTTGCATGCATATAAGACTTTGGCTGGACAACCCCCTCTCTCTTTAGTTTCAGCCTCAATGTTGAGGAAGATGAAGTCGAATTGGTTTGAACACGTGTGCTGCCCCTTCTCTTTATTTGGCTCTCCACCTTTGTTGCCATATAGACCATATCCTTCAATTCCACACAATGTTGTAATTCTACAACATTCACAATGTCCCTATTTAACCCATTAAAAAATCTAGCAATAGTAGCTTACCTATCCTTAATCACATTGCCCTGAATCATTGCGATCTCCATCTCCTTGAAATACTCATTAACGGATTTAAAACCCTGATTCAAACCTTGCAATTTCATATACAACTCTCTGTAGTACCGATTAGGCACAAATTGCCTTCTCATCAATACTTTCATCTATTCCCACGACGGTACTAGCCTTTCTCCACTCCTCCTCCTACTAATTACATTTTGATCCCATCAAATCAGTGTGTAATCCATGACTTCAACGACTACCAATTTCACCTTCTTCGCCTCCGAATAGTTATGGCAATCAAAAATCCAATCCACCTTTTTATCCCAATCCAAATAAACCTCGGGATCGTTTCTATCTTGAAAAGAAGGTATTTTTAGTTTGATAACATGATTACATTAGTTATCTTATTCGAATAATGCTAATACTTGTAAATATTGTCAGGTTTTCATGATTATAACTTATGTTAACAACAAATCAAGTTCCTTTCATAGCACAAGTGTCAGTTATACCATACGGTTGCGTTATGAAAGTGCCAAGTATTTGTTGTACCAAGAGTTATACAACATATATCTAGATTAACCATTTAACAAGCAAAGTATTAAAAGTGAACAAGATAACAAATACAAAACATGTTAGTATCAAACATTAAAGTCCATGTTGAGTTTATACTATACTTATTCGTACACCATTAGTGTAACCTATTCACCTTGACATAATAAACTTAGCTAAACATAATGAAAGAGAGAAACATAAATAAATAAGAGAAGAACTTAAATAAGATATAAGTTAACTAAGTAAATGAAATGAAATGAAAAGTATAAACAAGAGATTAATGAAAGCAAAACTTAAGCATTACAAAAATATAAAGAGAGAGAAAAAGAACAAGAACATGATCTTGATCTGAAAACCAAGATGCCTAAATGCATGGCAAATGCCTCCTTTTATAGGCCAAAATTTGGAACTATTGATTTGATGACTAATTGTTGAGTGGGTGGCCACATCTTGACTTGGTGACAATCCTTATCTTCTTGTGTGAACAAAACGTCATTGCTAACATCCAAATTTGAACAGACAGTCTCCATGAGAGTTTTAGGAAATTTTCTCAGCTTTCCAACAAAAATTGAATCGGTGCATTTGGACTTCTAGAACTCGAGATATGGGCTGAAAACTGAATAGTGTCTAGGTTGCAGGACAGATTCCGGCTTCTCCGTTGTTGCTACAATTTGAACTTGAAAACGGCCTTTTTTAATCTTGGACTCTTCATGAAAGTTTTAGGCCTATGTCTTAGCTTTCCATCCATATAGACCAGACCTAAATCCAAGTTCTACAGCTCCAGGTATGATCCAATAACCGAATAGTGTTCCAGTTTGGACCGAACCAGCATCTCTTTTCTAAGCTTGGATGAGTTCTGTTCGCGTCAGACCAGAATAACAGCTAAAAAAGGTCGTAACTTTTGATCCGACCGTTGGATTGCTCCCACATTTTTATAGGAGTTTCAAGAGGACGCTTTCTTTGAAGTTGCTATGGAATCGCTACCCGGTGAAGAGGAGGTCTAGTCGCTAGAGTAGAATAACGGCAAAAAAGGGCCATAACTTTTGATCCGACCGTTGGATCATGCTCAAATTTTTACAGTAATTTCCGGAGGCCGCTTTCTTTGGTGTAGCTATAGAATCACTACTCAGTGAAGAGGAGGTTTGTTCGCACCATACCAGAATAACGACTAAAAAGGGCCGTAACTTTTAATTCAACCGTTGGATTGTGCTCAAAATTCTACAGGAGTTTATGGATGCCAATTTCCTTGGAGTAGGTTTGGAATTGCTGCTTAGTGAAGAGGAGGTCTATTTGTGCTAGACCAGAATAACAACTAAAAATGACCGTAACTTTTGATCTATCGTTGGATCGTGTTCAAATTTCTACAGGAGTTTTCGGATGCCAATTTCCTTGTAGTAGCGATGGAATCATTACTCGGTAAAGACGATGTCTGTTCGAGCCAGACCAGAATAACTGCTAAAAAGGGCGTAACTTTTGATGCTATCATTGGATCGCGCTCAAATTTCTTCAAGAGTTTTCGGATGCCAATTTCTTTGAAGGAGCTCTGTGAAGAGGTCTGTTCGTGCCAGACCAGAATAACGGCTAAAAATAGCCGTAACTTTTAATCCGACCGTTGGATCGCTCCCGCATTTAGAATAGCCATGGAATTGCCAATCGATGAAGAGGAGGTCTGTTCGCGCTAGACCATAATAACAGCTAAAAAGGTTCGTAACTTTTGATCCGACCGTTGGATCGCACTCAAATTTGTACATGAGTTTCCGGAGGCCTTTTCCTTGGAGTAGGTATGGAATCGCTATTCGATGAAGAGGAGGTCTGTTCACGCCAGACCATAATGAAGGCTAAAAAGGGCCGTAACTTTTGATCCGATCTTTGGAACGCGTTCAAATATTTACAGGAGTTAACCAGAGTCATTTTTCCTTGGAGTAGCTATGGAATCACTACTCGGTAAAGAGACAGTTTCATTACACTAGACCAGAATAACAGCTCAAAAGGCCTATATAACTTTTGATTTGACCGTTGTACCGCGCTTAAATTTTTACAGTAGTTTCAGGAGGCTGCTTTCCTTGGAGTAGCGTTGGAATCGTTATTTGATGAAGAGGACATCTCGTTATACTAGACCAGGATAACAACTAAAAAGGGTAGTATCTTTTTTATGAGTATCTGGAGGCTGCTTTCTTTGAAGTTGCTATGGAATCGCTACTTGGTGAAGAAAAGGTTTGTTCGCGCCAGAGTAGAATAATGGCTAAAAAGAGCCGTAACTTTTGATCCGACAGTTGGATCGCGCTCAAATTTTTACAGGAGTTTTCGGAAGCTGTTTTCCTTGGAGTGGCTATGGAATCGCTACTCGGTAAAGATGAGTTATGTTCGTGCCAGACCAGAATAACAGCTAAAAAAGGTTGTAACTTTTGATCCGATCGTTGGATCACTCCCATATTTTTTCAGGAGTTTCCTGAGGCCGTTCTCCTCGGAGTATCTATGTAATCGCTACTCGGTAAAGAGGAGGTCCGTTTGCTCCAGACCAGAATAACAGCTAAAAATGGTCATAACTTTTGATCCGATCGTTGGATCGCTTCCACATTTTTACAGGAGTTTCCGAAAAGTGTTTTTCTTAGAGTGGGTATGGAATCGCTACTTGGTGAAGAGAAGGTTCGTTCGTGCCAGACTAGAATAACGGCTAAAAATAGTCGTAATTTTTGACCCAACAGTTGGATCGTGCAAATTTTTACAAGAGTTTCCGGAGGCTGTTTACTTGGAGTAGGTATGGAATCGCTACTCCGTCAAGAGAAGGTTTGTTCACGCTAGACTAGAATAACTGCTAACAAGGGCCGTAACTTTTGATCCGACTGTTGGATCGTTCTCAAATATTTACAGGAGGTTTTGGAGGCCGTTTTCCTTGGAGTGGGTATGGAATCGCTACTCAGTGAAGAGGAGGTATGTTCACGCAAGACCGGAATATCGACTAAAAATAGCCGTAACATTTGCTCCGACCATTGGATCACTCTCATATTTTGACAGGAGTTTCCTGAAGCCGTTTTCCTTGAAATATTTATGGAATCGCCATTCGGTGAAGAGGAGTTCTGTTCACACCGACCAGAGTAAATACTAAAAAGGGTGTAACTTTTGATCCGACCATTAGATCGTGTAAATTTTTACAGGAGTTTCTGGAGGCCGTTTTCCTTGGAGGAGGTATGGAATCGCTACTCCATCATGAGGAGGTCTGTTGCACCAGACCAGAATAACAGCTTCAAAGGGCCGTAACTTTTGATCTGACCGTTGGATCGTGCTTAAATTTTTACAGGAGTTTACGGAGGCTGTTTTTCCTTGGAGTGGGTATGGAATCGCTACTCCGTGAAAAGGTGGTCTGTTCGCGCCAGACCAGAATAACAGCTAAAAACAGACGTAACTTTTTATCTGACCGTTGGATCACTCCTGTATTTACAGGAGTTTCCTGAGGCTATTTTCCTTGGAGTAGTTATGGAATCGCTTCTCGGTGAAGAGGAGGTCTGTTCGTGCCGAACCAGAATAACGGCTAAAAAAGGCGTGACTTTTGATCCGACTATTGGATCGCGATCAAATTTTTACAGGAGTTTCCAGAGGCCGTTTTCCTTGGATTAGCTTTGGAATTGCTACTCGGTGAAGAGGAGATCTCGTGACACTAGACTAGAATAACGACTAAAAAGGGCGTCAATTTTTATCTGACCATTGAATCGTGCTCAAATTTTTTCAGGAGTTTCTTTAGCCCATTATCCTTGGAGTAGGTATGGAATCACTACTCGATGATAAGGAAGTCTGTTCACGCCAGAGTAGAATAACGACTAAAAGAGCCACAACTTTTGATCTGACCGTTGGATCG
>Ga0307511_10006671_pt1 | contig 11634 bp, 9 predicted proteins | sample 13_EM_MG_FD_200266 | JGI IMG/M metagenome (GOLD analysis project Ga0307511, IMG submission 200266) | Populus trichocarpa ectomycorrhiza microbial communities from riparian zone in the Pacific Northwest, United States - 13_EM | ecosystem: Host-associated > Plants > Roots > Unclassified | place...
TAGCTCGCGGAGGGAACCTCTGGGAATGCATAGTCTAGTACCAAAATATAAGTATTCGTCCCTCAAGGAATAATTACCTCCTGTTATAGTGATTTTGGACTTTAAGTTGCTCCATATTGTGCCAAAATCATCATCATCCATGTATTGCGTCTGGATGTCTTCGAGACCAGTAGTATGAGCTGAGAACACATGCAGCAAGTGAGGTCGTCGACTTAATGCATCAGCCACCTTATTCTCTGTTCCTGCTTTGTGCTTAATGACGAAATCAAACTGTTGTAAATAATTCATCCACCGAGAATGTCTTAAGTTGAGTTTGTTCTGGGAGCCAAGGTGTCTCAAAGAGTCATGATTAGTATAAAGAATAAACTCTCTATGGATCAAGTACGGATGCCAATGCTTAATGGTTTGAATCAACGCATAAAATTCCATATCGTACGCTGAATATCTCCGACGGGTGTCATTAAGCTTTTCGCTGTAGAAGGCAATGGGATGACCTTCCTGACTTAGAACTCCCCCGATTCCTATATGTGAAGCGTCACAAGCCACCTCAAAGACTTTGGAAAAATCCGAAAGTTTCAGAACTGGTGCATGTCTTAGTTTATTCTTAATCTCGTCAAAAGCTCTGTTGGCTGCTGCTGTCCAAGTGAAGTTGCTGCTCTTTAAGCACTCAGTTATTGGGGCCATTATGGTGCTGAAATTACGAATGAATCGCCGATAAAACATAGGTAGGCCGTGGAAGCTACGAACATCAGAAAAGGTCCGAGGTGTTGGCCAATTCTAAATAGCTTGCACTTTAGTGGGGTCAACTTCTACTCCTTTATTAGAAATGATAAAGCCTAAAAATAGACTTTCTTCTTCAGGAATGAGCATTTGGCATGATTAATATAAAGTTGCTATGCCTGCAATGTTGTTAATATTTGCTCCACATGGGCTAGATGATCCTGTAAACAGTTACTGAATATCAAGATATCGTCAAAATACACAACAACACATTTACCCAAGAAGGGTTTGAGGATTTGCGTCATAACACGCATGAAAGTACTCGGTGCGTTGGTTAACCCGAAAGGCATGACTAGCCATTCAAATAACCCCTCTTTGGTTTTGAAGGCTGTCTTCCATTCGTCACCAGGACGAATGCGAATTTGATGATACCCACTACGAAGATCAAGCTTTGTAAAAATAGAGGCGCCATTTAGTAAGTCTAGCATGTCGTCAAGCCGTGGAATTGGGAATCAATATTTAACTGTTATTTTATTAATTGCCCGACTGTCTACACACATCCTCCAGCTCCCATCTTTTTTTGGTGTAAGTAGTACTAGAACAGCGCAGGGGCTAAGGCTTTCATGGATAAATCCCTTGTCTAGTAACTATTGGATCTGTTGATTCAGCTCCTCATTCTCTGCAGGGCTCATTCTGTAATGAGGTAGGTTGGGTAAAGAGGAACCTGGGATTAAATCAATTACATGTTGTACATCCCGCATTGGTGGCAATTGGTTTGGCATTTCAGAGGGCATGATATCTTGGAATCTGTCAAGTATTATTGCCAGCTCTTTAGGTACGACACCATCATCTTGTTTTACCTCCCGTCTCACCACAAACAACAACATTTGCTCCCCACTTACAGCTTGAGAAAACTGATGCATGTTCAGTACTGGTACCTTTTTGTTGGTAGCTTCAAATTCTGCAATCGGTAATGGAACTAGGACCAACTTCTTGCCTTTAAAATAGAAGGAGTAGGTGTTGGTATAGCCATTATAGGAGACTCTACGGTCGTACAGCCATGGTCGTCCCAATAACATGTGGCAGACGGTCATCGGGATGATATCGCACCATGCTTCATCTACATACTCTTGTCCTAATGAAAACTGCACTAGACATCGATGTTTCACTGAAACTGAGTTATGTTCATTGACCCAGCTGATTCGATAAGGAGAGGGGTGTGTTTCGATCTTCAGATGCAATCGCTCTACTGCTATCTCAGAGATCACATTCATACCACTGCCATTATCAATGATCACATTCAGTGATCTGTCTCCATGTTCTAGTCGGGTGTGGAAAATGTTGGTGCGCAACCATTCCTGATTGGCTTTGAGTTCCTTCTTGTTTCCTGTTAAAATTCTGTGAATAACGCAGCTTGGCAGTTGTGAGGCATCTAGGTGTTCCTCCTCCTCAGCTGTATCTTCATCAGCTTCTCCTCCTGCAGTATCCTCCATTACTGTTAATTCCTTCTCACATATAAAAGCAAGTTTTTTTCCTCTAGTGGGACACACCACAGCATAGTGTCCAAACCCCTTGCATTTGTAGCATTGTGGACCATCATTCGTTCTGTCTGTTTTTCCTTTCTATTCTCCTAGCATTGAGCCCCCTGGTTTGTCCTATGATGATTGTTGTCTTTGAACAGAAAAACTTGTCGTATGCCCTGATTTCATATCCATCGGCGTGGTTTTCTTCCCTGTTGCAATTCCTATCTGCTTCTCAATTCGTAACGCTAGTTGGTATGCTTCCTCCACCGTGATTAATCGTGCTATCAACATTTCTTTATATAGTTCACCACGTAATCCATTGCGATACCGGGCCAATGTTTGTTGATCGGTCTCTATAATCTTGCTACGGACGGTGAGTTCATGGAATTTGTCTGTATATTGTTCCACTGTCAAGGTCCCCTGTCTTAGTTGCAGCATTTCTTCAAACATCATCTGCTCATAGTCGATAGGCAGGTATTTTTCCTTTAGTCGTTCCTTCATTTCTTCCCAGTGTGAAATAGGTGGGCGTTGTGTTCGCTGCAATTGTTCTTCCACGCTTCCCCACCAGACACGAGCATGTCCCTTCAATTTCATCCTGATATATCGAACCTTTCGCTCTTCTGACACAGCAAACCAATCAAAATAGTCTTCAATGGCGGTTAGCCAATCTTCAAAAGCATGTGGTTCCAGTTTGCCATAAAAATCAGGCACATCCACCTTCATTCGCTTAGTGAGTTCATCGATGGGTTGATTTGCCAGCCCTCGCCTGTCACGGTGTCGTGGAAGTTCCTCTCTGTGATGTTGTAATCGGTGGTGCTGGGGTTCAACGTCTCTATACTCAGCATCCAGGTTTTCCCCTAGTGTTTCCTCACGAAGTTGTCCACGCCCCCCTTCTATTAGGAGACCTTGCTCTACGTTCATCCACAGCGTCTAATCGGTTAGAAAGCTGTTCTAACACAGTGGTGATATGGATGATTTGTTGTTGTAAGTCTGCATGTTCGTATGAGGGATTATTAGGGACATGAGTGTTTGACATTGGGTAGGAGTTACCACTTCGGGTTACAGTCATGAACCGCTCTGATACCAAATTGATGTATATGCCTACCGGTTACAGTCTCTCACTGTTTCTTAACAATAACAATAAGTAAATTGATACAGAATCGCTATGTAGAGGAATCTCTCCAATTTGTATTTCAAGAATGCAATTGCAAAGAATACATCAAATTGATTTTCTCTTGTTCTGTTCCTCTCTTTAAATACCTTACAACTAAGGATGTAGTCTAATACGTAAGTGAAACGTAATACTAATTTAACTAGGAACTAACAGCTATTCTAGGAAAATAATAACTACAACTAATGAGTTCTAATCAGGTTCTGTCAAGATTCTTTGATTTCCCCACGTTTCCGTATCCTAGTAGGATTTATGCATTACGGGGTCTCTTCTCAAGCCTCCTGATTTGCATCAATAGCTGTCAACGATTTGGGTACTCTAAATTACTCCATTGACGTAGAGAGGCACTTCGATGCCCAGAGGGCATTTATTTAACTCAACAAAAGTATATTATTGATTTACTTAAACGAAGTAACATGGACACAGCCAAACCTTGCAACAATCCTATGACTTCGAATAATTGTCATCTTAATTCACAGATGGAAGTCCTTTCGAGGATATCAGCCTCTACCAAAATATTGTCGGAAGCATGCAATATCTTGCCTTTACACGACCTGATTTGGCCTTTGATGTACACAAAGTCAACAAATTTATGCATAAACCTCATGATTCCCATTGGCTTGCAGGCAAGCGCATATTGCGCTACCTCAAACATTCAGTTGCAACAGGTTTGTTCATCACAAAAACTGGTGATTTCAGGCAACGAGCATATTCAGATTCAGACTGGGCAACTAATAGAGATGATTGGCGTTCAGTTGGTGCATATATACTACATCCACATAAGTGCCAACTTGATCTCTTGGAGTTGCAAACAACAACCTATAGTCGCTAGAAGTAGAATACAAAGCAACAATAGCAAATGCAGCTGCTGAACTTACTTGGATCAAATCAATACTATCTGAACTCGGTCTACCTCTAACACAAGCTCCGACTCTGTGGTGTGATAATATTGGAGTAACCTATCTCATCTCCAATCCTTTATTTCATGCAAGAACAAAACACATCAAAATAGATTTTCACTTTGTTTGAGATCAAGTTTGCAACAAATAACTAGGGGTTCAATTCATTTCAAACAAAAACCAGTTAGCAGATGCACTTACCAAGTCATTACCGCTAATCAGATTTAAACAAGTCCAACGCAATTTGAATGTCCATGATCTACCCTCCAGATTGAGGGGGTGTGTGTGTGGAGAGTCAAGTTGATATTACTGAAATCAAGGGAGATCATATATACCCAGAAGACAAGAGAAATCTTAGCAGTAAATCAAGAGCCTAATAATAAAGAAGATAAGATCTTTAGCTGTAACAAGTTCTTAAAATTGTATCCTTTAAAATAGGAATCAATTGTATTTATAGTGATACACACACAGACACACAAGTGTACAAGTTGAAAGCATTGAGATTACTATCAAATACCCTGTATCTAAAGCTTTTCTTATATCATTGAACCAATAATTCATGCAAAAATAACTCATCATCTTTTGTACTTAACACATAGATAGAAAACAAAAGGTAGCATATACAGGGAACCAACGAAAATACTTTTACAAATTTAGTGCTTTCTTATGTTTGTAAACTGGTACTTTTTATTTTATTAAGATGCGATCAAAATTGAAATTTTTTCTCATATTAGCACAGTGGACGAACTTATTTTTCAAACTAGCATAGTTGAAAAAATGATCCTCACTCTAGCATAAAAACAATAACCGCGCATGTAGTATATATACAACTTATAAGTTGTGCATTTACTAAATGCGTAACAATTGTATGTAGTAAATATGTCACCTATAGGTCACGCATGTAGCATATGCATGACCACCCGGTTAATTATTTTGAAGATAGTTTCTCATTTCTTTTCTTCTCCCCTTACTTCTTTCTTCTCTGCTTCTCCCTCCTCCATATGACACTCTCAACTCATGCTAGATGATCTCTCTTCACCATAAAAGACTATATTTCTCCCTTTCCCATGACAAACCTCACATTTCTCTCTCTCTTTCAACTGTTTGTTCTTTCTCTAGCCATCCACTCGGGCAACAACCAATCTCTCTCCACTGTCACTGCCACCATCACCACTACCACTTATAAGCTCCCAATTTAACTAATTTAAGGTATATTCACCTTCCCCTTTATTATCTTGTTATTTTACTTACTTGGCTAATTTGTGAATTTTTTAGGATAAAGGTTTTAGAGTTTAGGTTAGGGTTTTTGTTGATTTTTCCTAATTGAATTATAATTTGAGATTAATTTGATATAAAATTAGTTAAGAAAGTGTATACATTTTCTTATTTAGTAAGAAAAATCGATGAATTATGTTGTGTTGATTATATTAGTGTTAAGGTTTTAGGGTTTAATTTATGATTTTTGTTAATTTTGAATTTTTTAATGTAACTTGAATTATTTGCTATATTGACAAATTAACATTGTATTTTGTTGTGATTTTCACATAACATATCTTATATAGTGGGAATTTTATGTTATTATGGTGGTAAAATCATCGATAGCAATAATGGTATCTTTACCACAGAGGAAGTACCGAGTTATGTAGCTTGAGATTAGATAGTTCATTTGATGGATTTAGAAATTTAGTGTTGAGGAATTGGGTGGAATCTAGCCAAATTTAATGTTGGTATTACTTGGAGGATATTGGGTGGAGGCCATCTGAATCATTATGTTGGTGTGCTCATTACTAGTGATATGAGTTTTAATACAATGGTTGGGTTGATCATCATAAATGGATTGCAAATATTAGAGCTCTTCTTGAGTAGAAAACCTAAAGTAGAAAACTCTTCAAATTTAGAGTTGACTCGGGTCCTAAGTTACAATCAAAGAACTTCAAAATTATCACATGCAGTAGGTCCATGTAAGACAATTAGTGATGCAATGAACCTAACATCGGTTCAAGAAATGGTGTATATGGAACCTTGGTTAGATATGGTAATAACTCCATATTGTTATGATGAAGTTGAACCGAGTGATCAGAAAGATAATTTTCATGTCAATGATATAGTTGAGGATGATGAGCAAGGTGAGCCAATAAACCAAACAATAAGACCCCTTTTTCCTAAATTTAAATATGTTAGTGGGTCTGCTCATATGAGTCATATGAATTCATGTTTAAATACTAAGTTGCGGGTTAGACAAATATTTTGAACTAAGACTGATTTAATTAATGTAGTTAAATGGTGACATGTAAAAAATTCACTTTAATATAAAGCACAACGTTTAACCATAACTTATAAGTAGTTACAGCGTAAGCATGAACCATCATGTCAATGATATTTGCGTGGGAAATATCACAAAAAATCTAATTCATTTGATATTTCAAAATTGAAAGATTCTCACACATTACACAATCTAATGGTTATGAGAGCCTACCATTATATTGACTCTTATTTTGTTGCTACTATGATGTTGACCTTTTTCAAACCTAAAATAAGTATTAAAATTATAACCATTTAAGAAACTATCCATAAAGATTATTTGTATGATATATCGTATAAAAATTCTTGGTTAGCTAAACAAAAATTATTGGAGAGGTTACTTTGATCACATAAGGAGTTCTGACGGTATTGATAAGTATTGACGACACTCACTTATATGGAAAGTACAAGGCAAAAATCTTGATTGGTTATACTTTGGCTGAGAAAGAAATGAACAATAACTAGACATGATTTTTAGATTTGATTTGCTAACATGTCACGGGTAGACGTACTAGATTGTGTATAATTTCATATAAACATACAGCAATTAAGAATGTTATGTCATAGATACGAACCCAACTAGATAGGTATCATCGTTATTGCTCTTGCCACTTTGTGAGTAACTTCAACAAAAGATTAAACGATGTGGCATTGAAAAAACTATTAGATAAGATGTGTTAAAAGCCTTCAAGACATAAATTTGATACTATGTATAATGATATGGTTGACATGAATGATCAAATCAAAGAATGGCTTGAGATTGAACCAAAAGAAAGATAGACACTCTCATATGATGGTGATTATCGTTATGAAAATATGATCACTAATTTGTCAAAGATTTTCAACAATGTCTTTAAAACTATTCGTGGCTTGCCTATAATAACTATAGCGCAAATTACCTTTTTTCGGACTAATAAATATTTTGTTGATCGAATAGCTGCAATTGATAATTGCATTAGTCATGGTGTATTGTGGCCTTCGCAAGTGCTTGCTAAACTTATTGTTGATGCATCAAAATCAAGATAACATGTTGCGAGTATATTTAATATCCCAAATGGTGTTTTCAAGTCAAGATCCCCTAGTAATTGGTAGTCAAAGAGAGGCTCAATGAAAAGTTCAGTTTAATCAAAGAATATATACGTGTGGTAAATGGTAGTTGTATTATCGACCATGTTCACACTTTATTGTATGTTATACATTGTAACATGTTGACTTTGAAAAATTTATTGACACTTTATTTTCTAACACCAATTACAAAAATTCATATGGTTTTTATTTCAAATCGTTACCTTATATTCCATTATGGTTTGATTATACTAGGTCATGAGTTGAAGGGTGTCCAACTAAACGGAGAGTTGAAAAGGGTCAATGTAGATCCACTCGTCTATCTAATTATACTAGTCATAATAGAAAAACAATTCAAAATGGACAGCGTAAAAGAAAATTTTTGTTTTAAATTGAGATTTTTATTTCATATCTCTATTTTAAGTAGTTTTTTTATCCTTTTATTCTATATCCTTTAACATTTTTACATGACTATATATGATGGTGCGAACTAGGAGAGGTGGATTTATTTCAAGATGTCGTGGTATACAAGAGGACAAGTTCTCATTATGTCCAGGTGTAAATCCCGAGATAATCAAGGCTGGATTAAATTAAAGAAATAAACTAAACTAAAAAGAAGTGGGGGCAAAACGAATACATTTAAAGAAAATGGGGTCTAAATACAAATAAGAATAATTATAGAGCATGAATACTACTCTTCTTACTAAAAACAATTCTGCAACTATCGTGAAGAAAGAAGAGAGGGAGTTTTGGTATCTATTTTTACAGATCAAGAGAGAAACACCAAATTTCAAGAACTCATCCAAGATTAAGGGTTATAGGTAAAAATAAACACTAGTAGGCAAGGGATTAATAAGAAAACAATTGAACAAGAAGAGAATAGGGGAGGGTCGGCTGTCATTAGAAAGAAAAGGAGGGATCGAGACCTTAATTCGTATCAGGTAAGATATTCTAAACATGGTCTTATGAGTTGTTTTAAAGTCAAATATGAATTGATGCCTGGATGTTAAATTATAGATTTGAGTTCTATAACTCCAGATATAGTTAAAAATCTGAGGAGAGGTCAGACAGTAACCGTTCAAAAACAGACAGTAACAGTTGGACAGTAACAGTCCAAGTGTTTGTTAATGAGCGATTTTGACTATCTTAGAGGCAGAACTGGGTTCTCCTTAAACATAGAACTTGTAGCCTCATATCTTAGCTTCACAATGACACAAATTTTGCTTGAATCGGAGTTCTATAACTCCAGATATAGTTAAAAATCTGAGGAGAGGTCAGACAGTAACAGTTCAAAAATGGACAATAACAGTCTAAGTGTTTGTTGATGAGCGATTTTGACTATCTTAGAGGCAAAACTGGGTTCTCCTCAAAAATAGAACTTGTAGCCCCATGTCTTAACTTTCCAACGACATAAATTTTGCTTGAATCGGAGTTCTATAACTCCAGATATAGTTAAACATCTGAAAAGAGGTCAGACAGTAACAGTTCAAAAAGGGACAGTAACAGTCCAAATGTGTGTTAATGAGCGATTTTGACTATCTTAGAGGCAGAACTGGGTTCCCTTTAAATCATAGAACTTGCAGCCTCATGTCTTAGCTTTTCAACAATACAAATTTTGCTTGAATCGGAGTTCTATAACTCCAGATATAGTTAAAAATCTGAGGAGATGTCAGACAGTAACAGTTCAAAAACGGACAGTAACAGTCCAAGTGTTTTTTAATGAGGGATTTTGACTATTTTAGAGGCAGAACTAGGTTCTCCTTAAATCATAGAACTTGTAGCCTCATGTCTTAGCTTTCCAACATCATAAATTTTGCTTAAATTGAAGTTCTATAACTCCAAATATAGTTAAAAAATTGAGGAGAGGTCAGACAGTAACAGTTCAAAAACGGACAGTAACAGTCCAAGTGTTTGTTGATGAGCGATTTTGACTATCATAGAGGTAGAACTGAGTTCTCTTTAAATCATAAAACTTGTAGCCTCGTGTCTTAGCTTTTCAACGACATAAATTTCACTTGAATAGGAGTTCTATAACTCCAGATATAGTTAAAAGTATGAGGAGAGGTCAGACAGTAACAGTTCAAAAACGGACAGTAACAGTCCAAGTATTTGTTGATGAGCGATTTTGACTATCTTAGAGACAGAACTGGGTTCTTCTTAAATCATAGAACTTGTAGCCTCATGTCTTAGCTTTCTAACAACATAAATTTCACTTGAATCGGAGTTCTATAACTCCAGATATAGTTAAAAATCTAAGGAGATGTTAGACAGTAACAGTTCAAAAACAAGGCTGCAACAGTTGGATAGTAACAGTCCAAATATAAAGAAAGGAATGATAACTAGGATTAGACAAAGAACGATAATAATAATGAGTGAAATGAGAAAAACATAAAGTACTAAGAAATGACTGAAAGAAAGACTTATTGGTTGTTGATATGGTTATTATAAAACATATCCTTGAGTGAGGAAAATTTATGAGATAAATCTGTAATTTGCAGGAGAGACCACAGGCGTGGTGCAACAGCAGTAGCAGGGGAGCATGAGTAGAGCTTTTATTACAGGTAGGTGAATCACACCTTTACCTTCTATGTAAATTCCATGTTTTAATATATATTACTGATGTGAAATGTGAATTACCGAATGTACGAGTACTCAAGGGGAAAGGTTGTTGTGTGAATTGCTAAATGATGAAATTATCACTGACAAATGAAATATGAGAAGTGTGATTTGAGGCGTAAACTAGCATATATTTAGTGTATGTTAGGATCCCGGGTAAGGGGATCACCATGGTTGGACTAGCATACATTTAGTGTATGTTAGGATCCCGGGTAAGGGGATCGCCATGTTTTCAGCTAGCATACATTCAGTGTATGTTAGGATCTCAGGTAAGGGGATCGCTATGTTTCGGCTAGCATACATTCAATGTATGTTAGGATCCCTGGTAAGGGGATCACCACGTTTCGGCTAGCATACATTCAGTGTATGTTAGGATCTCGGGTAAGGGGATCACCCTGCATCGACTCCTATGGGATGATGATGATGATACTAGTGAAAGGGGTATCGAAAATGGGTTAAACGAAGATAATCATGCTTGATCTTATAAAGTCTAGAATGGAGGTTAATAGTGAAAGAGGGAACAGTTATTAATAGTTTGTATAAGGAAGAGATTCTAATGAAAACCAGAAAGGAGAAGAACAAAATATGAATGCATGTTACCCTTTTAAAATTGCTTGATATTCATGTTGTTATTTTTATGTGATAATCACCTTTCAATAATATATATTTTGTTTCAGGAACATCACATGCACGACAGGAGTAGATCCTAGCTTATGTTTCCCTTCTTGTAATTTAGGTTATAGGGGGTATACCCTTATATTTTGTAAACATGAAAATGTTTGTATAACTTAATTTGTATAATTAATGTTTAAACTTGATTGAATGAACTTAATCTCTGTAGTTCATGTAACCATTTTTCATGTCTAAGTATTTGCTTTTATTTTCATCCATAATGATATTTTGTTATATAATGTATATCATGAATATCATGGGTAATAAGTCTGAGAATATTGTGGAAATTCAAACCCAAGACGATTGGGTCGGGATTTAAGTTATGAAATGCGAATTATTAGAAGTGTAAATAGGCTACATATCAATAACGTGGGACCTTCCGGTATAGGGGGGACTCCGTCGAAATTTTGGTAAATTGTAATATGAAAACCATGAATATATATATAGACACACACACACACATATATATACAAAAAAATTCTGTTTTCGGTTGACATAAGAGAGTTGTTATTATCTCCAAGTAGGGGATGTTACAGTATCGGCTAAAAAGGGCCATAACTTTTGGCCCAACCGTTGGATCGAGCTCAAATTTTTACAGGGGTTTCCAGACGCTGTTTCTGTTTGGTAAGCTATGGAATCGCAGAGTGAGGAGGATGTCTGGTTGCCA
>Ga0307511_10006672_pt1 | contig 11633 bp, 10 predicted proteins | sample 13_EM_MG_FD_200266 | JGI IMG/M metagenome (GOLD analysis project Ga0307511, IMG submission 200266) | Populus trichocarpa ectomycorrhiza microbial communities from riparian zone in the Pacific Northwest, United States - 13_EM | ecosystem: Host-associated > Plants > Roots > Unclassified | place...
GCCCCCGAATGGGGTAGTATCAGACCTACCAGTAGTCTGCTGATAGCAGCAACTGTCATCAATCATTAGACGCCTAGGTAGTGCTACAAATTGATGCAGGGGCCTACACTGACTTTGTAGACTTAGATGAGGTGGAAATCGAGGAGCAGTAGCGGATTTTCCAAATTTAGGTGATTTTAGAGATAAGTAGAGACTCAGCATGGGTTGAGGGCGGGGAGATTTGTATTCTCTTATATATTCTAATAGATATATAGGGCCTTGAGCAATCCATAGTACTATTAGAGTAGGTTAACACCTACATAGAGTGCTTATAGGTGGCATATGTTTATGAGGGGTAATCGGGTATTTTTTTGCTCAGACCCATATGTACCTACTTAAGGCCTTTTTGCTGCGGAGTTAGTGTATAGAGCGGGTTCGATACAGTTACGGCACGGGTTTAAGCAATATAAATTAGTCGAAGGTTTTCGATACCATAGCAACAGGGCTATAATTTCTACAATACCACGATTGAGTCAACGCACATACCTGATATACAATGCACAATGTGGTATCTATGCAAATAAACCACAGTAATATGCCATACATAGCTGACCATCCTATAGTAACTGCATTTAGATCCTTTACAATAGCAGATCCCGTTAGTGCTTTCATTTGGGACGGCATCACTATCTTAAATATAGCCTTATCTTATTAAACGATAGATACAGGTTAATACGCCCACCCCCTCACTACAGGCATCCAAGAATAAGAAACCCTCTATACAACATTGTACCACAGTTGCCCTCACCACCGTCCCTATTCACCGTTGATGTTGATGGGCCAGGGCCACCCACGTGTCGTTCATCCTATTGCCCTCCCACCTGGTCTTGGTCCCAGCTGGTGGTGGCTGGCTGTTTCAATTTCATGTGGACTCTTCAAGCGCCCGGTCCGTGTCTAGTTTCCAGCTCTGCCCTTTCACCCTTCGCCGACTAATGCATGTCGTGCCTGTTCTTACTCATTTCACTGCAACTTCGTTGACCTAGCATCCGTTCAGTCTTCTTCACGCTTCTATGCCACCATATATCGACTTGATATACCACTTTCCTCGATGTGGGGAACGTACTTCTCTTGCACAAGTTATATGGAAGTTCCTTCCGAGCTCCGGGACGCCTCTGGTTTAGATATGGGCAACAGTTCATATGTTGCAAACACAGCCGGGTGTGTTTCGGTGACAGGCACAGGATCGATGCTATCTAGGTTTAACGCATGCCGTGGCTTCAATACGATGACTTCCGGGAACCATGCAATACTGTTTGGTCGCTCAGTTTCCCCAAATGGAAAGTTGAAAGTGATAGACCCCTTCTGATTTTTCAGATCAATTGCTGCCTTCCAAACCTGCTCGCCCATAATTTGTATGAATGGGAGGACCTGTTCGATGCTGTTCTTCCAAAGTCTCGACGCAAGATATCTCATCTCCTCTGTTACCACTGTAGCTGCCGCCGACCCCTCAATCAGATCTCCACCCGCACCATGAGTCAGTTGCATTTTAGTGGCATATTCCCGCTCTTTGTCTATATGTTCCGTACCATAAGGAGCTATTGCCAGGTCAGCGAACTGGTACAGGCTGTACGGGAATATATTTAAGTATTCTAAAAGATTGTTCTCCCAGCATGGGTAGAGATCTATACGTACTGCTTGCGACACCAGCCAATGTTTCGTTTGCCTCTGCCGTGAACAGCACACCATGCTGTATCAGGACTCCCCAGACATATTGCGCAGTCATAGCCGCTATCACATAAGCTCTTGTTTGATGCGGGACGTTTCCGCACCTACTGAAGATCTGCTTATACAAGGGCTCGAATGGATGCGGAGTCCCATCTTGCAACTCGTAACCGTCCGGAATATCATCAACGTGGATGAACGGTTCCATATTATAAGCTGCAGTCCATATGGCCTCACTGATGGTCCTAAGATTCGCATGTGTAGACTCGAAGCTTTTCGGGGAGTAGTGAATCAGACGGGTGTCCTAAAATTGGTCAGTTACAGGCATTTCCCTCAGTCATTATATAGGAAAGGAAAGGACGAACTCCGCTCAGCGAAAACAGCTGGTTGAGCCAAGTACACAACCCGCACCCAGAACGCCTACGTAGAGACTTGGGCTTCAACGCGTTTTTACCATGTGTGTTACCAGCTGCTATCGGTTGTGGTGCGGATGCTGGTGGTTGATGTGTCCCTGATTGGCAAGATATTAGCTTAATCGGAGAAGGGTCCATATTCTCGCGATAATAATGCCGACCTTGCAGATGAGGATTTTCCTTGTGGACTGGCACACTGGGCTGGGCAGCCATAATTGGGTGGGGGTTCAGCGTCTGATTAGGACCCGGACTATCATGGCTCCCACTACTATGATTATGAGCCATGGAGTAGTAGGTTTTAGTAAATAACTTGGTGTCAGAGATCGGGATAGGAGAGAAGATGGGGAGTCTCTCTTTGCACGGTTGGGTTTGGTATGGGTGACTACCTATCGCACACTTATCTAGGTATTGGCCAGCCACCGGCTTCTGGCAATCCCTGCAACCCCTCCCGGCACCTCCAGCCACGTCACCAACCACAGCCAGCCAAATGGAACAACCACACCGCACCAACCACACAAAAGATGCTTGGGGAAGACAGCAGGCTTGACATGGTTGCTGGCCTTCGGTCAGGGAAGACATTTTCCCCTAGCGTCTAACTTCACACCTCACAATATTTGTACTGCGGATACCGGGAAAACTGTTAAATAAGACTCCTGGTCTGTATCTGAATCATAACTGTAGAATAAGTCAAAATCCAAGCCACAGACACCAAGCTGCTCACAAGTAGTAATGCTGCAACAATAAAAGAAAAAGAGCAAATATAATGACAAGGAGTTTTATACACTAGTTGTCCCAGTAGGAAGGAAGCCCCTTACATTACCATCCCCTACTCTAAGTAGAATAGATCTGAGGAAGGGGTTATTGATTTTTCTACTAGCCTGATGAATTGTAATAAATATACAGTCACATTTAGGAACTGTCCGGAGTGTATAAATTGGGGGGCTGCATAAATCAACTATTTTGCATATTTCAGATAGCATGAAGCCAGCTGGGATACAAAGAGGTCATAAGGTAAGATTGAAGATATCATTGTATCTGATATAGGAAAAATTGCCCATTTTATAGTCCATATGAACTGATTATACATACCTTCAACTATACATTCCAGACAGTTCATATATGTAACTGTAAGTAGCTTGCCTGACCCAAGATTTCTTGGTCAACTATAAAACAAATATGTTGTATTTTTTAGAAAGTACAACTTTTTAAGCCATTCAATAGGTTTTGCTATATCTGAGCTCAATTACTTTGTTTGCCTTCTTGTGTTTTGTGGACTACTTATGTAAAGAAGTGATATTCTCAGTTTGCTAAACTATGACCACCCCATAATATTATTCTAAAGCCACATCTACCTAGTAATTTCTTACTAAGTTACAACTAACATGTCTAGTGTGCTCCATGGGGCGAATCGGTCTGAATATCCCACCCTGGTAAACCGCTTCGGATACTCGTTCGCCCCGTGCCCTGCATTGGGAACCCGCTTCGGATTCGGACCCGCACCGCTTCGGACATTTTTGAATACTTGTATTTCACCGAATATGCGGCATATATGCACGAATATTCGGTATATCCGCCAAGATCCCACAGCCAACTGCATCCTGCCCCGACTTACATTGCATTCGGGTATCTTGTATACTGGAGAACACTTATTCTGCCTACCTTCACTTGCCCAGTCCTACAGCAATTACCCATACTCACATTTCCTGCACCCTGTAGATTCTTGACCTTCCTGTACCTGCCCAACTGGTTTTGTCCATATTGGTGATGAATTGGTGTTTAAACGCTATCCAGACTAATCCCGACCAAAGTACTTATCCCAATCGCCCTCTTTTTATCAACCGCAGTTGTCGCAGCTGTTTGTAACCATATTTTGTTTTCCCTCCCTCAATTTGTGCTTGCCACAGGTTCTGATCACTCTTGTCTTGGGTTCTAATCACACATGTTACAGGGTCTGATCACTCTCACTGACCTCTCCCGTCACGGGTTGTCATCCCTCATGTTACAAGTTCTGATCACTCCTGTCGCGGGTTCTGATCACTCCTGTCACGGGTTCTGATCACTATTGTCACCAGTTCTGACTACTCTTGTCACTGGTTCTCATCCCTTTTGTCACAGGTTCTGACCAGTCATGTCACAGGTCCAGCTTATTCCTGCATCTGGATCTGGACCTCATTGTAGTACCAATCGGCTATTCCATAGCCACTAACATATCATCGTATTCCTCTTCTATTCTCCTTTACATCCTACCCCACTATATGTACAACTATCGTTCCAGCTATTATCCCACTATCCATCGCCATCTGTGGTCACCTTAACCGCTCCGCTGCCCTATCACATACAATCTACATGTGGTAATTCTTCCTAATCCTCTTTCGCAGGCGCCCCGTTACAGGGGTTGTAATCACTGCTAGGTCTTTATCCTTCTGCCTCTTATTCCTGTGAGGGCTCGGTGTCGATGGCTCACATACCCTTTCACCCTCTGAAGATTGCCCTATATATAATGACCACGTGACAGAATCTCCCACGTTGCTGCAGAGGCTGCATTCTGCATTCTCATTCACATTCCGTTCTTTGTCTGTAGCCTCCGAGTCCACATTCCCGTCGCTGCCACGGTCATCACTTCGCCTATCATTGAACTCTTGCTCCCCCGGTACTGGCACCATTCATTGTAGGAACTCTGCATTTAGGCTAAATCCTTGTACTACACCAAGCTCATTATCAATGTCTTCTTTAGTGTGAAAATTATCGAGTTCCCTATTATCCATGCCCAAATTCGATCTTCTTTTCTCCCACGACTTGGCAATTAGAAGGTCCTGAATCATCGGTGCCCCAAGTCGATTTCTCCTATACGAGATTACGTCTCTAGATAAACTAAACAGCCTCTCAACTGAGACGGAAGTAAGCGGTATACTCAAGATGTCTCATGCCATACCTGCCAGGGATGGAAACTCTGTCATATTTGATTTCCACCAAAGTAGCGGTTCTCCCTCCTGTAGCAATATGGGGGCTAAGTTCAGATATTGGGTGACTTCTGATGTGTCCTGATCTTGTCGAAAATTATGAGCTTATAGTCGTCGCATGATGTACGATTCCTCTCTTGGCTCCATATTTTGTGCTTGCTCCCCTTGAGATTGCAGTAATTTTCGGTAGTTGGCCTCATAGAAGTACTCGAATTGAGTCCTAATTTGTCATTTAGTCACTTTCTATTTGGTTCTTACTTCTTACTTCCATCTGCCATAGAGATGGAGGTAAAGGGAGGGATAGAAATACCTGTAAAAATCGCTATATGAGAGGGTATTTGTAATGCCCACTTGCATTTTAGGGTCCTGGATCCGCACATTCCCCCACAAGTCATACATGGTCAATTTCTTAGAAGGATCTAAAATTGTCGCGATATTGTAAATAAATCCCTTCTGTATGGTATTGGAATAATACTTCAGCAGCACCTTCTTGCTGGCTTACGATACATCCAACAGGTCCGTTATCCATAGGTGCATCTGGAAGGTTTCGGACCTGAGGGCAGTGACGTGCTATGTGGTCAAAAATATCATTGTAGATAAAATATACATTATAGATTGTGGAACGTGTACTTGCTGATATATCATGCGTATATTCAGTGAAGGGTTTGAGAAACATGATGGCTTGATTAACCTGATGCCATTCATCTTCCATTAGCTCAAATGGAGTGAATCTCTGATTCTCGCCTATCCATTTTTCCACTATATTTCTGAGTCTTCATGCTCTCACCAGCATATCAAATGTGGAATTCCAATACATTTTCACATCTTGTAGCAAACTAATAGTGTATGGTTGGTTCTTCTCCTGTAAAGCTTTGAATTGAGCTAGACGTGCCGGACTTGCTGTAACTGCATTCGATATCTCCCTGATCTTAGTGGGTTAGTATGTAACATTGTATGCGACATGAACACTTACTTTGAAGATTGTGCGACTAAATGAGCCAGACGGGTATTGCTACAGGACGTTGATGGAGGGATCCGAGTTATGGTCAAATGCTTCATTTACAGGATGTGATTTGAGGTTCTCCATCAATGTCTTGCTGGCTAGTGCTAGAACGTGAGTAAAGCATGGTAAATGATATTGATCGGGGTTCCATTTCGGGCCTAACCCTTTCCCTTACAGTTCTCGTGCTGGGACATAGTTAGACTGTGCATTGTCTGTTACCAGATAAAGCATCCGTTGTGCTGGGTCAAATTGGCCTAGAATCTTAGTTAATTTATCGGCTAAAAATTTGCCAGTGTAAGATGCACCCCCTAAGGTCTGGAAACCAATCACCTCCTCCCGTATTGCCCATTCCGCGTCGATGAAATACACAGTGGTTCCGGCAAATGCCAGTCCATTAGGTGAAGTCCAGGTATCGGTAGCTATGTGGACTTGGGTAGTTCGGGGAATTATACGCTTCAGTCCCACAATGATGCCATGGGAATAGTCATGGATTGAGCTACGGACGGTATTTGCAGATGGAACGACAACATTGGAATGCCACATGTTGATTAGGTAGCGAAATTGCGGGTTTTCTACAGTTCGGAATGGTAAATTGGCGATGACCACAGTTTTGACAAGCTCTTGCTGGAAAGCTTCTGTTGTGCATCCGGAGATAGGGTCTTTGGGTAACTCAGTTATATTCCGCTGTAGTATGGGTTAGTGTTTCTTTCAAATAGAGTCTGCCTAAACCAATCTTGGTTAACATATCCTGAATAGTCTCCCGAGATCGCCAACTACTAGAACGGTATTTAGTGGACTTCATATGGCTTGTGAGGTGGGTACTTCCTACACCGAAGGCCCTGGGATGTTATAAAGTTCCGTTACAAACCAAACAAGAAACCAGAGGCTTTCTATCTAGGATATATGCACCTTGGCTGTAGTTTGCTCATTGTTTAGCCCCACAATTGCTAGAGGTCCATTGAGGATTGGAATATTTGTCATTATGAGTCGCAGCAGGCTTCTTCAGGTTACGACGCATTTCTTGGGCCTAGCTTGTTGTTTCCTACCAGTCGAGGAACTCAGTTGGCGCATCAGAGTTCAACTCATAGGCAGTACTACGTATGATTGGCTTGAGTGTGGCTGGGATGCCAGAATCGCTGGCAACTGGAGGTTCGATTGTTTGCTCCATGACGAAATGAAGATTATATTATAAAAAATACAAAAAAATATGCTGGGATTGGTAGTAGTATGCGATTTCACTTTGCTTTGATGATAAATTATTTAGGTATTTAGGTAGATTTATATTCCCAACATGGTAGCCTGGACTGACATGCCAATTGAGATTTACCCAATTGTGGCAATTACTCGCTTTGAGTTAGCTACTGGGGGGTACGAGGGCTTCTGCAACCAGAGTAGGGGACGATAACCCGTACGTATACATATCACGGGCATAAAGATATTTGTCACAGGCATAATCCATCTGTTACAGGCATAACAAACCTTTCATGGGCATAAAAAACCTGTCACGGGCATAAGAAACCTGTTACGGGCATAACAAACCTGTCACGGGCATAAAAAACCTGTTATGGGCATAAGAAACCTGTCACGGGCATAAGAAACCTGTCAAGGGCATTTTAGAGAGGCGAGCATGCGTCGAACCGTCATGAGTATAGCGTACTATTGGATAAAATATATTGTGAAAAAAAAAGGCTAGTTTACTAGCATGGCAAATACCAGACGTTGTCTGTGACTGGAAGGAAGTATTCAGAATAACTTAGTACGTAAGTATGTTCAGTTTGTGCTGTCTTATGACAAGTGGAGTCCCGCTTCAAATTAGTCTAGTTAAGATATCTATTATCTACAACTCTGTATGTGGACATCAAGGTATATATATCTAGTGATATTGTGCTCACAATGGCGAGCATAATACCGCAAGCCACATACCGCAACGATGCTTGCCCCCCACTACCAGACCCATATCCCTCATCCAAATATTGAGCTATCTGACAGTTGTGACTACCACACTAAAACGGAGGGCTCAGATTGTAAGGCCTGTACCAACAGTGCAACACCCGACTATGACGAAATTCCCTCCTAGTTCTCTATCATCAGCCCAGATGATACCTAGAGGATGATAATGCATTTAGTGCTGGGACGGTTAAAGGACGGTCCACACCAAGCCGAAATTTCCAAAATCATCGGTCAAGTTTAGATAGGGTTGGATATAATGATTGACTACAGCTTACTCCAGGATGGAGAACCCGTAGAAAATCCATGCTGTAACCAGACTAATCTAGATGATTACACTCTATATGATCTAGTCTGGATCGGTATGTTTAGGAATTTCCTTATGAGGTATCAGGGTGAGCGTCCCAATACCAACATGCTCTCATTGTGTTGGGGTATTTGTGAAGCCCCAACCCCACGTTTGGTAAGTACTTCTAGTGCCTCTCTTGTTACTGAACATTCTCCCTTATCCTTTGTCTACAGATCTTGACCACCTACCCACAGATCCCTCAAATGAAACCTATGCCAGAGGGAGTCTATATCCCAACAACATGGCACCCAAATCCTCGCATACAAGTCAATTGCTGTGGTGACATAATTGAAATTGTCGGGTCTCCCAGGTATGGGTAAATAACTCAATGTAACTACAGTAGCTTTGCTAAATATTACAGGCCACGGGAAATCAGAGAACTGACTACGAATCCAAACTGGCCTTTATCATGCACGCTGTTGCACATCGATCTCACCCACTTTTCGGATTGCATCGATTCCTCTCATACTAGCAGTCAGACAGACACACAAGTGAATCCTCCATCCCTTGTGTCTGAACCTCTTTTTGAATGTTTTGCACGCAACCTATATGGGCACAATGCTGAAAATTGCCGAGCCTCTAGTCCATATTCAGGATAGCCAGCGATAGGGATCAGGAACCTTAGTACAGCGGTACATCTGAGCATGCAGGTTCAGATAGAGATTATGTCCCTGAGGATGTGCATCCAGATGCAGATCTGGATCATACTCCAGTGGATGTGCATGCAGGTGCAGATCTAGATCATGCCTTTGAGGACTGGCGATGGGCCCCACTCCAAGGTGTCAAATTGGATTGGGATTGGGTATGGTCCGGCCTGAATAAGATTCAAGGGTGAAATAATACATCTCGCCTCCCTGTTAGCCCATTCGGCATTTTCTTTATTATACTATTATTTTGTTTTCTTATTCAAGTTAGTCTGTGTTTGCTCTACGGGCGGTAGCAGAATTTCTCAATTATAACTGGTCGACCAATCGGACAAAGAACTATTTAGTTTGCCCGACCTGTTTGAATCACATTTAGGATGTAGAAACTAACCTCCCGCAGAGTTGTGAATCCACAGTGCAATAGTTTTTTCAAGGACCTCACAATCAGCAGAACTAAGTTCGTCACGGGCATATTTCATATTGTTACGGGCATAATTACTATCAGTTTCCACACACTCACACAACGTGTATTTCTGAACGCCCAACATGCTACCAAAATGCGGCATACTTAGCAAAACGCCACGTCCCACACTCAATAGACCACCGGGTAACAAAAGGATTCGTGTTCGAGCCTCTCGTGAAAGACTACGGGATAATGAGGTAGAATTTGGCGGCGTGATTCCCGGGCACGGTACATCTACAAATCAGAAAACTGTATCAAATCGGTCTAACAGAACTGTATTGAGGGGACCGCCGTTAGCTCTTGCTCGACTTAAGGATACCCTCAGGCAAGAAAAGTCTAGGGCTCAGCGGGCAGGGATTTCTACCCAAGAGGCAGCAAACGTAGTAAAACGACCCATTGGTCCAGCATGAAGTGAACTCTCCAATACTGAGCAGGGGAAATACAAAGAAATCCTCAACGAGTATATGACAATCCGGTTGTGCCACTGCAACATTTATATTTTGAACAAATAGGATGCATTGGATGAGGATAACCAGCACCCCCTCCTGAGTCTTGATGCACATGAGCCTATACCTAGTTTTGAGATGAGCCAGGAGGATATTTACAAAGTATGGCCTAATCAGAGCTCATGAGAAGTTCGAATTGTCAGTCCCCCTTTTCGGGGATTTGATCGCAATGATTATGTTGCAATGTATTCTCTTATTGCCGCACCAAATTTGGAATCTATTCACTGGGCTGATATAATGACGGCCGATCCCCAAGATGATTCCGACCCAGCTATAATGGTCTTTGGCAGTAATAGTGATCCTTGCATGGAAGAAGAGCCGGTGAGACCCAGAAAACCATGTAGCTGCAACCAAAGTTATCAGTCTAATCAGGAGTACCTAATAGTATTCAGATGACTGTGACTACCTAGCGTAAAATACAACTAATGATGAGGATAGCAAACCCCCTTCTGAACGTAGTTCTCCTCCTGCAAGCAGAACGGAGGGGGAGAGTGGGAGTGATAAAGAGAGAGTTGAGGAGTTAACCGGCGAGAACCAATACTAGGACCTGGCTTCCAAATTATATCGACAAACAATGGATGAGATATTTGGTAACCCTATCTCGAAAGAGGTTGATGAGCTCTTGGGCAATTCGGATGATGATGAAGAGGATCACGACTACGTTGGAATAAGCGCAGATAACCTAGTTAGAGAATATTCTCACCGTATCAGAGAGCAACAGTATGGGTCATAATTGGTTTTTTACGCCTTCTTGGTGAGATTCTATTGCTTAGTCCGTTAATGTAACAAGCTGCATATTTTGGACCTTAGTTCTAATTTTTCATTGTTTGTGAAGGTATGTGTATGAAGCAACAGTCACGCTTCGGGTGCTCACTTCTTTGTTTGCTACTGTGCCAATATGCGGGTTTGCTATTTTGTATACAATATAGCACAAATACAATCTTGTCATCTACGTAGCCCATCTTGAATCAAACACACATACAAGTTCATAATTAACGAAGTAGCAGCATGCCAGCAAAACTGAGGGTTAGAAAGACAATTGTCAGTGCGAAAAAAGGGAAAGCGCCCCTAATACAAAAGACTAGTGTTCGTTGTGCCAAAGCTCGCAAAGGACAAGCAAACCGTAAGCTTGCAACTAACATATCTTGTGAGTGTATAATATAGCTGATCAGCTATACATGGAACTTTGCAAGTAAGGTCAAGAAGTATCAAACAGAAAGTGGTTTCCTTATTCCTCAACTGGCATTTAGCCGGCTATGCCGTGAGATGGTCCACGATATTAGTATTAAGAACGTTCAGAACATTGTGGGAGTTAATACGTTGGTCACAAGGATATCCCCAAATGCAGTGCATGCTTTGCAGACCGAAATAGAAAACTACATTCTGAAATACCTTGCCAGTAGGCATACTATAGCCAGAGATACAAATTATACATAGTAATGACATTAACCGGAAATAGGTACCAATTACCTCGCAATAATTGTACACCGTTCCATGGTGAAGATTCAAGATTTCCAAACGCTGGAGCGAATACGGGCCATAGAACAATATAACAGTGCAGTACAGAGTGAGGTAATGGGGGAACTGCCTTACAAGTATCATGATGTTCCAAGTCCAGAGTCCCAGCTACGGAAGGGGACAGGGAAT
>Ga0307511_10006674_pt1 | contig 11631 bp, 13 predicted proteins | sample 13_EM_MG_FD_200266 | JGI IMG/M metagenome (GOLD analysis project Ga0307511, IMG submission 200266) | Populus trichocarpa ectomycorrhiza microbial communities from riparian zone in the Pacific Northwest, United States - 13_EM | ecosystem: Host-associated > Plants > Roots > Unclassified | place...
TTGGAAGTACATATGAAATGTTCCTGACCTGGGGTTAGTGGTCACATGGCATGTAAATGTGTTCTCTCCCTTCAATGTTCCTGACATGTTCCCACCTGTTTCCAGAGGCCCTCGCCCCCAGTGACTGATGAAGAGCAGGAGGCTCGGGATCAACAGTTGTACGTTTATCGTTACAACTAGGGTGGTGAGAAGACGAGGAGGGACAACAGTTCCCATCCTTATCCTTCCCTTACATCAATGAGGAATCGGTTCAAGATGAGGAAGTATCGTCATGACACGTTCCGGGAGCTTGGCTTGGGGGATTTAGTGATGGTTGGGAAGGGACGGTGGAGGAAGCATGTGGGGACTTTGGACTTGGATGGCTTTCCAAAGGCTTTCCTTCAACAGGGTCTTCAAGAGATTCATCACAAGAATGACATGATGGATGGCCGGATGGACACCTGCCTTGGGTACACGTCCGTACTTGGGGCCGAGATCTTTGAGTCAATAGGGGAGTTGCAGGAGGATCTGAGGGAGGATCAGAAGAAGAGGGCTCTGGATGGTTGGGACAGGATGGACATGAAGAGGCAGTTGGAGGACTCCCTTCGTGACGCTCAGGGGGAGATTGCCGACCTCAAGGCTCAGGTTGATACGCTGGAGTTCTTGGTGGAGAAGTTAACTCGACCAAATCCAGAGGTCCCTCAAGAGGCTGTCTTCAGGCCTGCCTCTCCTCCTCTTCTGGACATCGGTTTCCCTCCTTCAATGGAGATTCCTGGTTTGACCATCAACCAGACTGTTGTGGACAACTTCCTTGACTGGTCTTCGTTCGATCAATCCTGGCCTCATGGTGGGTACGAGGCAGATGTTGAGAAGGATGGGGACGCGTCTTCCAACAAGGAGAACAAGTGGGTCGCGGTTCCTGTCGTCAAGTAGATAGTCCTATTTCGGTATTCCAATACTGTCTGCTTTCCCTGTTCTTGTTCATGTGACTTGAAGTGTGAAGGTGATAAGATAAGATAAGATAAGATAACACCATGTCATGATTTGAATGAGTGTTTGGGCACTTTGAACTTTAGAAGAAAAGTTGTGAAGGAAATGTGAAAATCATGACAATCAACCCCTACCCCAACTGACCTAAATACAGCCCCAGCCCAAGCAAGGTAATACAAGGAATATTAACTCAGACTGGAGTGGCCCTGACACAGCTGACACAACAGCAAAGGGGATCAGTACCTAGAAATATTTGCCAGCCTATTTGACTGTGGCAAGGGTAGTAGTTGTAAAACAACTGGCACCATACAGATCTGGTCTTACTGTGATAACACCCAGGTACCATTATAGGAAACTGAGGAAGCATATTTAAATCATGTGGAATGTGGGTAAACATAACAATTATACATATCACTACAAAACAAGTAAATATTCTTTAACAGTGACCAAGGCCTACCGAAAAACCACCCAAGGGTAATCACTTATGAGCATCCCCCATACGAAAAATTGGATCAAAGGCTCTGCCCAGCCACCCCCAGATACGAAAGCCACTGGTATGTCGAGGTTTATATTTACCATTGACACCAACTTGCATTGTGCTTGTGGGACTGTGGAGCTGATGTGTTTGATCATCCATAGATTTGGCTCTAGGATTGAATGCTGCATCTGGTGCAAGGAGAGAGGAGGCAATGAGATTGCCAACCAGTGGCTTCTCAGTGCACACCACCCTGTCATGAGGTACAGCTGCAGAATCTGTGGGGATCACATCTGGATTGATCAACAGGAGGTAAGCATGCCAGCTGAGCAACTACTTACCAGTGTCAAGGCAGGGTTGTTCGCATTGAGGAATTGCACCCGTGAGCAGTGTTCTACTATTCCCATCCACCTCGGTGAACCTCCTGTTCCAGTGGGGACTAGAGTCGTCGTGGACGGGTCGTGGCCGAACGGTGACTTCCGAATGAGGTGTAGAAGATCGGGAGATGAGGTCCATAGTGACTTGGGGGAGAGCTGCGCTATTGTGTCAACAAGGTGCGACAGCAGTGTAGAACTGGTGTTTCAACTTACGAGGAGGGTGGCCGAACAAGATGTTGGTGAGGGCGCGTGCGTCGTCACCTTTCGAGCGGCTGCCCCATCCCAGTGCGTCGGTGCTCGTTTTGGATGGTTCAGTGGCTGAACTTTCAGCCGCCGAAAGCTTAGAGAACAACGAGTCAGATGTTGAGGTGTCCGTGAGTGTCGACTCCTGGCTCGGAGGGCGGTCCACAGTTGACGGGGAACCCGTGAGGGGACTTGAGGGGGGGTAGGGTTCATGGGTGTGCTCGCTATTGACATCGGTATCTGTACCGTGTGGGGTGAGCGTTCTGCGATAAGTGACGGGTGGAGGCTCACCGAAGTTGAAGTGTGACTCAGGGTTCTTGTGCCGATGGGCAATACCACCGACCGATGGGAGTGGGCCGCAGACCCACGCAGCTGCCGTGACACAACTCAAGACATCTTTGACCGATGGCCGACGTGTACGCTCGGTTTGCCAGCAATCTTCCAGAAGCTCCCAGATTTCATCCACGAGCCCAAGCTGCACTGCGTCCGCGGGTCTTGAGGGCCTTTCTCCTCGCATGATCTTTGAAATTGCGTCGGTACCGAACGGTGGCTTTCCGGAGAGTACCTACACAGAAAGAATGAAGAATTCGACATTGCGAGGTCAGCGCATGCGTTAGGTGGTACACACCTCATAAATGACCATTCCGAATGCGAAGATATCGGCCTCCGTCGAAGGTTTGCACCTGTCCAGTCCGAACTTGGATGGAGCAAGGAGTTCCGGAGCCATGAAACTATGCGTGCCTCCATACGCTACGGACACCGACTGTTTCACTAGGCTTGGGTCACATATTATGGTCGAGAGCCCGAAGTCTGCGAGGCACGCCGAGACGGGATTGGCATTTGTGATTAGGATATTTGCCTAAACAACATGTGAGACGTTCTCGGAATCCTGACAGGGGAACTCACCCATTTCAAATCTCCGTGCACAATATTGGCGCCATGAAGGTACTTCAGTCCCTCGACAGAGTCCGCGAGCTGAAGGGCTTCAGTGAGTGATAAATGGACATGCGGTCATGACCTACGAGTTTCAGGTGATTACCAGCCTTATGACGGACGTAGTTCATGATATTTCCATTCACCATCATCTCGGAAATCATGGAAAACCTCCCATCCTCGAGGGTGTCAGCAACTCCGATAAAGTCGAGGATGTTGGGATGAGACAGGTTCTTCCACGTGACGACTTCTTTACAAAAGACCTGTACTGTGTGAGCGAGCCTAGGTGGGGGGATGTAGTCTGGTTGCCAACCTTGCGGATTCTCGTGTTATCGTCGATTTCCGAGACCCTCAGAGTCTTGACGACAACAGTCTTCCCTTTGAGTGCTCCCATCCGAACATCAGTAAAGCCACCGAAAGCGCAAGGTAGCTCGGAAACGTCGAGCTTGCCGGATACCAGGTATGAGTCAGGGATGTGCCCTAGCCTACCACACAACCTCCTGAGAACGGTAAAAGCATGTTTACGAAGTTCGGATTCCAATTGTGCAGCTCGGAATGCCTTCACACCCAGAGAGAATATCAGTGGCAAACGCCGGAGAAGATTCGAGAGGAACGTACCCTGTCGATGATTTCGATAAAAAGCCTCGCATCTTGCTCAGATAACGCTAGGATATTCCTGCGCTCATCCTTGGACAACAATAACGACCGAAACAACTCGACAAATTCTTCTGACCCGGGGTTGAGTGATGGAAGGAAATGTAGCCCCGGCGGCACGTTGTTTGAGAACTCTGGGGCACATTGACGTTAGGTGGTGACCAGGTAACATAATTCACGAGTCCTCACTCCTCTTTGATATGTTGTTCCGCCTTGGGTTGGCTATAGTCATGGTGGCGAGCGTAGGAGAGTAGAACGTGTTGGGTGGATGAGGCTGTGCCTCGTTGTCGTTGGACCATTTCTGCATGATTACAAATCAATCAGACTCGCGTCCGAGTCGCCACCAACGGGGGCCTTTGTCTATTACAGAGGCCTCCAGCTGTCGGACGTACGTGATGGCTTGTTGGATCCCAAAAACGCATTCGCATCTGTCCTGGAAACACTATGGAAACAATTTACACACAACTCTCATCCAGTACCGGCCGGGATTGAACATTGTGCCAGGTTGCCTGGAAGCTGTCAAAGCCATAGAAAAGTGACTAGGCGCCGGCGGCGACTCTGCCTCGAGGAGTTCGGCGACATCTGCCACGGTCATCCTCTCATCCTTCTGTAGAGGAGAGCAAATGGGTGGGTGGGGGTAGAATACACGCCGACGAACGGAACAATGTTCAGGTGTGAAAGCCGGGTAGATGCCCAAAGGATGGGTGACATCAGAAATTTAATAGTCTGGGGGTGCACAGCAGCGCACCCGGCGACACATAACCCTGACCCCGGAAGTACCCTTCACCACCCGCATTTGGGTGAATCCTATGGCTCAGGGATAACTTTCGAAATTCCTGCCACGCGATGTAAATGTTGCGAATAAGTATTAGCCGCGGGTCGTTTGCCTCGGTCTCGGTTCCAACACTGCTGGATCAACTCCCAAGTGCCTCCACCAAAGCCAATGTCCGCCACCTTCTCCGGCTTGCTTGGCCACTGGCCCTCTATGACGCGCAATATGATTTCCGCTTGTCGACGTCCCCCCTCTCCGAAAGGGGGCAGCCAGTGAGCACTTCATAGACAACCATTCCGAAGGCATAGATGTCTGTCTCCTCGGAAACGATATCGTAAACCACTTGTAACGTCTTCCAACTTTGGAGCAGTTAGTTTACGACAGGGCTAGAGACAGAGATGTCGTACCAGACCAAGCCTGTTCGCCTCTTTGCATAACGCGAATATAATGCATAATACTTCCGTTATCCATCATTTCCGAAATCATCGAAAGCGCCCCAGTTTGGGGTCGACGTTGATTGCGAGGAGCCCCAGAAGGTTAGGGTGGGAAGTGTACATCCGATGTTAAGGGCGAACCCGACTCTCCCCCTTAACATTGTCATGCATTTTCCTCGTAAACGAGCGTACCCCGTGACTGTCGGAACGGAAAAAAGAAAGAAAGAAACTTCAAAACTAGATCTCCGCAGAGTCGAAGAGGGGCTCGCTTGAGACATATCATCAATCCAGAATATGTTATTTGTGACCGTAGGGAGTAAATGCGGAGGGATGGGGGATGATTGAAAATCCAACGTGTCACGCCAGGACGATCTAGGGTCGTCATCCTCGGCATCGTATTGCAACACCATCCCTGGCATACAAACTTGCTGTGTTTGTCAAAGTTGCGCTGGTTTTAGTGGTCGGCCACCCAACGCCTGTATGAATTAGAGAAGGTTGGGGGAGTGGACGTCTGCTTCACCACTACCCTTCGGAAATGTGGAGCGGCGTCGGCTTGGGGACCCAGAGCGAGTACCGTCTATTTTCTTCATGACTGCACGAGAGAGTAAGACGACGAGCAATAATGGAAGTACGATGGCAGCCTACCAAGGAAGGAACCAGAGTTACAAGAATCAAAGATCGCACTAAACGTGGGGTTTGGGAGAGAGGCTTGCCTACCCAATTGTTGAGTGTTTGCATGGAAGGGTCAATGGTCGGGTGGTGCAGGGGGTGGGAGTGACGAACGTTGTCTCCAATTCTGAGCCATTGGCTGCAACGACGCGTAGCAAACGTAAACGCGGGTACCCGGGGAACTTGGGGTGGGGGGCATGAAATAACCCTGGTTTGCGCCTGCAACACCAAATCATCTCGCCCGTCTAGGCCCATGAATCTCTTTCCGAGGGCGTCCTCCATACTCAAATCTTCATGCCTGAGCTACCATTTACCGCGAAGGAAATGCGTTCGGGAGGAGTGAGGTTCCACCGCTTCTGCCCATTATCGTGTGTCTCCTGTGGTATCCTATGCTCATTTGGCGGGGGAAACGTTGCAGCCTGAGTTACGGGCGGTGGCAGCGAAGTTGGCGCAGAATAAGGGACGCAGGTTCTCGTCACATCATCAACTGGGGCAATCGCTTGTGGTGGGAGGTCCGGTGAGTCGGGGGAGGTGGAAGGGGTGGAGTTCAGTGCAATTCCGTGGGCTGATCCCACTTCCGACAGGGCCCCCAGAAGGAGTTCGTATAGGAATTACGAGTCGAGGTCGAGTGGGACGGAATGTGGGAGTGAATCGGGGACATTCTGGGATTGAAGCATCTCCTCGGAAGCGACGAAGTCCGGTTTGACGGGCGACATGCGCAAATAGTGGATTATATGAGACCGAGACCCGAGCAGATAAACCGTCGAGACGCTCACCTCGTACATTTTGGCAGGGAAAACAATCACCAGAGAATCCATAGCGTTGTCGTCTACCTTCGACCAATGACGTCGACTGTTACCATCCCCGTGACCTGACCACTCAAATTTCCGTCTGGGGGTCTGAAGATTATGTGGACCTAGCCCTTATAGATACAGTGCTACTTACAAAGAACTGGATGCGACCCACCCATCACGGGCAATTGCTGGGGAGGAGATGGTTTTTGTTCTATTTTGTCACGCTTTTCGAACGGGGGGGGGGATTTTATACCTGGCCAATCCCAAGCCTCTGTTGAACGGAAGAGTCGCGGGAATTTCCGGCGTCCGTGATCCGACCACCGGCAGGGCTGCCGATGTCAGGGGCCAGACAGATACTCTATACGTAATATTTGCGGTCGCTTGGAGTGCATGCACGACTTGGACATCGTTCATGGGAACCCCATTGGGGACCGGCAGAGTCACTTACTCAATGATCAAAATTGTATGGGAGCCCTAGCCTGAGAGGTTAGCGAGTAGGGTCGTAGCCCGGACTATCAGTTCATGTGAGAATTCCACCCCGTCGAGCCTTGCACCCCAAATTGCCGCCGCATGACTCGGAGCTGTGCTAAGTCCACTACCACCTCAGACTCTGGCGTTTATCCCGTCCAACTGGTATCCCATACCACAGAAGGTCTACGACTATGGGCGGGGACAGTGGGATTTCACCGATGCACTCCAGGAGCGTTTTACGGTCTCGACTTCAGGGATGAGTTGGTGCCGAGAAACGCACGCGGCGCCATCTCGTTCAGATTCTCGGTACGTTTTTCATTATAGCTCCCGCCCTGCATAAGAATCGAACCCGTTCCAAGTTCATTGGGTACTAGACGTATCATACCAGGAATGCTTGTCCCAGCTGTGGATATCACGCATTGAGGACGATATAAGGTTTCCACGACCCGGCACACCAAAGCCTGTCACCCAATAAATCGCAGTAAGCTCGCGCACCTGGTTGCGAAGAAGCTCGAGTCCTACCTGTGCTCGATGGCTGTAAGTTCGCCATGATTAAACCCGCGCGTCTGATATTGCTCAAAACCGAGCCGCAGCAGGAACCATATACCATCTGCGAGCCCACTCCCAGAAAAAGGAAAATCGGTGAGGGGTTCACACACCTGGAGAATATGTTTTTGGTCCGGTTCGACCTTGTCTCGGAGGGATCCTGGCAGCCTGTGTGTTCGCCTTCGGTATCTTTGCTTGGCAGGTGAGCCGAATCTTCGGGTCTCCTGATCTCGAAGCGATCGTCCTCTCGTTTTTTTTTCTTTTAATTCACATGTTCGTCCTCTCGTGTCGGCCTACCGGCGCACATGAAAACGCGACAGCTGTACGTAAGTCTGCAGGACACAGATGTGCGCATCGTGCTTTGGGGACGATAAGAGGTGTTACATTGATATTCGATAATTGATAGGTCCCTGGACTTTGAGGAGCGGCACCCTACGTCCCCTCCCCCGCCCCCAAATGTCCCAACAACTTGTCGGGGTGAGCCCCAGTCCCCCCCGCCCCGTTCCAGAGAAGCAAAGTGCATTTAACCAAGAGCCGATCCCCACGACATCCACAGCCGAATCTCCGTTTGCGGGAAGGATCGAGGCGGCGATAATCTTCTCTGTGTTCGATAACGTCCGACCGATGCGACCTGTTCATTGAGAAGTCGCGGATCGTGTGTGGGCGATGATACAGAGGTTCTGGGACAAATATCACTTCCAGAGGATGACCGCCTCGGAAGTCGTTGGCCACCTCGAGGCTGTAGACGCTGGTGCCTGGATGGTCCCGGCCTTTCCCGTAGTTTCACAGCTTCCGGGACTTGGAGTCCGGGGGGTCGACAGCGGGGTAGATACCCAACTCGGCAATAGAACGTGACAATACAGTAGTGGCATTCAAGTGGGGGCAGGATCAACCAAATTCCCGGGACGTATGTAAGTTCCGGGTCTTGTGACTCTTGTCGACACGTTTTCCTGTGGCTGTGTCAAAACCAGGATTTTACGGTTAGATTTGTTGATACTTGTTTGCCAGGCCTTATCAATATCTGCTCCAAGTATATATACGACGCGTCGATCGCAAGCCCTGTCTGGATGCGTGCAGAGAGGCATCGCTTTAGAGCCAGGGCAACATTCACCAACCGCCCAACCGTGTGTACTCCCGCGAGACCAGAATCTCGCGGCAATAAACACAGTGCATTCACCAATCTGTACCTCTATGTTTATGATTGGTAGAAGCGTTGCTGGGCCTCGCCCCAGCACCATTTTCACCCAATTGCAAGGTGTGGCCTTCATGGATGTCCGTCTGTTAGGTGGTCCAGATTGAACATCGGTGCGACATGCACAGGATCACTCGGTTATGCGGAGGAGTTTTATTGATGGGACATTGTATTTCGCACGTCGATAACCAATCTTTCTACTTAAAAATCCTTAGAGCTCGTGCGTTCCCAACAGAGAGGCCGTGGGTCGTTTGTTGTCGTGGGAAATGGCAGACCATCCCGGGCTCTGCCGCTGGTCGGCCCTACACCCTATCGTCAACAGGGACGTAAACTGCCTGGACGGAGGTAATCGAGCCATTCTTGGCGCTGGTAATACGCTCTTGCCTGAGAAGGTGGTCGTTAGTATAATGCAATACGAGAGGTGGATTGTACTAACAGGCCACCCATGTCAGTGGAGAGGGGGTAACCGACGGCAGAGGGGATACGGCCAAGCAGTGCAGATACCTCGGAACCGGCCTGGGTGAATCGGAAAATGTTGTCGATGAACAGCAACAGATCATTACCTTCTTCATCACGGAAATACTCAGCGATGGTGAGGCCGGTCAAAGCAACACGGGCACGGGCAATGGGGTGTTCGTTCATCTGACCGAAGACCAAGGTGACCATGGAGTCACCCTCCAAGTTGATGATGCCGGTCTCAATAATTTCGTGGTACAAGTCGTACCCTCACGGGTACGCTCGCCAACACCTTGGGTTCAACACGAGCGCAATGAGCACGAGAAGGAGCGGCGAAACATACCACAGAAGTTTGAGAAACCACCGTGGGCCTTGGCGATGTTGTTGATGAGCTCCTGAATCCGCACGGTCATGCCGACATCAGCACCGCCGAACAGACCGATCTTGACACCATGGGCGTAGGGGGCGAGCAGGTCGACGATCTTGACACCGGTCTCCAAAACTTCAGCGGTGGTAGACTGCTCAACGAAGGGTAGAGGGTCGGCATGGATCGGGCAGAACTTGACGCCCTCGATAGGACCCCGTTCATGATATGGCCCAGAGTACCCTTTCCGACAGGGATCCTAATAGGAGCACCAGTATCGACGACCTTCTGCCCATGGACGAGACCCTCGGCACCGTCCATAGCAATAGCTAGGACCGAGTTCTCGCCAAGGTGAGCAGCGACCTCAAGGACGAGACGACCACCGTGGAAGTCCTGGACTTCGAGAGTGTTGAAGATGGGCGGCAAGTTCTCGGTCTCGAAGTGTACATCTACGACTGCACCGATAACAGTCTTGACGTGCCCAATTGCTCCGGGAGCCTCCGTAGCATACGAGCGTGCTGTAAGACGTGAATAAATGCGTCAGAATACGTTCCTAATGGGTTCCGAAGAACACTCACTAGCTTGCTGCTGAGCAGCGCGAAGCGGTCGGACCATGGAGGTAGGAAGGGAAGTCCTCGAGAGGTAGGCAGCGGAAAGCTGGCGGAAGGTGTTTTCAAACGGCAGCACCCAACTTGAAACTCAGCCAACTCCGACACATGACCCGGCCAAGCTGGCGGTAAATTGCGGAAGTCACCGGAGACAGGATGTCGTGGGAATGCGGCAGGTATCCCACTCCTGCGTTCAATCTCTGCCCCCTCCGCCCTCTGGACCCGCACTCTACCTTCCAACATCGCTTTTCCCCGCCAAAGAACCCCACCAGAAGTGCTCGATGCGCTAGCACACGCCCCGAACAGGCGGAACCACCCGACCAGTCGCGTCCCACCGTGCGAGCATTTCGTCGGCCCGATGTTTCCCCACCGGCCCCTGCCGCCATCCAGTTGCGAATGGTTGGAACGAGGATCACTTAAGGGCGTTACGGGTGTTCTGTCGGTGCTAGAGGATTCGCGGACGTCTGGGTTAGGAATATGGACAACCGTGGGGTCGCAATCAAGTCTTACCGATGCCATTCACCTCGAACTACTCAGCGACCTACGGGGTAAGTGGCACCTACACGCGTGCAGTGTATCTATCTGACTGGATACCTATGCAGAGGTTCCGTATAGAAGCACCGGCGTGTATCCATTTCGAGACGGGAACGTTGCGCCGTTAGTCAGGCGATATTCTCCTCCCAAGCTTCTATTGGCTCTCATTGTCGATCACCTCAACCTCGGAGAATATCCCAAGAATAACAAGGGTGTTGGGAGATTAATCTGTACGTCTTACCCCTCCTCCCAATCATATCCCATACTTCTCCCTCCCCTTAGGTGACATCAAGTTCGGATACTTCGAATCCTCCTTCATGCCGTCCCCCAACATACCCAAAGCCCGCGATCAGGAAGTCTGGCTTGAAAATCGCAAAAAGACTTTCTATACGGGCATCGAAGACTGGTAACGATTTCCTCCAAGATTCCTATTCCGGTCTCTCATTTTAGTGACCGTTGTCGGGGAGCAACGTGGGGGTGGACGCACCGCAAGTAGTAAATCGAGATACGTGTATTCGTCGAGTTGAAGTTCTGATGTAAGCATCCCTAGCCTTTGCAAAGCCGAATCACAGAGGGCATACATCTCCCCAGTGACGGGATCCGTTCGACAGACAATCTCGCAAAGAATAGCGAGGTGTGCCAGACAAGTGATACAGCTGCTGCTAATCCACTGTTCACCATCCCAATGTTTTGAGGCTAGCGGCCGGAGACAGCGCCCGACTTGGAGTGCATGTAATTTGGATATCGTCCATGGGAACCTCAAGATTGTATGGGAGGTTGATGGGACCCTGGCTTGGGAGGTTAGTCCAAGGTTTGAGTGTCTCCTGGGCGAACTGCTCGACTGTGTGGGCCCTTTAGGTTTCGCTCAGCGAGTAGGGCCGTAGCCGAACAACCACGGGAAGGCCTGGGATTCACGTTTGCTCGCTCCATCCTCGTCCTCAGAATTTAGTATTCGCGCACAATGCCCGAAAATCCGCCTCCAAGGCATTCCTCCCCCAGAACTTGCACAAATTCCCCTTGGCCTCAACTTCACCCAACCTGGAATATCCGCACGGACTCCTCCAAGACACTCCGTGTGGCACGCCATCAAACCAGGGAGTTCCACCGATTTGGGCCCCCCCCCCGGCCCCCCGCGCCGGG
>Ga0307511_10006675_pt1 | contig 11629 bp, 8 predicted proteins | sample 13_EM_MG_FD_200266 | JGI IMG/M metagenome (GOLD analysis project Ga0307511, IMG submission 200266) | Populus trichocarpa ectomycorrhiza microbial communities from riparian zone in the Pacific Northwest, United States - 13_EM | ecosystem: Host-associated > Plants > Roots > Unclassified | place...
TTTCGGTTTGGGTTTGGTTCGGTTAGGTTTTTTCGGTTTTAGACTTATAAAACCAAAACCGAACCGGCTGGTTTTTTAAAAATTTTAATCTGTTTAATCGGGTTTTTTTCACGATTTAGTTTTTTCGGGTTTTTTTTCCGGTTTTCTCGGTTTTTTGGTTTTTTTACACACCCTTGCCTACAAGTAAGTTTTTTCAATTTTTATGGGCCGGAAGTGTAAACTATGTATTGTAATGAATTTATATAAGTTAGATCCTCATATATGATGTGGTTTTAACTCTTTTGACTACCAAAAATATTCACATAGGTTAGGTTTAGCACCTCTATGTTTATAAGTTAAGTTGTTTATATTTTGACCAATCTTTAAAAATATGATGTCTGATAAGGACATTGTTTGAAAGAAAAGAAAAAAATACATGCTACCCAAGAAAACAAGGTGAGAACAGATTATAAGAGAGGTATATATATTTTTATGCCTTGTAAATGTTTGACCTAATCCAGAAATTAAAAGTTAAATAACTCTTTAAAGTCTTTGGGATAAAATCTATCCAGCATGATAAAAACTTTTTTTTTTTTTTTTTTTGAATGATTTCATGAATGTGAATTAATGAATTTTGCACATACATACAAGTGAATATAAGTATCTATGGAAAAGAAAGTGAAATTAAAGCATAAACTAACTAATAAGAAAAATATAATTAAAAATATGAAAATTTCAAACAAAAAAAAATACAATGTGAAAGAAAATAACATAAAGCTACAACTAAACACAACCAAAAAATTGATATACACAAAGAGAATATTTCCTCGTCGATGTAAACGCTCTATTTTTTCGGCATAAAAATCACCGATGGATTTACCAATAGAAACATGTTGTCAGCTAGTGTCTTGTCTCAAATGTCATAATTGTCAGTCATTTCGTTGGTTATTCTTATACTGGCAAATAGATCAATGGATTATTGTCGTTGGTGATTAAAATAGGCGTCAATTATTTCCTGTCAGCATATCCTTTGGTGAATACTACCAATGGATATATTTGTTGGTAATATATCGTATGTCACTGATGGATTGGCCGACAAAATCACTGACAAAAATTTTATGTCAGTGAATCCATCATTGTACATCAAAACAATTCATAACTCTCAATAATTCTCCAAGGAAAATGGTCTTATTTGATCAACAAAATCATAGACAGATTTTTTATATTCGCTAGTGTTTTAGTAAATTGTTTTTTTAATGCTATCAAATAATTTCATATTAAACAACATTAAACAACTAATTTAAAATGAAGATTATATAATTAATTTAACTGTAAAACTCAATTACAAATGTCTATATATATAAGAAGCTGGCATTGCAGGTGAAGGGGGAGGAAAATCTCATAAAGATCTACTTTGTTCTTTATACTTTGCCTCTATTTCAGCCCTTTGAGCACTAATTTGATGTTCAACCAACTCCTCAATGGCTAGTGCCAGCTAACTCGGGCTGAATTTTGAGGTGCCTACGGTTAAGACACTACAACTCGACCTCATATCTAGGTCATAGTTATAAAGATAGCGTAAACCAGACTTCTATTGAGTCCACCAGTTTTTCAGCCTCCAACTACAACTTCATATCGTGTTTTGGATGGGTTGCAGGGTCCTTCCCGTGTTTGGCATGCATGCCAACGGTATATTGTTCCCACATAAAAAAAACAAGTCAAAGATATCGATAAAAAAACATCAGTCCAAATAATATACAAAAGGTTTCAAAGTTTACTTATAATAAACATCTCAGCTCGTTTGTCCAGGAAGTAGTGTACTACTTTCTGTGTATTCTCCCTCTGTATACGTGTTTCCATGTATAACTTCATCAAAATTGGCTCGCGTCTAAGCTATGCAGCCTGCAAAATAATCATTAGTTAAACAATATCACAAATAATAACTACCATTTTAAAAATAAATACTTAAAAATACATTTTGCTCTTACTTAGCACTTTGCATTGTTAGTAAAAGAAAGCGACCTACCGATATGCTTGCTAATGAAATCGTGAGTCTTTTTAATTTTATTTAAGGACTCACTATGTGACCACCTCATGAAAACCTTTGATTTCAAGAACTATTGATATGTCTTTCAATTACTTTCAATGATATGCAAAGGTCTAAAATTCTTTTACACCTCAAAGTCATTTGACTCGGCTCTTTTCTTAGTGTAGGTGTGCGTGTCTTACCAGAAATAACACAACTTGGTTTAGAAGTTCATTAAAAAAAAATCAAAGAGATTATAATTTTACCAAAAAATATAAACTTAACACGTTCAAACTCATCTAGTTGCACTATAATTTTTTCAAACTCGCCTGGCAACCTTAGAGTTTGCAGCATCCCACAAGAATTCTTTCTTCTAATAATTTGAATAAAATAATTAGTTTAGAAATTTAAAAATAAATGCATATTAACTAAAAGTATAGATTATATATGTATTAACCTTAAACTTACCCCCCACCAAGCCTTAACCACAAGCATCTATTTTAGATGATCTTTAAGCTGGCACTACTGAAACAGAGGCACTCTCATCAATGTTTTCATCGTCAATGTTATCATTCATGTAGCTTCCATATTTATGAACATGAAAATCAATTAATTAAATCCAAACTATATATGTAACATCCTGAAATTTTCCACAATCACACGTGAAAATTCGGGTAAATGTTTTATTTTAAAACGCAACCACATAAACCATATATGGAACTCATTCCTCATCCAAATAATTAAAATGACATAATAGAAATTTAATGCTACCTCACATAAAATATATGTAACTAAATTAAATTCAACATGATAATAAATTCCTTCATTTACAAAAGTGACTAAATTAAATCCATCATAATATTTAAATTCCTTCATTACATTACTTTAACAATTCAAATAAAATACCTTAAGGCATAATAAAAGAATGCAATATAATTGTAAATTATATTCCTTTCCAAAATTACATGTTAATGTTATCATGATTACATGTATTAATCTTATACAAAAAATAAGGTCTCAAATCTACTAAGTCTTGTCAGGTGGTGCCGAACCTGAAAAATAATTTAATATTACAATAAATTAATTTGCATGAAAAATAAAATGACAACATAACAAATACCAATTTAACCAAATTATTATTCCCATTTATAATTAAGTTATTGAATAACTTAATTCATTTCCTTCATGAACTAAGAGAATTCTTACGACCCAACCTTAGTTGACAACCCCCAATTCGAGTTCCAACACTCACCGTCTAGACCAAGACTCATTCCTAAAAACTGAGGAATCCATCCAACCGCCCAAAACAGGGCACCAGTCCCATCACACATGGTAAATTGGTCATCTCGCACTATAGGGCAAACTAGTCAACGCAACCCCAAATAAGGCACCGGTTCCATCAAACAGGGAAAACTGGATAATGCATAGACAAAATAATTATACAACTAGACAGTAAAAGAAATTTATCTAACATGTATCTAAACAATTCTGAATAGAATTTAAATGGCAAAGTACCAAACACCTACCTGAAGTCTAGGCACAGTACACAGGATCATATCTCAGTGTTCCCTCAACAACCTCTCTTGTATCAACAACCCACCATCAATTTTTCATACGATATCTTATCTTTCAAGCACAATTTATTTCATTAAATTAATCACCTTGATTAATTTTTGTAATTTAAAGAAAATACATGATTCCTTTAAATCTTAGTTAACTATCTCATGGCCAGAAGTCAATAATCAATCTAGCACGATTCCTATACCCAACATTCAATAATTAAAATCCACTAAGAAAAATCCATAATTTTCTCTCTATTTGGCCTAAACATCCAATGCATACAAGGAAAAATTCGGATTTCCTGACCTCTTCTTCTTAACCTTTAAGAACCATTTTTTACCAAGCTATAAACCTCACTAATTCACCTTAAACTTGTGTTTCATCCTCCATGAACCACTCTTAACACCTTAATCTATCCTCCCTTAAGTGTTTTAGTAAGATTTTTCAAGCAAAAGATGGAAGAAAACCCTCCCCTCCTTCTCTTGCTGAAAACAGTCTCTTATAGGCTGAAATTTTGTTATAAAAAGAAGATACATTTTAGGAGATTCCACACAAAATTTTAGCTATATCTGACAATTAGGCTAAAAGTTACGCATTTTAGCGTAAAAGTGGTTAGTTTGTGATTTTTCATCAAAAATCTGAATTTCCTTATTTCATTCTTGCATAAATCATACTAATTATTTTACTCAATTCTTGAGACCATTTTATTATCTCAAATATATTTATTTTGTATTTTTATCATTTATTTCCTTTACGGACTTATTATTGTTCCCTAGTAAAGTTACCGATTTTTAACTGGTGCTTACACTAACACTTTTCGTACAATTCTTTCATAAGTTTTATTCTTCATTTTCACTATAATTCTGAAGAATTATTTTCTCATTCTTGAGACATATTTATTTTAATTTTTTTATTCTTTTATCTGTCGAGACCCATGACGAATTTCACTGTCATTGTCACTTTTAAACTAAAATTTATAATTCTAATTTTAACTTAAATAGTACCTTTTAAATTCATTCGTGAAGGTCATCCCTTCCATTACACGCCTCATAGTTAAATGTGTGTGTGTGTGTGTGTGTATTTGTCATTTATCCATTTTCTTTTCATCCCAAGTTTCTATTGCTCGTAAAGTTAATTATTACCTTTGTCCCTATATTTATGTGGGGGTTTACAGTATAAACACATAATCATTAAGTTAATGTTATGTTTGAATATAAAAAAGTTGCATATATGCTTAGGTATGACTTCCATTCTGTTATTCACTTACCAAAATAACGATATCTGGCAAATAGAATGTCAAATCCACTACTCGTATTCAATAAGCCTGCATCTTTATTATGTGCATTAGGTGACTCTTCATTATTGGCACATAAATGTATTGTAGGCTTCGAACACTATTGCTTGAAAATGCACAACCGCTCTGTTTTGACCTTAAACGTTTCCTCGGCATCTGAACAATATAACTAAAAAATTAAATTATTCAATTAAATTCTCAATCCATGGTTTATGGTATTTTGTTTTAGTGCATCTATCCATTAATAACAAAATTTCAACAACACCTCTCTTATACGAGACCTTACCTAATTTTTTTTAAAAAAATACAGACAACTATATACAATGAACCAAATCATTTTTCACAAGCATAACCACAATCGTGATTAACCTATGTTTTAGTAATGATCATTTTACATATGGATTTGCTTGTTCGTATTTATAGGAAAACAAAACAAAATGGAAAAATAAACATGATAGACTTCATAAATCATAGGACAAGTGATTCAAAAGTCTAAATTATATAAAATGATGGTTCAAATTAGATGAAAATAAAAATAAAAAAAATCAACAAGAATACCATTCCAAGTTTTTGAAGTGCCAATATAACCTTTACATAATTAAATCAACAACAATTTCTACTTCCAATAAAACCCACCCTCTTGAATACATATAACAACCATTTTTATTTATAATCATTCTGATAACCTAAAACAGAAAAGAAAAGAGAAATCTAATCTTAATTTAGTAATTAAAACAACATCATAGTTCATATGCTATATGTGAAATGAAAACAATTATAGAAAATTAAAGAAGAGTAATAGAAGAAGACAAACCTTAAAGAATATCTGAAAGAGAGAGTGTTGTGTCATTGTTTAGAGGAGAGAGAAAACATCGCCGCCATAGATTGTAGAGAGAAAGAAAACATTGGTTGTTTAGTTGAGAGAGAGGAAAATGAGAGATGGGGTGGAAAATGAAGATTTTAAGGGAAATTTAGGGATTGCCTTGACATAACTGCGTTTAAAATCACTGATGAAATTTTCCATCGATGAGTTCGTCGATCATTAACCACGATAGCATATAACCGATGGACTCACTGACAAAAAAATTTAAAATCTTTTGTAAGCCCCTATATTCACCAATGAGTTTTCATATGACAGTATTTCTGTTAGCAAACCCAAAAAAATTTTCTTCCCCAAACTCTCTGAAACTCTCTGATAATTTTAGAGTTAGTTAGCGATTATATTGGTGAGTACAATATAATTGATGGATTTAAATCTATCGGTGAACCCTGGTTCCAACTCCATGAATTTTTCCCTAAACTCTCTATAATTTTCTGATGATTTTAGAGTTTGTCGATGAGTATAATATAACCAATGAATTTAAATTCATTGGTGAACCTGCTGGTTGATCCCAATTCCATGAATCCTTATCCAAAATCTCGTAATTATTTGACTGCTTTAGCATCATTGGTGATTCCATCAGTGAAGTTAAATCATTGATGGAATCACCGACAAGCGCAAACATAAATTATAACTTTTTTTATTTTCACCGGTAATTTTTTCGGTGAAGTAACAAAATGTATTTTTTTCCCATATTTGTTATAACTCTTATCCAACCTAGCAGTTACATTCATAAATTATGAAAAAAGGAGCTCATTTAAAACCATATTCTTCGACAACAAATGCTTGATAAATATAAAAAATAAAATTATTTATACACGACAATAAATATCCTTCATTATGGAGAGCTCGATATGGATCAACTAACGCATCTAGTTGAAATACACATTCTCCTTCAATTACTTCATTGTTATCATCTTTAACAACTTGGACATGACTTCTAGGTTTAGTTTTCATAATAGATAACCAATCAACTCTCTTATAATCCTTTCTAAAGTGATGAGTGTATCTATAATACACTTATTGGCATTGTTTAGCAAATACAAAAACATCATTAATGTTGTTAAGTCTACCTTTTTTATTAACCTCGACCAAACCATGGTGAAGATCTACTCTAATTTCTTTATTGGTATCATACCAATAACATTTGAATAAAAAGATTGTATTTTACGCTATATGATATTACAATTCAATTACCTATTCTAACTTATCATAATAAACAACTTCAAATTCATTGAAAATTGATATCCAACACAAACCCTACTATTATAGGTATTTTTACCCTCTCTATAATCTTCAATATGAAAAGACATATACATTGATGAGGTACTCGTTATAATATTGGGTCTTTTATTCAAGACCCAAAGATAATAATTTCAATATTTCCTCTTATGTTGTACACCTAGTTAAAGATAACTACCATTAACGGTCAAAATTTTTTTTTTAAGAAAATGTATTCTTAAAATATTTAAAAATTATTACATACTTGTGTTTTAAACTACGTGACGAATTGTTCATCTTATATTTGGAAAATTCAAGCTTCAGTAATATAGTGATTTTAGAATAACAAAAATTAATGGTGTTGCCTATAAGGAAGTTAATGAGAATTTTGTCTAAATGAGAATACAAGAGAAAATAATTGAAGACTGCAAAATTGTAAAAATGACTTACTAAATAAAAAATCTCAATTCATTGCAGTTAAATAGCATATAATTATGTGTTTGTCTAAATTCAATGTCTGTCAAATATCTTTTTAAAACTGCATTCTTCGATGATTGTTAACTAAGATGAAAAAATATTGAAAAACTCTCACTGAAGGTATTTAACTACCACCATCATGTTTTGGGACACGGTTGATTTTTATTCTTGTGTGATGCTCAAAATAATATGATATAAATATTGAAACCTTTTCAACAATATAAGCTTCGTATATTAAAGCTTCGTATATTAAAGCTTTAACATGGAATTCATGACTCTTCATTCTATATAATCTGCGTTCATCCAAATTCATCAATCTAGTTATGTTTGAAGTATATCTGTCAAGAAATTGCAAAATCTTAAACCATTAGTAGACAAGAGATTGTGATTTTTTATCTATAGCAAAGGTGGCTTTGGGCTTTTACAACACGTGCCCTATCATTAACCAACTTCATATTCCAACGATCATAAAAAAAGTTATATCCATTCTAGCTTTAATGTTATTCTTTGTTTTTCCCTTGATGTAAATAACCTTGTTAAAAATATCTCCAAACGTGTTCTTCTTGATATGCATGACATTTAAATTATGATAAAGAAAGTTAGTCTCCCAAAAAATACTCTGCTTTACCTAATTATGGGTCACACCAAACCCAAAAAACTTCTACTTACTAAATTGAAAACCAAATATAATATCCTCATATTGTGAGACTACATCATACAATTCTTCACCTAACAATACCGGTATTGCAACATCCCTTTCAACTTTACCTTTCAAGAAGTCCTTATTATTCTATTTGTATCAATAATGACTTGGCAAAAACCTCCAATGACAATAAAAAAAAATCTTTACCATTATTCATTAAGGTGAAAGCCTTAATAAGGACAAGCTCATTTTTCATGTGTGCTTCATCCTGAAACCATCTCATATGTAGGAAAGTTATTTATAATCCACATCAAAGTTATCTGTATTAGAAACTTTTATTTTCTTAAGACATCATACATTAAAGCCCTAAATTACCATAATTGTTTCAACTCATCAATCAACAATTAAAGATAAACATGTATATCCATACCTGGACTATAAGGACGGGGTATAATTGTAAATAAAAACATGGATTTTGATCTTATACATATCAATAAAGACAAGGTGTAAATTATTAGTATTATCAGCCAACAAAAATAAGATGCAATAAAGGACCTAAATGGATTGAACTCATGCGTACACCAACCAAGACTTATATTTTATGGTTCCATTGAAAACTAATAATGCACCTTATTAAACTGCTTCCAACCTTCACCATTAGATGAGTGCACCATAACTTCATCATTTACATCATATGAATGATGTTATGTCACGTGCTCAGCTATCTGCAGAGATATAAATAACCTTTAAAGCCTATAAGTGATTGAAAAGTATCTCAGTTTCTTGTATGTGACAAGTTTCCTTCCCTACTAGTATTAGGTATATATTAATTATGCCTACATGTTTTGCACTCGGTTAAATTTACTTCTTCACTATACTACAACATGCAAAAATTTAGGTATATATCAATTTTTTGGTATTCTAGGTCAAGAGGTTTCATTATGAATTTTACGGTATAGAAATTCTCTTTTAGCTTATTCCCTTTAAATAAAATGTTTTTTGCCCATTTGATGATGTTATCACAATTGGCCTAACTCATACTATAATATGACTTAATGGTAAACACTCGTGCAATGGCTACAATTTAATGTGATTTGTGCACCTATCCCATAATGATTCATCGGAATATTTTAAAAGTTTTAAGAACCTAACTGCATCTATATTTGGTTCTTTATCTACACATGAACCTTCACCTGAATGATCATGATTCATTCTTTTTGCATCCATCTCCATACTCATATAATTATTACTATTATCATCTACAACTTCATGTAGGCTGCTAGAACTAGATGTTAATCCAACAATCCTTTATAATATGGTCCCATAAAGAACATTGGGTAATTCAAGTGCTAATCAACATAAGTATTTCTCAACTAACTTTTTTTTTAGAAGATGCATCGTCACAACATATGATTTATGAAACTTTTTGTTTTTACACTTCACACATAAACATCTAATTCCGGCTCCACTAATATTTCCCGTATTTAAATATGAAAAATTAATAAAAACCCTTAACCATTTTACAATAATTTTCCATATACAACTCTTGGGGTGAATCTCGATACATTTAAGAACGATCATCCATCATTACTTAGAAAATCTATATAGAATATTGATGACAACATTTATTAATAATATACAATCAATTCAAACTCAACTTTGGTAAATTGAAAATGAATTCACAATCTAATAAACAATTATATTTTTTATACAAAAATTTAATGATACATCAAAATATTAACTAAATAAATCCAATTAACAACAAGTAATTGGTGCCCAGCTAATTATTTATTATTTATTCAATTCAAACTTATTTAATATAAATTAATACCATTTAATTGTTATCAATTCCGTAAAAAATCAATTTCCCTAAAATTTCCAACACAACAATAAAATTGACATAATATGATTGTTAACCATTAAATAACCTATCATTTTTTTTTTAGTAAAAAACACCTAAGTCATAAAATCAACTCAATTTCATCAAATTATAAACAAATTCAAATTTTCTCAAATTTCAAACAAATCCTAACATACAAATCAAACTTTTATTCTCTATGAAAAGGTTGTAAAATATTTAAATATACAAGCAAACTACAAATACTACAACAAAAATCAATAAATTAATTTAAAATATAAATGGATAGATTTGCTTTCTTGGTATAGGGAATATTTTAAAAAACAATTAAACCAAGACAATGATGCTAACACCACGGAATGTTGGGTTGTCGAATTTTTTATGATGAGGATTAGATTTTTGACAAAATAGGGGAGGAGGAGTTGTTTTGATTTGCAGTTAAAGAGAACGAGGAAAAAAAAAAAGGGGGAGCTAGGATATGATTGCTATCAGTTATAACACTTTTAGATCTTTTGATGAAATGTTTTATGGAATATGATGATTGAATAATACCGTCAATAAGTTTGATGCCCAATAATGGCATGTTATATTACAGACAGAATCATAAATAAAAATTTTTATTATTTTTTTATGGTGGTGCAATTAAAACGAAGAAGCATAACATAGGCATGTGGTTGTATGGTGATGGTGATGGTGAGTTTGTGGTGCTTTGTTGTCAAAATCAAATAGATGCTAATTGATAATTAAGGATATATATAATTGATTTTTGGTAAAAGATATTGTAAAATATACTTTGTTATCAATCAAAAACTTTTCTTGAAATTATTCTAAAGATGCTCCCAATATTACAATAAGGCATTCAACAAAATATGTTTTCGGCGTTCTAGTTTCAAATTAAAAAAAAAAAACTTTTTTAATTGTCGTACTCAGCTCTTAGAAATTCTTAGCAACTAATAATAGTGATATGTTACAACCATTCCTTCACATGAGAAGGTTTGGGTGTGAAACCCTCACATAGAAAGATAAAAAACCAAGTGATTGTGAATATCTTAACACCATCATAAAAATTCTTGTCATATGTGTAGACAGAATGAAAATCCACGATCGCCATTGGATTTAGGAAATGACACACACTAATTCGCCATGTCCAGTAGTCAAGATTCTCATCCTTGTTTGTATGTGCCTGTGCTGTATCACTTTCATGACTTTCCGTCATCTCATCTTCAAGAAATTATTTTGGGGTGGGTTATGGTGGAGCACTTGGCACTCTTTGCCAATTCCCACTCATGCAGAAATGAGTATAGTGTGCAAAACCCTAATATCAAGGTTTTTGTATTTGAATTTTCTATTATAATCATGAAGCTTATTTGACTTCATGTATAAAGTATGTGGGCTCACGGCCCTTTCACTTTGCCCCATCTTTTGTATTTTGGAGTTTTGGTCAATTGGATCACCTAGATTGTGTAAATCATTTTGAGTTGATTATTTTGGAATTTTCGTAGAGATTGTTTTTTGTAGGGTTTTTTTATTGTAAATATATTAAAATAATATTTTTTTTAATTTTTTAATTTTATTTTTGACATCAGCAGATTAAAACAATTTAAAAACTAAAAATAAATTTAAAAAGCACAGTTGAATTGCAATGCAGAACAGAATTTAGTTAAACAACAGAATCAAGGTGGACCAAAATA
>Ga0307511_10006676_pt1 | contig 11629 bp, 13 predicted proteins | sample 13_EM_MG_FD_200266 | JGI IMG/M metagenome (GOLD analysis project Ga0307511, IMG submission 200266) | Populus trichocarpa ectomycorrhiza microbial communities from riparian zone in the Pacific Northwest, United States - 13_EM | ecosystem: Host-associated > Plants > Roots > Unclassified | place...
TGGGACCCTACGAAGAAAGCGGATTACAGCGTTCCAGACAAAGTTACAGCGGTCATCGGGGGAAGGTAGGTTCTAAAGCTGCATTCAATGACTTATCACACTTGTTTGATGGCTGATAATCTTCTCGGGTCAATAGTGGTACAGGCGGGGCTACTAAGAAGGACCCCGAGGGCGGCTGGAGTAATGACGGGCTCCAAAAACTGTTCGGCAATACTGATGCGTATACGCAAACAGTAACCCCTCTTTGGGCATACACCCCCACCAGCACAACGCCTTCGGGTACTAGCAGCGCTACGGGTACTTCGGCTCCCGGTGGCACCGGAGGTAGCTTCCCCTCTTACATCCCACCATTGCTTGGTACCCTCCTGGGGCTCTTCGGTATTATCACAGTGCTCTCAATTATTTTGTTCATCCTCCGCCGTAGAAAACAGAAGCGCGCTTTAGATGCTGCACCAAGTGAGACGGAGGGGTCGACCGTGCGGAGGAATAAGCAGACATGGAGCTGGCTTCTCGGTGTGCACGCCGACGAGAAGTCATCGCGGGGTGCACACCGGCCCCTTGGACACTTGCGAGATTACAGTGATGATCTCAGTGGCACCGACACAGGAACAACATTTCGGTACGGCCCTTCGAGTGGGCGAGGCAGTGAAGCGAATCGAGAGAGTGTGATGAGCCCAATCAGTCCAGTAACGGAGAGATCGGACCCTGCGGTGGAACTACAAGGGAAGCTTATACATGAAATGCCTGGTATGTTACTATTCTTAGCCATCCCATGACCGCTCCTGTTCCGTCCCCAAGATATATTCGGTTAACATCGTCAACCTTGGTCGATAGATACCTCAGTGCCACAGGAGCTTGCAACTGGAGTTTATCCTGGGGAAAATGGCAGTTCACTGAAGAAAGAAGGGAAAACTGTGAGGTACGAGGACGAGCAACAACCGCCAACAGTTGGGGATGAAATACAGCCACAAGGAACTAGCCAGCCTCTCGGACACCGGAAAATGAGCTCGTTAGATTACCCTGAGTAAAACACCTAGGACGCTAGGATGCGATGGCCCTTGTTTTTGTCATGTCATACCATCTAAACTTGTCTTGCGGTTATTTTCTTATGACTTTGTTAAGTTTGTGCCTAAGCTGCGCGGATGCTCAATTGTTTTTTATCGGTTCATTTGGGCGTTCACTTGTTTCCTATCATTTCCAGTTGAATCTCAGGGAGTTATATATACATCAATAACATCTTTAGTCTAATTTTGATTGTTTAGGGCACTGTGAAACTCTATGAATTTTCCTTTTCCATTTTCTATTTTCCTTTCCATCAATCTCATCCTTACAATCTGAAATGTTATGATGCTACGTGAATAGGCTTATGGAGCTCGTTATTCTTTATGCTCATTCTGGGACCCACTTGTGCGACAATGTCAAAGCATAGTGTACGGTAAAATAGCAAGTACATTGCAAATGAGACCAATAAAAGAGTTGACAAAACCGGCTGTTTTGCCTGGTTGGCAATCGCTGCGATTTCTGAATTGTACAACTCAGCAAACCGAAGAACGCACCGCAGAGTGCCCCCCGTAATGGTCATAGCATGTCTACACCTCCTTCGGGCTCTTAGCTTAAAGCTGCAGCATGGCACATCACTGCGTTAATGTTCAGCTGTGTAATATGGCTATGAAGCATTCTCATTTTATATTTTACATTGCAGGGGATTTGGCACCTATTAAGATAAGTGCCTCATTTTCTGATATTATATAATTTAGTGTCAACCGACCAAGTCGGAATAATATACTGCATGCGTTAATTTTGTCCCTTTCCTTGGGGATTTAGAAAGTGTGTAACCTGGATATTTAGTTGTGAGATGTGATAGCGGGGGTAGATATTGAGGGTAACTATTCTGTGCCTCGCAGGACTTGAGGGTAATGCAATGTACTGGTCACACTGTAGTGATGGATATTAGTGAACTGCTAAGTGATATTTCCAGATATATATGTCGGGATAAACCACAATAGCTAACTTATGAACACGATTGCACCCAGTTTCCCGATGTTTTTCTAGTATTATATAGTTCTCGTTTCTGTGCTCATGATTGGTATTGTAAACGCCATGTCACCCTACCTCCCCAGGAGCTTGTCCTTAACGGGGGTATTACTCGTTCACAAATGCTATATTCATATTCCATGCCAAAGATTATGTTTGGTACTGATCGTGATTCTCAGCGGTTATAACGGAAAAGGAACTACCTACTTAATTAATATATAATTGAGAAATCATCATTCGATTCCGAAAACTTAACGAACTATTTACCTACTTACTAACTATACTCCCATACACCTCGTTATGCTTTGGGAGGCACATTCTTAGACTATACATATATATGTACTTGTGTGCAATTCTTCTCTGGGTCATGAAGAGGCCCCCCCCCAGTCCCCTAGTTTTGAAAACTAAATAATATACTGCTTTGAACTATATCTAGCTCCCTACTCACAAATATTGGAGATCCCCCATACTCTGTTTCTCGCAACATGCCATCATTCCTCAGTACCGATACCTACATCGCTCCTCCTCCTAGCAAGTCCTAGGCTTCCGTGGCCTTCAACTTTTCTGAAGCTGCGTTCCAGATTTCCGCCTAATTTTCAGGCTTAGTGGCTCCGCGATCCAGCAGAAGCTCGACAACCTCGCTATTCCTCGAACCCCTAGCCGCAGCAGCACCTAAAGCAGTGCCGTAATTACCGCCAATAACATTAATATCCGCACCTCGATCCAGAAGTAGGGTGACTATATCTGTGTCTAAAGAGTGAAGCAGTCGTCAGGGCAGTACCGAACCGGCTACTAATAATGTTAATATCCGCACCCCGACCGAGGAGAAGTGTGACTATTTCTAGGTGTCCCCGAAAAGCAGCAGCACCCAAAGCAGTGCCAAAGTGGCCAACAGTATTAATATCCGCACCCCGATCTAGAAGCAGAGTGACTATATCTGGGTGGTTCATCACTGAAGCAGCAGCCAAGGCAGTGACCAGCAATATTAATATCCGCACCTCGATCTAGGAGAAGTGACTATATCTGGGTGTCCCCTAAAAGCAGCAGCACCCAAGGGAGTCATAGTCGCCATCAACAATATTTATACCCGCACCCTGATCTAAAAGGAGTGCCACTATTGCTCGGTGTCCTCTACTCGAAGCAATAACCACAGCACCACCAAAACGGGATTGGGCGTCATTAATATCCACTAGTCCATCGCCAGATACATCGCCATCGTCTTCCTGATACCCCTGCGCTAGTATTCTTTCCACAACCCAACTGGATCCACCTTGAGCTGCAACCTCCAGCCTTATTTTGAATCCCTGTGTTAGAGTCCTCACAAAGCCATAGCCAACTGACTAATTCGCCTAAGCCACTGAACGCAGTAAGAAAAGTTGGAGAAATTGGTTCAGAGCTGAGCACCGCGTTGTTCAGCTGCATGTCCTGTAACGTCCAATCTCCGTCTTGTTTCAGCGTAAGTAACCAATCATGCCACTTGTAATAACTCGAGCTAGCGTGATGGAAAGATCCCAAGAAGCTGTTCAACAAAGGAATATCGAGTTTGTATTTTGATGATTTATTACTCGATGCTGAAGTCTGTAGTACAAGGTCTTGATACGATCTACAATGGTTGAACCAGTTGAGAGCCATGTATTCGCAATTAGATGATGAGTCAAGCGCAATCTGGGGGTTCTGCAATGCCCAGAGGCAAGATTCTGCAACGTGAAGGTGTGCATCGATAATAGGGTCCAAGTCCCCGTTTCGACCTTCAAGGTATTCTTGGACTGAGAGGTGCGAAAACCGCATCAAATCCAACTGATTATCCCATAATATTAACCCTCCACATAAATGAATCACATCTTCAATCTCCAAGAGGGGTGGCTGCCATGGAGTCGACGCTGTGATGTCTAACGGTGTGGTTGGGTCAATTTCGATTGCTGTAGCGAGCTCTTTTGGTTTGAGCGGTCTCTTTGCAAGCAGCATCCACTTCAACGCATATGCTGCTAATTGCGGGCTACTTCCTTCCTGTGACTGGATTGAGTCCATGATTTCATCATAAACACCTCTTAAATCCTTTGGCAGTTTTCCCAGCCTCACACGAATATCCCGCTCAAGGGCTAGATTGCGTATTTGGTAGTCGACCCAGAGGAACCTATACACATCGATTAGTGACTTTAGTAACACACTACTGTATACCGTATGTGTAGAAACTCGAGAATAAGGTGGGCAAGTATTAAAAGGGGCCTTATTAGTTAATCTTTACCTCCGGGGGTGTAAGGTCGGGTGCTCAACATATACGGTATGACCTCCGCCTAGCTACGTAAGTGTGGTCCCCAAGTTCAAAGGTGCTTATTGATACGAGGGACCCATATGGGTACCTTCTTATTCGCCGAGTTTCTATAGCGGTTGGGGAAGGTGGCCTTACATGCCCTTAGCGCCTCCTAGAAGCACTTCTTGAATATGCTCGATGAGCTCTTGAGAAACCTTCCCGCGAAGTAACCTGCGGTCCCGAACCCTCAGAGCGACCTCTGTTTTGACATAGTTCTCAATATCCTCAGCGTTGTCTCGTGCTTCAATACAGACATGCGGTAAATCTTGTAGACGATCCTCGATGTCCAAACTGTGGCGACTGGATATGAGAATCTTCACCGTTCTGTTGGATTTTGCTATCAGGGACAGAAAATCTTCAAGAATGAAGACACGTGATTCTGGGGGGCATCCATTGGGCGCATCTAGGACAATGACTGGATCTTGATAGCCCCCGATTAGACTAGCCAAAAGAGTAAAGCTGTCCTCGATGATAAGTGTACGGCGAGATAATGGGTCTTGCTGTTCTTTAGTATAGGCATCCCTAACTGCCAGATGAATGCCGGTCCCGCTAGTGGGGCATGCAAGTTGCTTTACTAGGGAAAGAAGAACCTTTTGCTAGTCACGGCGATCCTCTTCGTCACGTTTGCAGTAGAAGAAAGCTACTTTATCTACGGTTCCTTTGAGCATCTCAATCGTTGCAGAACTAGAATTAATTATATTAATATCTACACAGCTTTGTAGTCGAGAATGTCCACTTACACAAGCTTTGTTTTCCCCGCACCCGCTAAACAGTTAAACGTATTTTAGCCTTGGTATATAAAAAGATGACAGGGCGCAGGTCTACTCACGGATTCCATGTAGCCATAGTATTTCCGACGCCTTCGACTGCTGCCAGTCTACAAATTCCTTCCTTTGGAAAAGCCATTGCCCAGTACCGTGGACTCGACCTTTACATGCAAGATCATGATGACCTTGGTAAGGAATAGTGGATAACCACTTCAAGATGGCAATCCTTTCGCTTCCTGTATGGAAATATGCAATCAGTAAATGTGAGATTGTATTAGTGACATCTTGGACTATAATACTAACCCTTAATGTCCTTGTAGATCCACTTCGTTGTTATCTCAATCTCTGACATGACCGGGAGAAAATCCCCCAGAAGACTCTGAAGCTTGTCAAATTCCCCTACCTCGAAAAGCTAGTTGACCTGATTTCGGAGATTAAAATGAAAGCATGTGGTACCAGTATCTTGCGTTCTTGTATAGCGTTGATCTAACTTGCATTAGTCTACTAGTAATTTCATTGACTTAGTTGCACGGCTAGTTTTCTTAAATTACTTACAGCAGCTATCCACCATAGAGGCAGCTTTATTCACGGCAGACTCTGGCTCGTCAAGTTCCTGTATTTCCGCCGGTAGCGGCACTATGGAAGTGAGATTTTGAAGGATATTCCCTAAGGCTATGATTAGCATACATTTCTCTAAATAGGGTTGGGTTAGTCGCTACTTCTAAAGAGTTTGATCAATCGACCCAATGTTCGCAATACCGTGATATATAGAACAAGCAATTGGCCCCGGAACTCGGTTGTAGCGCTTCGGGCAACCTCCGGGATCGTCTTCGTGAGGTATAAGTGCTTGTAGATGGCGCGGCGGCCAATCAGCTGCGCAATCCGTTCCAACCCAACGACTCCCGCTGCCAATAGTTCTTGTTCGCCAATAACAAGCTACAATTACAATAAACAATCACTCCTCAGCAACCCATGACCAGAAAGAAAGGGTGGAAAAGCAACGGGTGGCGGTGATGCAAATGAGAGCAGAAGTAGTCAATAAGCTAAGCGGGGGAGTCTGGGTTAATGTTACATACAGTAAGTATAAATCTAACCCCCGCCCACGGCAATGCGGCGTGCACTGGGTCATATTGCACTACTATATCCCCAATATCCCTGAATTTCGTGACCCAGCCCATAAGTCTTTCCGCCTTTTCTCGCACCTTGATTTCCTTATCTCCCCACTGTATCGTCCATTAGTCTGAGATGCACTTCTGCTTTGCCTTATCTGCAATATCTAACAGCTCTTGCAAAACTTGAAGTTTATCCTGCTTATCGTTTTCCAGGTTGATTCTATCATCAGAAAGCTTGTGGTAAGCCTCAATCCATAGAGCACTAGCCTGGTCTCGCTGAATGCCCAATCCCGAGATTTGGCGGCAATTAACCAGCTGGGGTGAGGTTGTGGGGTAGTTATGGAGCTTAGTCGATTGAGCCTCTGCCTTCACATTGGTATCCGTGTTGCCCTCCAGCGTCGGTGGCTGGTTGTTGGGCGCTAGTTTTGATTCCAAAGTGCTGCTCAGAGATTGGTAACCTGCCCCGAGCCTCCGGGTCTTGCCTTTATTGCTTGTCTCAGGCGCATCATTGGTATCAATCGTGGGTCCACGTGATGCAGCTAGCCGCGGGTTCCGTGATAGGGCCTGATGAAGTAGAAGGACTCCGGGGGCGTGGATTGGAACCCGAACCCTGTGGGGTCAGTAGTGCCAAGAAGCGATCTCTTTTGCGGGGCTTGATTGGCTGAGTGCTGTGCGAAAAGTCGGTAATCGTGACTGAGATGTCTTCCGAATCCGCCGGCAAGAGAGGCGACTGGGGCTTACCGTCCCCTGATTTGATCAATTGTCGAGGCGTGATATGTGTTGGTGATTGTCCTTGCTAGGGATCTCGACTGTCCGCTCCTGGACTAAAGGCAACGGCGATCGATATCAGCCGCAATTCCGATCGCTCATGTGCTCAAAATAATATTGACCAGGGTATACACCTGAATAGTCCCCCGAGAGCAGTCCCCGTCGGAATCGCTGGTAAATATGTACTGCTAAAACCGTATAAACGGGGTTCAGGGTAATTAATCCAGTCGCTAAACTTACCGCCAAGGAACTATACACATGAACGAAAATGAGTAGGTTAGTACTATGGTTGATTGATGTTTGAAGGCTAGATCTACTATGGTAGTCACTTCCTTATATGGTAGCTATACTAAATGCTACTAGAGCTAACTAGAAACGAGCCCTATTATTCAGATATGGCATGAACCATACCTAGTAATATATATTACTGACGAGCATTGGAAGGCATCCTTGAAGTATGGTGAATGCCCCTATACACATTCACGTGTTGAGATAGAGGTCCCTCTAGCTAAGTATAGTTTGCAGATCTAGTATATATCCTAACCAATCAAATATCTCAAACTCGTCAACCGGCCTTCAAACTACCGTAGACAATAAATAAGACCGCACAGCCTCAAAATGCCTACCCTATACGCTCTAAATCCATAGGCTTAGTATATCAATGTGGCCTTAATCCCCATAATTCTTGGACCTACTACTAGTCTCGTCACCGTTAGCCCAATTGAGGATCAATGGAAAACTACGCTAAGATTATCATACCTCATATATACGGTCCGGATTCCTGCACTTCTTGAAGCAATTAGAAACAGGACACAAAAATAGACCCTGAGATGTAACGTTCTACTATAGTCTCGAAACCGTGACGCTCGTGATTGCTGGCCTTGCAGCGACCAATACCATTATGGATCAGATAGGTTTATAAAGAAGGCATCTTGTTCAAGCGGGCGCTCAAGGGCCATGTAGTATGTAGGTCTGTAGCAAAATTACATTTATGTAGCTAATTACCTCATCTATCTTTCACTTGTCAACGGATATACATCTAGATCTGAAAGATTAACTTGACGCCACCCATCTCTAGACCTCCTGCTTTCCGTGAACTAGTCCTTCTCCATTCAGCAAGCCCTCCTTGGCCATCCACTCCTCCACTATCCCCCTGTAATCCCGCGGGCCATATGCTTCGAAAAGTTCCTTGTACCAGCCTCCCTTCCGGTGCGGATTGAGACCTAGATCTCCCATAATCATGTCAAATATCTACGAGAAGAGGTATGTTAGTACGTGACATTCGATTTCACCTGCTACGGGAGGATATACCGGCATAGTCTCGCAAGGAAATGTTGTAGGCTTTCCTAACCCATTATTCAAATGTCTCCTAGCCGGCCAGATACCTAGCTCCGCCACCTGCCTCTCAATATCCTCCATGCTTTCGTTTTCTAGAGGCTTGAGCTTCCCAACCAACCATGCTACGCTCCATAGCGATGACAGCTGGCTAAATGCTCCCATAGTTACTAGACCCGCCACTCCCACAAAGGCCAGCGATCTATCGTTATGCCGAACATATTCCGTTGGAACACTGTACCGGTACAGCCTACAGGGGCTATTCCTCCTGGAAGCCACTTTGATAGGTGGGGGTGATGCTAGCCGAGGGAACAGTTTCGTTATTTTCTTGTCGGCCTCCTCAGTGAGTGGGGCCCACTTCTCAGCTACAGCCGGCGGAACAGATGCCAGTGGCATTGGCAGACCGAGAGATGCCATCAAGGCGGGCGAATGAGCGAAGAAGGGTGCGAATGGTTTATAGCCAGTGCATAGTATTAATGCATCCGTTGGCAAAGAAGTTGGCTTTGAACCAGATGATGGTGCTGAAGTGAGTGTAATGGAACCGGAGTCGGAAGAAACTGAAGTAATGGTTGCGCGATGGACGGTAATGCGATCTCCTTGGTGAATCCAGTCTATAATTTCTGGGTGTGTAATAAGTGCCAGAGGTTTATTTACCCACCACAACCTGAATTTAGTAATGATCGTCAGTTTAGGTATCAATAGAGAGTGAAGTAGAGAAGATGCACAGCAGAGCTGCCCCTATGTGACTGTGAAAAGATGTTGCAAGCTCTGACGTCCTGTCAACACGAACAGGAGCCAGTCACGTTTTTCCTTCCGTAGGAGGTTCAGCTCTGCTTCGCATCCTCCCAAACCAAGAATGAAGAACTTACGGTCTATCCTCTGGTTTGATCGTTGGAACCAAATTCTTGCCATTCTCAGATTTGGTATAGTCCATTGATTTCCAAAGCACCTTACTCAAGTGTTTCCAATAATACCCATTGAACCAATATCCCAATGTGTTTGCCCCACTGTGGAAGAATCGATACCAACCATCATTCATCGCAAGAAGCGATGGATGATGTTTACTTGCATAGCGGGATGATATGAGATCATTTGTACTTTGGCCACCAGACTCAGCTGGTGCAAAGTAGGTAGCACCAGAGCCCACTTCGTCGGGGCGAATAATCCAATCCACTATCTTCCCCATCTTTGCACACATGTAAACAGCGTCCAGTGCCGACTTCCCACTCCCGTAAACGGTAATCCTGGTGACCGTCTCTCTCGCTAGCATTTCATATTTCCTCCCCATATATTTCGAGTGGATTATTGGCACAAACGATGTCCCAGAATCCAGCAGATTTTCTGGGATACTCTCCTCGCTTGTTTGTCCCGTGGCCACAATCAACTTATCGCAGGTGTAGTCGGGGGATCCATCCGGTTTACCGCCTTCTACAAATATGTCCCAGCCATGAGGGTCTTCAACGGTCCCTTTTTTCTCTATTTTGAGGACTTTGGTATTGAAAATTGTCCTATCCAGAAGTCCTTCATCCCTGGCGAACTTCTCCAGATATTCGCTAAGCATTGTGCCCGGTATTAGGTTTCCATAGGTACCGAGGTGTTTAGATTGGCCTTCTGACACAAGTGGAACATCTGGGTGCTCGTAAGCCCCAACCGGCTGTTGTGCCATCAATGTGGGGTACACACGGTCTCGGGACCATGTACCACCGAGTCCGGTATCGGCTTCGAGAATCGTTAAGCAGATTAAGGGATCAACTTTAAGGTATCTGACACCAAATTTTATCAGCAACTAATATGAATCTCTGAAGCTAGGCCAGAGACTGGAACATACGTCTTCGCAGCAGCAAGGCCAAAGAGACCTTCGGTAAAGGCATGTTAGCTATAGCTAAACCCAAATTACTTTGCAAGTGAGAGGTTCAATACTCACCACTCCCAATAATGATGACTCTTGTACTAGACATCCTTCAAGTAAGGAAGTTGAGAATTGCAGAGGGGAAGGATCGCGTCAACATCGGATACCTTCGGATATATATATATATGTATACATAAATAGGTGTCTAAGGTACCAGTATTGGAACAGATCGTATTCCCCATGAATAGCCGGGCGGAATTACTTTGACCCCCTGCTATTGAGCCCCGAATATATACCTCAGAATCTAGATGGCCAGGCATCGCTGGGCGTGTTGCCTGGTTGGTAACCACCAGGCCTGCAGGGTAGTGACGAAATCAAAGATCTACATAGACAAAATATAACAGGACTCTTGACCCCTGCTCCGCTGTATTTGATGCGCTTACGAACGGCATGGACTCAACCCACCGGCCTCGGTCGGTCACTTACCGGAAAGTGCCTTCCTACAGTGATCGAGCCTCCTGTGCTGTCAATCAATTGCCATATCAGGTGACTTGGGCTGCACCGCACAGTTCAGTGAAGCTTGTGGGGCTGGACCAATCATTAAGCGGGGAGAGCTCAAGTTAACGTTCCTCACTTGCAATTGGGCATTCGTTATCGGACTCTGAAACGTTTATGTATGTATGCTTCATCACCTGCAAGGCTGTAATAGATCGAGATTTCTTCCGCACCTAAACGTGTGGATAAAGACCCGCGTGGAAGCTCCATGACAGAAGAATCTATCTGCATACTTATAAGTTCCCACTATAGCATATGTTAGTTTGGGATGAGGCATTTCCCAGATCTTATCCTCTCCAGAAAGTTGGCTAACTGGGGTTGAAGGATTTGCATAGGTGGTGACAAAGGTAGAGTAGTTACCTATATATGTACTCTATCTACATATGTCGCAGTACATGTGCATTCACGCCATCCTTATTCTACCGCTGTGACCTACAACAGTACTGTACCTCCGGAGCTCCTTGTAGATCCTTTTGCAGCAGTTTCCGGGTTTCTCCGTTTCACGCTATGGTACAAGTACCTATGCATTCCGTAGAGCCCCGAAAATATGGCTGCTCGAACCTTATCTCAGATTTGAACAGATTTTTGTTCTATACCATTCGCCAATCATAACCATTGGGCAATGGGCCGGACCATCCACCAAGCACGCACAGACCCGACCTTTCACTAATTTGCAGTAATGTAGTCATGTTCAGAGGCAGAGGCAGAGGCAGCAGGGAGGGTATGAGATATAAGTGACATAGCGGCCTCTAGCAGGTCATTAGGTAGCTGTGGTATAGATTACTAGACATACAGTGCCTGGGGGAAAGTTACTACGCCCCTTATTTTTTTTCTTTTTTTGTCTCAGGCCAACCTGCTAGCGTGAATGATGTACAAGGCATAAGGTTGCATAAACCTC
>Ga0307511_10006677_pt1 | contig 11626 bp, 14 predicted proteins | sample 13_EM_MG_FD_200266 | JGI IMG/M metagenome (GOLD analysis project Ga0307511, IMG submission 200266) | Populus trichocarpa ectomycorrhiza microbial communities from riparian zone in the Pacific Northwest, United States - 13_EM | ecosystem: Host-associated > Plants > Roots > Unclassified | place...
ATGGGCAGCTCGGAATGGACATGGAGCTGTAGTGCGGCTGCTGATTGAGCGGAATGATGTTGATGTCAATGCAAAGGATAGTGGATATGGCCAGACACCACTGTTATGGGCAGCTCGGAGTGGGCACGAGGCTGTAGTGCGGCTGCTGATTGAACGGAGTGATGTGGATGTCAATGCAACTAATAACATGGGCCGGACACCACTGTCATGGGCAGTCCAGGAAGGATATGAGTCTGTAGTACGACTGCTGCTCGAGCAAGATAATATAAACCTTGACGTCAAGGACAACCAAGACCGAACAGCCCTCGACTGGGCTACAAATAACCATACTTCGATAATTCAACTCCTTCGGCTAGCGGCAGCTCACCCTGAAGAATTAGACGCTCAGGGTTCATGAACTATATCTCCCCTGAAGCTGTACTATATGTAAGTGATCCAGCGTTCCTCTGGCGAAAGCCAGCTCTAACTTATGTTCAACAGGTGTATTCTAGTTCAGGAGGACTATATTTACACGATATACGGATTGGTCCTTATTTTAAGAATTACGAGGCTATGAACGGAGGGAATTGTTAGAGAGAGATATATACTCAACGGCAGAGCTTATCCAAGTATCGCTATAGTCTTGATGCTATGGTCCTAGTGCTCTATCCCTCCTCTTTTTCCAGCGACTTTCCTGCTCTTCTATCTTTCGCGAGTTTCCCCAATTAGCCATATTAGGTCCCCGGTTTCATCCCGCGTATCCCAATTGTCCATTCCTGGGTTCCTGCAGCTCCCGTGATTCCAGCACGTGAGAGTAATTCCTACACTTATGTAGCCAGTTACCCATTCGAATTCAGAAAAAAAAACACCTTTTTTGAGGCTAATTCATAACTGCCAGTCCGCCTAGGGCGAATTCAGAATATGTAGCGTTGCGAATGTCTCACAGTGATACCGAAATAATGGAATGTCGCCATTTGCACCTAGAGTTTCAGGGTGACCACCATCAGTGCATGTTGAATTCCTTACTTCCCAGTCCAGCTCCTCCAAACAACTTATCCTGCCCACAATGTAAGCTAGTCGGGTTGGTGTATCTCCTAGTACATAGCGCCACATGTTATTGCAGTATAGAAATAAGCTATATCTATATATGCTGCGCAGCGAATCATAGCAAAAACAATGCCGTATAAACTCTTGGATAAGGGACTACCTAATAATGCATAAGAAAGTAATCGTCAATAGGATACTGAGCAGGCTTGGGACGGATCTGACATGACGAAGTTCCGTGAATAAAAAAGGTGATGTTTGTAGTAGATTCTGAGTGCTGACAGCAAAATAATCTTTGAGTTCTAGCGGTAAGAAGCTTCTAGTTGAGAGCATGAATGTTATTGGTTTATATGGGAGCCATATACTGAGAGCTATCATCTTGTTTGCATTCACGAGTATGTGTCTAAATTACTCTGGTAGGGTACTATACCTAAAAAGGTCCCTATGATTAATATAGTAATCGAGACCAAGACACTGAGACAGCTTTTGACAGAGCTGGCGCACTGTGAATAAGCCTGTACCTAGCCTGTTTTAGGGTAAATTTCGGCGAAAGTGTATTCACTAATAGCTTTTCCAATATTTGGGACATCTGGCAAAACCAGACCACGTAAAGCCTCAGAAGTGAGACCGCTAGTCTAGGGATACATTCTCAAAGTCATCTCCAGAGCCATGACAATCAACTCCGATTCTTATATGCAGAGTAAATTTCCTCGGTTATGTACTGTATCATATCAGTCTGTATCTATAGTAGCGTAGAAACGTTTCAGCAAGATTTAAACTTAAAACATAGTGCGGAGGGATTTGATGCTTCAATATACTCTGGATATAGATATTATTTAGAGACTGTCCCATTGCTTGAAGGTTGTGACCCATAAAGTACGCTATTGTGTACCACATGGATTAGAGGTGATACATCCTCGCTACCTTGATAGATTCCCACTTGTCATTCATTGCCGGTATTCCTGGCATAGTTTCAGCCCAATTTGCGAGGAATAAGCAAAAGTAGCTTTTGTGGTACCTGTATATGTTACCTTCACAATGGGTGGCTTGGTATTATATTTTTTTTGGAGTCTATACCCGCCGTCACCTTACGGCAATGGTGTAGGGCGGCTTGTGAATTTGCTTATAAATTGTGAGCGTACAGTATACCATCGGTGTCTAGGCAAACCTTGCAGTGATCACGTTTTGTCCTAGCGGTAACACTCCAACATAAATCCACCCTAGCCGGCCGGAATTAAATCCCAAACATTGTAGAGCTACTTCCTAAAGTGAAGTTAATTTGCGATATAAACCCAGGTTAGAACTGAATTGAGTTGGGTTCAAGAAGTGGGGTTAAAGGCGAAAAAAAGCCCAAGCTGTATGGAAATGCCTAAAGATAAAGGTTCCATGTGATGCCGTAGTAATGAGTTACCCTGAACTGAACCATCCAGGGACAATTCTACCATGCATTAGTGAGTACAGGGTTAACTAATGTTACCCCCCCGCCCACTAGTGCGTATTTGTTGACCTTTCTGAATTCGTACAGTGCTCGGAATCGAAGCGCACATTCATGCTTAAGCTTTAATACTTTTATTGGGGTTGAACTCTAGGAGCTCCGCACACTGGAAGAGAAACTGCACTATGGCAGAAGTGGTATCACTTGCTACCTACCTGCTTGGCGCGACTCTCCCAAGGGGTTGCCGCAGCATCAAACCGCAATTGGCTCAGACTATGCAAGTACATTATATGTACTTTTTTTAAAATCCAGTCTCGGGTATCGCGATCCATCTATGAGTCTCCGAAACAGTTCTTTAAAAACTACTTACTCATTGGACAAGTTGTGTGCTTGAGCCTTTGTTGCCTTCCTATACGTAGCGACTATTGCTGCACTCTTTTTTTTTGGCCCCCGCACGCCTTCAAGCTGCTGTCTTCAATAATGATAATAATCTCGCTTTTAGCGAGGTCTGTAACCAGTCTCGATCTAGGAGCAACCACTTCACCCCCGCCGAATATAATCCCATTCAGGACGTATCCCGTCCACCCCAACCTCGTTACACTTGAGCAGGTTCTCAACCTCGAAGGAGAAGTATACCTGTTTGCATCGGACGTCATGATCTGGTGGTATACGGAATACTCATCGATAGTGTTGTTCTTCTCCATAAGACTGTGGATTATACATATTTCTGCATGCCTGTATATAAACGCAATTTTCATGAGAGTCAATGGAAAACTACAGCTGTTTGTTATTATATTGGGGAAGCATCTATAGCCTCTTAACACTCTGTGGAGTGGTTACAGGTGCATTGTGATGCACAGGCGCCAGCTTGTTCCTTTCAAGATCGATCGAAGTTGCTACGTTTTACTGCACGGACATACCGACTGGGGATAAGTAACGTACGTATGTATTGTACTACGCCATTTTTGACATAGTTTTCCACACTAAAACTACTACATCCAAAAAAACTGTCAAGATTCACCGCAAACTCGCAATCATCAAGCTCTTAAGGACCCAGGTGGAGAGTATCACAAGCGTGCAGAATATTAGTAATTATTCGCGAAATTGAAAGCCTCAAAGTATTGCCTTACACGTTCTTCTGACAGGGATATGTAATATACATGAGAAACCACTCCATTACAGCCAAAACGATACTACAAGTAATTTGAAAGTTCTGCATCTTTAGTATATCCCAACTAAAGCTGAATCAATCATAAATCATCAGGTTGAGATTCTAAGAAAGTGCTAGATTTTAATAAGATTTGAGAAAGGTCATCTTTGCCAGATTTAGGGACCTTTTTGCCCACGGATTGTATAGTCCGGGTACATTGGGATCGGACACGGCTAAAGGACCAGAAATGATTACAGGGTGATCACTATTTATACGGAGCTACACTATGAGAGCGAGTATTGATATATTCGGTCAAGATACGGATAAAAAATTCTTATATTCGCTTAGAAACTATGGTAGAAAATTCTCACTTTTGCCTGGGTTGTACAACTGTGACACTAGTCCTAGAGTTGCGCTGGCGGTTCTATTTTCGAGGCTCTACTGAGACACCACTCGCTTTGGAACATGTCCTATTGATGCTGGTCGCGCTCCTTATTGGCTCTCCTATAGGCTCCAGTCGCGCAGCTTGCACCTGAGGTTGAACCTACACATTTCAACGGGGATGGCTACTGTATATAATTCTATAATTAGGTAGGCATGCTCGAGCGTGTCTCTCTTTACACCAATACGTGAGACACCCTCTGTCGATGTCTCAGCGGCCCAAGGGGTATCCATACACCACACCCCTGTACGGACCTAATTTCAAGTCACAGATCAGGCGCAGTATTTTAATTCCTACAGTACGTAGCCATCGCCACTACAGTGACCTTCGTTACCCTTATACATTGCTCAATACCTGTTACATCAGCTCAGCTAAGACATTTTAGGGTTCAACAATATGGGTGGTGCGAGAAGATTTGTAGATAGAGTGCTCCATTCCGGCGGTCGGAAACCTGGAGGAGACCGGCAGCCACCTGATATCCAGCAACCCGGAGGAGACCACGGTGAGCAGCCTAATAACCAGCGGTCCCAATTGCAAGAGCGGGGTCCCAGCAGAGGCTCAGTACGGGGCACATTGAGATCGTTATCCCCCTTCACGAAATCCCCCCGCAGCGACCCCGAAGCAACTACTACCGCCCATGCACGACCTCCTTCACAGTCCGATACTATTGTCAGTGGTACCCTGGCGCGTGTGAGTGGTAGGATTAATACTGCGACATCCTTGGAGTGCCTAATGCCTCCGGGTCAAGACCCAGTCGCCTGACACACCTATTCATCCCCCACCAGACACTACAGGTCTAGGTAGTGACGACACCGTTGCGCATGTACATTGCTCACCTCTTCCCCAGGGAACAGCCCTGGGCAGGGAACGGGGGATTTCAACAGCCATTCCCGCATCAAATCCAGGGGAAATTGAAGTCACTACTATTACTGCCGTTAATTCTTCGTCTCAAAGCCCGGGTCTAGCATCAGCCGCCGCCAGTGAACCCCAGGCGTTATCCACCGCATCACAGGCAGCCGGGGATGCCAATCGCATCTCCGATGCCAACAGCAGTCCTAATACTGTGCCTCTCTCAGTACCCTCACATCTTTGGCAAAGGCAGTTGAGATAGCCCAAGAGAGTCTCACAAAACATAAATTGCCGTCATTTGAACTAGGCAGCCTCCAGTCACAATCCGCGGCAGACAATATTCAATCTCTTGTGGCCGAACTAGGGATTGCTCATCGAGAGAATAAGGATAGGCAATGGCGGTATAATGGTCGGTAGGGGAACGAGGTTATCTGGATGGAGCGCTTGGGAAATATTTTGAAAAGTGTAGACAAGTATGCAAAGGTTGTCGATACAGCAATTCAGCATCATCCGGATATAACATCGTTACTTTGGGCAGGTGCAAGGACTATGCTACAGGTGTCATGGTATCTTTGGAGGAAACAGTTCACTGATATTTAGCAGGTTGCCCTAAATCATGTTGAAGCGATGGAATGTTTTGAAGTAACAATGGCAACCATTATGGACAAGATGGCAGTATCTGCATTCTACATGGGTATCTATACAGGGGTCGGGTTGCATTCAGCAATGAGAGGTACTGACAAGCTCCACGAAGTCTTGGATATGGCGCTACCAGATTCATATGCTGCTGTTATAGTTTTTGCAGTCAAAGCTCGGTAGTATTTTGATGCTAGTTGTAAGTTGGCCTTGCGTGTGGTTATAGCATAGAAGTAGATGCTGAGGATTGATTATTTAGGGGTCAAAAAGGCTATCAATATGCTGAAGCCATTTGCGATTGAATTTCAGTCTTTCATTGATGACATCAGTGGAAAAGAGAAAATCCTGCAACAATGCGCAGATATGGCCACGATGGAAAGGATTAGAGGTGTGTTTATATCGATATGATATTGTATGTATAAACACTAATGATAGTCCAGGGTCTTCTGAGAAAATTGTGGAGCTGGAGAAGCTTCTGATTGACAAGCGAGCAGATATTAATGAGTTTGTGCTACTGTAGCTTAGAGAATTTGAGCTAACTCTTAGAGATGTTAGTTATACTTACCAAGAACTTTAATGTGTCGAAAGAGTTACTCAAGCGGAGACTAAAAGCAGAAGGTATGTATATCGGAACAACCCAGCGTGAGAAATCCAGGACTGACTTTGCGATTCATAGACCAGAATCTACTGCGGCTATTGTCTCCTGGAGCCGCTGAAGAGACATGCGGATGACAAGTCGATGCGGCTTGAAAATACTGGTACCTGGCTGCTGGAGCTGGAGTGTTTTTGCAAGTGGTGTGATATCAAGTCCGTAGATGGAAGTGAGTGTATATTGTACTGCTATGGTATGCCTGGTGCAGGAAAAACACTGATTAGGAATTGTTAAGATGACTATTGTCCAATTTGAAGCACTTTGGTATTTACCTCACTGGTAATTACTATAGATAATATTTACTCCGTTTATAACATAGCTCACCTGTAATTGACCACCTCTGTTCACATCTTAACGAACAAGCAAGTATTGTTTGTCTTTATGCCGACTACCGAGACTGGAATAACCAAACGCTCATATACATGGGTGTTTTGTTCACCAGTTTCTAACTAGTGCCAATCTTCGTCACATTCCAGATCAAGTCATCGAAAAACTCAAAGAGGTTAAGAAACGGAATACGAAACTCGAGCTTGTAGATGTCTCAGCCATGATGAAGCTTCTGTTAGATCAGCTTGACAGCACAATTTTCTGTATAGACGACGCTCTTGATGAATTGGAACCACAAACTCGGAGAAGGCTGCTTGACATACTAACCAACACACTACAACTCGGAGCTAAGCGACTCGGCACATGCAAAGTGAGGTTCGGAGCTATTTTGCAATTTCGGAGGAGCAGACAGTAAATATTGCTGCGAATGCATGACATTGCCAATTCGCCAGCCACAAACTCACAGAGGATAAATGTGTAAACCCACAGGTCATGAATGAAGCGTTGGAAAGCGAAATTTTGACTGTGCCGTGAAGCGCTCGCAAGGAATGTAAGTAACCCCGCAAACCGCAAAAGTATACATGCAGTCGCACATGTCAGTACAAATTGATAAATCATTTTGTTGAAGATACTGATTGAACTCTCATCATGATTTCTTCCCCCCGCCTTGCACATTGACATGGTGCTGGAACAAGCAACAATATCCAAACGGCGGAAAGCACTCGGAATATTGCCTACTGAATTGCATGACACTTTTGAAGGAGTCATAAAGCGGATACAGCAATCATGAGGTTATGCTGAGCTAGGCATGAAGGTACTGCTATGGCTGCATCTTGCCTCTCGACCACTTAAGCTGGAAGAACTTCAGCAAGCCCTTGCTGTAGAACAGGGTGATACACACTTTAAAGTAGACAATATCCCTTCCCGGAAATTAATTCTGGACTCCTGTATTGGGTTGGCTCTGATGGATGAAGAAACAATGACTGTTCGTTTTGTTCACTATTCCCTAGAAGAGTATTTCCGGCTCCAGAGCAATATTTACTTCCCTTACGGCCATAGAACTGTTTTGGAAGCTTTTTTGAGATACCTCAACTTCCGCGACATACGAGAACATTGCAAATCTATCGTTGAGCTCCAGAAAAAGCTCCAAGACTTTCCGTTCCTGGAGTATGCTGCTGTCACGGCGCACGAGATTGGTCGATACGAGGGGTGAGTATGCACGAGTTTCCTTAAGTTGGACGGGCTGAGCTGATAAGTATGCACGGGATCAAGGGCTGAGTATTGTGTTCATGGGTTATTCTATTGGCTACGAAGGGTGGAATCTCTATATAACTCTCCTATATTCCCTTACTCTCCCTCTCTCCTTCCATCCTCACGCAACATCTTGTATATGCTCTTTAATACAACGTTCCTCTTGTCATAGCCATAGGCACTCCCTAGAGCCATCCACAGTCCAAGTCCATAGCTGTCTCGTTACAGCTGCTTGCAATTGGGGTACTTGTGCTAAATGCCAGTGGGATGAGACTCTAATGAAACTCGCCATAATGTTACCCGAGGGTGAGAATAAGCTCCCTTCGGCTTTCCTGCAAGTCGTATATAGTTCCCATTCCATGCAGGCCGTATATGGATCAAATGCAAATTATGCAGGTTTCGAGCATCGGCACACCTATAGGACTTCTGTGGCATTAAAACTTTCGAGCATCCATGTAGGAGCTTTGTTTGGACTAGATGATCTCACAAAGTACTACTGCAAGATGGGGCAAGCAGACTTGCGTGATGATTCCGGATGGACACCGCTCTTATGGGTAGCCACAAAGGGCCACGAGGCTGTAGTGCGGCTGCTGATTGAGCCGACTGATGTGGATGTTGATGCACATGATAATGATGGTCGATCACCGCTATATTGGGCAGCTAGCAATGGACATGAGGCTGTAGTGCGGCTGCTGATTGAGCGGTTTGATGTGGATGTTAATACAAAGAGCTTTCGTAGCATGTCACCTCTGTCAAGGGCAGCTGCGAATGGACATGATTCCGTAGTGCGGCTGTTGATTGAGCGGAATGATGTGGATCCTGATGCAAAGGATAACGATGGCCGGACACCACTATCATGGGCAGCTGGGAATCTGCGTGGCGCTGTAGTGCAGCTGCTGATTGAATGGAATGGTGTGGATGTTGATGCAAAGGATAGCCATGGTCGGACACCACTCTCATATGCTGCCGAGGAAGGGCATGAGGATTTAGTGCGACTGCTACTCGAGCAAGACAATATAAACCCTAATGTGAAGGACAGCCAAGGCTGAACATCATCCATAGCTCAACTCCTTCGGCGAGCCACCACCCGCCGCAGATTAAAAAAAATATACTCCTGGTTGTGTGCCAATTAGTTATTATATCTGGTACTTCTTCTTTTTCTTTGGTTAATTATTGCTCTACTTCTACTATTGTACCTTATGACGCGGGTTGTCACCCGGTACATTGTTCTACACCTAGACTAGTCCCTACCCCTTCCCCGCATCTCAAGTTGATACATAAATCCAATCTTAGGTTATTACTGCGCCTCGATTCATACAATCTTTATTACTCATACCTTGGGAATTAGAAGACCCAGAATAGAGAGCAGTTACTGCTTCATGACGTAGAGTCATAAGTAAATATTTGGCACCCATGTTCAGTCTGTTTTTCTTTTTGGGGGTAAATCAGTACATATTGATACTACGTATATGATGAGGGTACGCATCCCCGAGTGGATACCCGGCAAGATTGTCCAACCACTGGGCCGTATCAGCCCCCTCCCCTAGGTACATATGAATGACAGTAAGAATGCTTCAAGGAAAAATCAATATCAATTACTTAAGGAAAGCCGCCATCTCCGTGCGCCATTCCAAGTCTCTCCATATCTCCTTGTGAGATCTCCCTTGTCCGTCCCCTAGTCTCTTGCACTCCATGAGCTGAGCCGCGCTCTGTAACGCTCCACATCTGCAGAAGGGATCGGGGGCTTTGTCGAATGTTCAGTCTGTTATCAAACCTAATTAGGCAAGGTGTCCACGGAAATTCGCTATCATTCTGAATAGTTTGTTTAATAGACGTACCGTGCGGCGGGAAAGGTGCAGGGACTAGTCCCAATGATATATTCCTAATTATACAACCTTGGTCTTTATTTTTTCTCAAAACTAAAAACTCACTACTCGTGTGAGGCCTTTTCTTGACCAGCGACTAGGAACCCCGCGTGGATTCAAGGTTAGGAGTGAGTAATCTGTCTTCCTTGCGCACGTAGACACATGTAAACCAAATGCAAAGGAGATTTGTAATCCGCTCATTCCATCTATAGGTAGAGATATCCAAGGTATAACTCTACCCCGTCCCAGTGTTATACAACATCGGTCAAGGTGCTGCAGAGTTCCTATCATTTGCTTCCGTCAAGTCCCTGTGAACATTCGTGCCTATCACCATTACTTTCCAACCGGCAACCAGTTGACCACCTCGATGTACCTGAAGTCCCTAGTCTTCATTAAATAAATTCCGAAGCTATGACCAGATATTCCCAATCGCATACGGTCGGTGCGATGCAAAATCGGAAAGATTAATGCCTGCACATCATAGATTTCTCTAACGAGGTAGTACGTACCTAAATGCGCGCTCTAGAGACAATGTAAGTTTGGAATGTTTCTATCCTAATTTTCCATCTAGATCATAAGCCGGATTGGATACTGTTTTTTGATTTGTGGCTTGACTCGCATTCACCCCTTTCATTACTCTCCAGAGCCGACGACTAGAGTGAATTTTTTTCTACGATCCCAAGCCATTTCTAACTCCCACACGCTTCTAGTCGATAGAGGCATCCGCACATCATGCTAGGAATCTTTTTCTTTGTATGAGCCTTTTACCCCACCACGTATCGCTTTTTTGTCATCCCCCACCGAAAGAATTACTCTGCGCGTGCTTAAGTTTGTATGTAATTATGTATCTTTATATAATACATGTGTTTGGGCTATGGAGGTTTTTACACCGTAGTTAGTAAACAAGAATATGCAGGGACTCGTAGATAAACAGCCAACTTTTATGATGGATCCAGGGTAAGATTGAATATAGAATATCCTCTTGAGTCTCAAACATTCGAAGGGTTAGAGAAGTGAGTTCATCAGGTGTGTACGCCCAGCATAGACATAGGAGTCAACTTAGTTCATCTTAACCTGTATCCATAGCAGCATAGAAAACTTTTAGTAACACTGAAGCCTGGAGCGTAACACAGAGGGGTTTGTTGCGTAGATGTGCTTGTCTTATACGTGGCTACATTATTATATATAAGAATTACTCTCACGTGCGATATCACGGGAAACGCAGGAATCCGAGAATGGACAATTGGGATATGCGGACATGAACAGGGAACCCTAAAATGGCCTATTGGGATAACTCGAGGAGCTGGAATCCGCTGGCGAAATAGGGGGGAAGACAGGCCATTAGAACCATAGCATCAAGACTATAGCGATCTCTAGATAGCCCTGACGTCGAATATATTTATCTATTTCTCTCAAGATTCCTTCGCTCGTAACCTCGTGGTCTTACATTATATACGGTGACTCTCTCATTGGTTGAAGTTTGTTCTCCACAGACTACACGATTGTGTACCGGGTCTTTTGCCTAACGGAGTGTATAGTCGGGTTGCAAAAGTGATTGGACGGCGCTAACGTAATTTGGGGGATTACAGCTCGTACAAAGCTACATGAGTATTGATTATATTCGGGGTCTTATATTCAACCACTATAGCTTAGGGACTGTGGTAGAAAATTCTCCATTAATATAACAAGACTCGAGATATGTGCTCTTATATCTTGGCCGTTAACAACTTTTGCCCGTTGCAGCGTTAGTTACGGTACTTGGCGCGAATTATTACGTAAGCTGAGTGATCGGCTAAGTGGGGCTACGAGAGTGGTACTTAGGGCGCGATTCCCGTTTGGTCTGGTTTGACAGTGGGCAGGTCGGTCCTACCGGGAAAACGAGAAAACCTTTGAAATACCCCTCGCTTAAGTGAGACTCCTATAAGACACCCCTCGCTTAGTGGAACATGTATCACTTGGTCATGCTAACTCGAATCTCCCAAGTAATTGTTCCACT
>Ga0307511_10006678_pt1 | contig 11626 bp, 9 predicted proteins | sample 13_EM_MG_FD_200266 | JGI IMG/M metagenome (GOLD analysis project Ga0307511, IMG submission 200266) | Populus trichocarpa ectomycorrhiza microbial communities from riparian zone in the Pacific Northwest, United States - 13_EM | ecosystem: Host-associated > Plants > Roots > Unclassified | place...
CGTACTTCTCGCGCGCCGGGTGCTCCAGCAGCTGCCAGGCGATGGTCGGCACGCCACCGGCCCCGGTGACCTTCTCGCGCTCGATCAGCTCGAAGGCGCGGATCACGTCCCACTTGAACATCAGCACCAGCTTGCCGCCGGCGAACAGGATCGGGTTCAGCACCGCGAAGCAGCCGGTGACGTGGAAGAACGGCACCGACAGCAGCATCGCCCGCTGCGGCTGGGTCGGGTCGGGCGCCGGCGGCATCTCACCCTTGCGCAGGAAGCCCCGCGCGCCGGCGGCGCCGGCGGTGATGATGTTGGTGTTGATCGAGCGCTGGGTGGCCAGGGCGCCCTTCGGCTTTCCGGTGGTGCCCGAGGTGTAGAAGATGGTGGCGTCGTCGTCGGGGGCGATGTCGACCGGCGGGATGGGCTGGTCCGGCAGCTTGGCCCAGTCGCCCGGCGCGCCGATCACGCTCTCTAGCTTGGCGACATAGGGGTGGGCGACCTCGTCGACCTCGCGGCTGACGTAGACGCGCTTCAGGTCGGGGCAGTTGGCGAAGTGCTCGGTGAGGCGCTGATAGCGCTCGGCGTCCATCACCGCGATCTTGGTGCCGGAATCGGTCAGGCCGTATTCCAGTTCCGGCCCGGTCCACCAGGCGTTCAGCGGGGTGACGATCGCCCCCAGGGACGCGGCGGCGTAGAAGGCCACCACCCACTCCGGCAGGTTGCGCATGATCACCGCGACCCGGTCGCCCTTGACGACGCCCTGGGCCTGCAGCTCGACGGCGAAGGCGGCGACGGCGCGGTGGAAGGCCTCGAAGGTGACGCGTTCGTCCTCGTAGACCAGGAACACCTTCTCGCCGTGGGCCTTGGCCATCTCGGCGACGGATCGGAGGGTCGGCGGCTGGTGTTTCCAGACCTTCAGCGTCACCGCGCGGATCACTTCCTCGGCGATCTCGGTCGGCTGGCCGACGGCGCCGCCCATCAGGGCGTGGGCCTGCTGGATCGACATGGCGGGCCAACCGGGCGGCAGAACGGCCTCGGACATATGTGCTTCACTCCCGAACTCGCGCCGGGATTCCCCGCCCCGGCGTCATGTCAGGTGAACAAGCATAACCTAGCGTCAGAGGCAAACCGGCGACGGCGTTCGGCGGACGCGGTGCGGGGTCGTCCGGACTCAGGCCGGCAGCTTCTTCGCCCAGTCGCCCACGACGCCGGCGAAGCGGGCCGGCTGGGTCTCGTGCATCGCGTGGGCGGCGTCGGGAAGAGAGGCATAGTCGAACGGCTGACCGGCCGCCTTGATGATCTCGCCGGCCCGGCGCGCCTGCAGGTCGGTCAGGGCTCCGATGAGCTGGCCGGTCCCCTCGTCGACGCGTCGTCCGTGGTGGGTCAGCAGCACCGGAACCTTGACCGCGGCCAGCATCCGGTCGTGGCGGCAGCTGGCCGCGACCGTGCCTTCATAGAACGCGCGGCCCCACTCCGGATCGTATTCCTTGATGTTCTGGCGCGGCTCCGGCGGCCCGCTCATGCCCGCCCAGTTGCCGACGCTCCACTGGTCGCCCAGGAAGTTCGCGAACCGCTCGAAGATCGGGCCGACGATGCTCTGGCGGATCGATGGGCCGTAGGCGGGGGTGAGCTCGGAGGCGAATAGCGGCGGGTCCTCGTAGACGGCGCCGCGCAGTTGGCCGGGCATGGCGTAGGCCGATAGCCAGCAGGACAGCACGCCGCCCGAGGAGCAGCCGCTGGTGACCACCGGGCGCTTGATGACGGTGGCGATGAATCGGACCAGGTCGTTGCCCATGTTGTCGAGCGTGTAGCGACCGGGGGTCCAGGTGCTGCGGCCCTGGCCGCGAAGGTCCACGGCATAGACCTGGAAGTCGGCCGCCAGGATCTTGATGGCCGCCTCGTAGCCCCACCAGGACTCGGTCTGGCCGGGGATCAGCAGCAGCGGCGGCTTTGAGGGCGAGCCGGCCACCACGTAGTTCATGGTGATCTCGCCGAGGTCGACGGTCTTCTCCGGATAGCCGTGCGGCACGAACGTCGGCTTGTAGGCCGCGGTGGCGCGGCCCATGGCGCCGGCCGCGAGCGGCGGGGCGCCGGCCGGCGGCGGCTGGGCGGCGGCGGCCGCCGCGCTGGCGAGCGCCGGGGCCGCCATCGCACCCTGCACCAGCGTGCGTCGCGTCGTGCTGGACTCGGACATGTGGAGGCCTCCCCGTCGGCTTCTATTTGACCATTTCGTCAGACTGAGGGAAGCGTTGCCGAATGACAAGCTCGCCGAGCGAAGACGCAAGGCCTAAGCAGATCGTGGGCTGAGCTGACGAGAAAGTCAGTCGATCGAAGGAGAGCCGGGATGGATGAGACCAGGATGGGCCCCGGCGGCGGGTGCGCCTGCGGGCGGGTCGACGTGCACCAGCATTTCCTGCCCGAAGTCTATGTCGCGGCGCTGGCGAAGGCCGGCCTGAAGACGTTGGACGGCGGCATGCCGATCCCGGCGTGGAGCGCCGAGGCGGCGGTCGCGATGATGGACCGCCAGCAGATCGCGACGGCGATGATCTCGCTGTCGTCGCCGTCCACGCACTTCCTGGCCCCGACGCAGCGCCCGGCGCTGGTGCGGCAGGTGAACGACGCCGGCGCGGCGCTGACGGCCGCCCATCCGGGACGGTTCGGCTTCTTCGCGACCCTGCCGATGCCCGACGTCGAGGCGTCGCTGGCCGAGATGCGCCGCGCGTTCGACGAGCTGGGCGTCGACGGGGTGATCCTGGAGACCAACATCGACGGCGCCTACCTGGGCGCGCCGGGCTTCGCGCCGGTGTTCGCGGAACTGAACCGGCGGCGCGCCACGCTGTTCCTGCACCCCACCAGCCCGGCCTGTTTCGAAGCCCTGGCCCTGGGCCGGCCCGCGCCGCTGCTGGAGTTCCCGCTCGACACCACGCGCACCCTGGTCGACCTGCTCTATTCGCGCACCCTGCAGACCCACCCCGACATCAAGGTGATCGTCCCGCACGGCGGGGCCGCCCTGCCCGCGCTGGTGGCGCGGATCGCCGCCTTCGCCAACGTGCCGTTCATCGACGCCCGTCCGGCGTCCGAGGCCGAGGTCTTCGAGACCCTGGCGCGGCTCTACTACGACGTGGCGCTGTCGGCGCATCCGGTCCCGTTCGCCGGCCTGCGCCGCCTGGCGCCGATCGGCCAGATCCTGTTCGGCAGCGACTGGCCGTTCACTCCGGAGCCCGGCGTGACCCGGAACATCCGGCAGCTCTCGGACTCCGGCCTCAGCGACGCCGACCTGCATGCGATCGCGTACGAGAACGCCGTGCGGGTGCTTCCGCGCCTGGCGGCGCTGCGGGGACAGTAGGGACACACACCACTTTCAGGAACTCAGCGTCAGTATCCCCACGGCGGCGGGCCGAAACAGGTGTGTCCCTACTTTCGGGACCGCGCCCTCACTTCGCTCCGAACAGGGTCATCACGTCGCGGCGGAAGGCCTCCTGGCTGCCGGGGCGGCTGTAGAACATGTGGCCGCCCGGATAGAGGTTGAGCTTCACCCGGTTGGGGTCCTGCATCTGGTCGACGATCAGGCGCGAGGCGAAGTACGGGCAGCTCAGATCGTTGTAGCCGTGCACGATCAGCACCCGCATCTTCGGGTCGGTGGCCACGGCCTGCCGTAGGTCGGTGACCGAGTCCTCCAGGCCGATGCCCTTCTCCCAGTTCTCGCCCACCTCGTCGGAGAGCGCGTTGTAGCGGCCCTCGGCCTTCCAGCCGACGATGCGGGTCGTGAAGTCGACGACGGCGCTGGTGGTGGGCGCGATCAGGGCGTCCAGGATGGTGTCGCCGGTGCGCCGCTGGGGCGACCAAGGGAAGGGATCCTGAGCGGTGACGTTGCTGTCGTACCAGCTGCCGATCTTGCCCTCCTTCGCATAGAGCTCGCGCAGGAAGGTGAAGCTGTCGATGCGCCCGCCGGAGCGCTGCACGAAGGCGGGGTCGAGGCCGGTGTAGGCGGTGACCTTCTGGACCAGCCGGGAGACCGCGGCGGGGTCGCGGCGGCCCTTCAGGAGGTCGGTGACGAACTCGGTGCGGGCGTACTCCTCGACCTCGGCCATCTGGCCGGGGTTCAGCGCCTTGCCCTGGCGCTCATAGTTGGCGGCGGCCATGGACGGCAGGGTGATCACGAACGGCATGGGCGAGAAGTCCGGCGCCTCGCTGGCCGGCGGCTCCAGGTAGGGCGAGACCATGATCACCCCGCTCATGCCGACGCCCAGCTGGGTCTGCAGGTAACGGGCGATGCGCGGCACGCGGAAGCCGCCGTAGCTCTCGCCGACGATGTACTTCGGCGAGGCCATGCGACCGTTCTTCACCAGCCAGTCGAAGGTGACGCGGCTGAGGTATTCGATGTCCGGCTTGATCGACCAGAACCGCTTCTTGGTCTCGTCCTTGTCGACCAGGGAGCGGGAGTAGCCGGTGCCGACGGGGTCGATGAACACCAGGTCGGTGAAGTCCAGCCACGTGCCGGCGTTGTCGACGGTCAGCGCCGAGTCCGAGGGCGCGTCGCCCTGGGCGCCGAACTGCACCCGCTTGGGGCCGATGGCGCCGAGGTTGAGGTAGACCGAGGCCGCGCCCGGGCCGCCGTTGAAGGCGAAGGTGACCGGGCGGCCGGGGTCTTTGGGGCCGTCCAGGGTGTAGGCGGTGAACACCACCTCGCCGATCTTCTTGCCCTTCTCGTCGCGCACCGGGATCGAGCCGACCGTGGCGGTGTAGTTCAGGGTCTTGCCGGCGACGTGGGTGACCTGCTTCACCGAGGCGTCGGCCGGGAACGGCGGCAGGTCGATCTTGTCCTTCGCCGCGTCGGCCTTGGGGGCGTCGGGCTTGGCGTCCTGCGCCGCGGCCTGGAGGCCAAACGAAAGCCCGGCGACGAGCGCCGCGGCCAGGATCAACTTGCGCATGAGCATGCCCCGAAACTGGTACGAAGCGGGGAAGCTATGCCAGCGCCGCCGACGGCGCCAGCACCGCTCGCCGCAAGCGTTGCGCCGTACGGGCGTTGCAAGAAGGATCAAGCGCGCACCGGCGTGGGCTCTGCTAAGCTCGGGGCCAGATCAGGGGAAACGTCATGAACATCAAGCTTGCCGCCGCCCTCGCCGCCGCTGTCGCCATGACGGCCGCCGCCCCGGCCGTCGTCGCCACAGCCCAACCCAAGCCGCCCGCCGACGCACTGGCCGATCCGTCGCTGAAGAGCGACGAGGTGATCAAATTCATCGGCCTCAAGCCCGGCGATAAGGTGGCCGACATCGTCTCGGGCCGCTTCGCGCGTGCGCTGGGGGCCGCGGTCGGGCCGAAGGGCAAGCTCTATGCGGTGATGCCGTCCGAGGTGGCCAAGCTGCACCCCGAGGTGATGCCGGCGATGCAGGCCGCCGCCGCGGGCTCGAACGGGGTGATCGAGCTGTCGACCCCGCCGGTGAACGCCATGGCCCTGCCGGCGAAGAGCCTGGACGCGGTGTTCATCCGTCAGAACTACCACGACCTCTACGACAAGTTCATGGGTCCGGCCGACGTGCCCGGCTTCAACAAGCAGGTCTACGCGGCCCTGAAGCCCGGCGGCGTCTATGTGATCCTGGACCACGACGCGCCGGGCGCGCCGATGATCGTGACCGAGACGCTGCATCGGATCGACAAGGCGCAGGTGATCAAGGACGTGACGGCCGCCGGCTTCAAGCTGGACAGCGAGAGCAAGATCCTCGCGAACCCGGAGGATGACCACTCCAAGATGGTGTTCGTCCCGGCGATCCGCGGCAAGACCGACCAGTTCCTGCTGAAGTTCCGCAAGCCGAAATAGCGCGTCAAAAGGCCAGCCGGCCCTTCAGGTCGTCGAACGGGAGCATGACGTGCTCCCGGTACGCCGGGCGCGCCGCCAGTTCGGCGTACCAGGCCTCGACGCGCGGCAGGGCCGGCCGCTCGATCTCGAGCTCGAAGTAGCGGTAGAGGCAGGAGCCGAGCGGGATGTCGCCGAGCGTGAGGCGATCGCCGGTGAGATAGGTCCGGCCCACCAGCTGCCGCTCCACGACCTGCAGGAGCTCGGTGCAACGGGCGAGGCTGCGGGCGATGGCCTTCGCGTCACGCTGGGCTTCCGGCGTGCGGTAGAAGCCCCAGAAGACGCCGGAGAGAAACGCCGGCTGCCACTGGGCCTGCGCCCAGTCCATCCAGCGGTCGAAGCCGGACCGCTCGCCCGGGTCCGCCGGCCACCACGCGTCGCCGCCGTACGTCGCCGCAAGGTAGCGCAGGATCGCGTGGGACTCCCAGACGACGACACCGTCGTCCTCGATCACCGGCACCATGCGGTTGGGGTTGAGCGCGCCGAAGTCGGGGTCGGCGAGGCGGCCGAACGCGCCACCGGCCGGAACGTGCTCGTGCGGGAGGCCAAGCTCGCCGGCCAGCCACAGCACCTTCTGCACGTTCTGGGAGTTACGCCGGCCCCAGACCTTCAGCATCAGGAGGCCGCGCCGAGGGGCAGGGGAGCGCAGACCGTGGCCACGCGCGCGGCCGTCCCGCCGTCCGTCGGCGGCGGCACGTGAAGCGTCTTCGCATAGCGGAGTTCGTCGCTGGCGATGCCGCTGATGATCGCGTTGTCGAAGCGCAGCTGCTGGATCGCCACCCTCAGGCCGGCGACGTCGGCCGGACCCAGGCGCCCCGGATCGCCTTGCAGCACCCTGAGGACTTCCAGCGACCGGGTCTCGTCGAAATTGAAGACCCGGATGTTGGTGAGCTGGAGATAGTACAGGCCCAACTGCTGAAGCTCCCTGTCGTCGAAGTGCGTCAGCGTCTGGGCGGCGCGGTAGGACTCCCAGACGTTGTCGTTCAGGGCGTTGCCCACGTCGGGCATGACTTCACCCAGGTGCGGCACGGGCTCGCGCCGCGCCACCTTTTCGGTCACGGCTTCCAGGGCGTCGAGCCGGCGCGCGACACAGGGTGCGACGGCGACCCGGAAGGTGAAGGTGCGGTTCGCGTCGCGCATCTCGTCGCGGAGCGCGGCGCGCGCGAGGCCGACCTCGTGGCGCCAGTGGACGAACTCGACCCCCTGCTCCAGCAGGATGGCGATGACGATACCGACGACGATGATCCCCACCTCGCGCAGCACTTCGGGCAGGTCGTGCAGCACTTTCGGCAAATGGATATGCATGGTCGTCCCCCGCGCGAGACAGCGTGGCGCGACTTTGCTCTGTCGGCAAGCCGACCTGAGGACGCCGGCCCGCAACGGTAGGCGTCGGCCGGTCAGGCCGGCGCCGCGCCCCAGTCCGGGCCCGACACCGTCAGCGCGTCTACGCCCAAAGCTGTCATGGCGGCGATCTCGGCCGCGGTGGCGACGCCCCAGACGCCGACCGCCAGCCCCAGCGCCCTCGCCTGCTCCACGCGCTGCGGCGTGATGTCGGAGATGTGCGGCGACCATTCACGGCCGCCGTGGGCCCGGATGGCGCGCAGCTCCGAGCCGCCGAAGTGGCGCGCGTCGCAGCCGTCGGTCCAGGGGGAGTCGCCGTTCGGCAGCGCCACGACCTTGGGCTTCATAGCGTCCGGCACGGTCAGGTGGGCGGTGGCGATTTCCGGGCGGCGCGCCGCCAGGTCGCGCAGCACCGACCAGTCGAAGGCGATGATCTTGGCGTGGGCGGCCCAGCCGGCGGCGTCCAGGTCGCGCAGGACGGCGTCCAGCAGGGCGACCGGATCGGCGGATTCGTGGTAGCCGGCGGGGTCGGTCTTGATCTCGACGAAGATCCAGCGCCGTGGACCGGGTGCGTCCGTGAGCACCGCAAGCAGTTGCGGCAGGGTGGGCATCGCCACGCCGTCCAACCCGCGCTTGTGCGGATAGCGGCGCGCGTAAGACGTCCCTTCCCGCAGGCGCCCCAGGTCGTAGGCCTGGAGGTCGGCAAGGCTGACGTCCCGCAGCAGAGGCCCGGGCGCATCGAGGAAGGCGCCGCCGATCCGGCTGGCGTCGGCGGCGATGCGGTAGTCGTGGTGGGCCACCACATGGCCGTCGGCCGTCAGATGGACGTCGATCTCGATCCCGTCGACCGGTTCGGCCAGACAGGCGCGCGCGCCCTCGATCGAATTGCTGGGCCAGACGCCGTAGCCGCAGGCCCCCGCGATGATCAGGGGCCGGGGCATGGCGCTAGGCCACCGCGCCCAGACGGGCCAGAGCGCTTTCCAGCTTGGCCTTGGCGGCCTCCGCGTCGGCTAGGCGCTCGCGGTTCTCCTCGACCACCTCCTCCGGGGCGCGGGCGACGAAGTCGGCGTTGTTGAGCTTGCCGGACGTCTTGGCGATCTCGCCGGTCAGCGCGGCGACTTCCTTGGTCAGACGGCCGCGTTCGGCGGCGATGTCGATGAACTCCGCGACAGGCAGGGCGAAGGTGGCGCCGCCGACGACGTAGGGGATCGACCCCGGCGGCGCGGCCTCGACAGCCTCGACGCCCGACACGCGCAACATCAAGCCGATCTGGGCGCTGTTGGCGGCCAGCGTCGCGCTCTGGCCGGCCGTCGCCTCGATCACCAGTAGCGCAGGCTTGGCCGACAGCGGCACGTTCAGGCCCTGGCGGACGGAGCGGCCTTCCGAGATCGCCTCGATGACCAGCGCCATCTCGGCGTCGGCCGCCGGATCGATCAGGCTGGCAGGCAGGTCGGGCCAGCGCGCGGTCATCAGGAAGCCGGCGTGGGGACGCTTCGCGCCGAGGTCCTGCGTCTGGGCCCACAGCTCCTCGGTGATGAACGGCATCATTGGGTGCAGCATCGTCAGGATGACGTCCAGAACCCAGGCGACAGTGGCCTGGGTTTCGGCCTTGGCGGCCTCGTCGTCGCCGGTCAGCAGCGGCTTGGAGAGCTCGACGTACCAGTCGCAGAACTGGTTCCAGATGAAGCGGTAGAGCCCTTCCGCCGCCTCCCCGAACCCGCAGTCGGCCAGCGAGGCGGTGACCGCCTGAGCCGTGCGCGCCGTCTCACCGACGATCCAGCGGTTGAGCGCCAGCTTGACGGTGGCGGGATCGAAGCCCTCGGCGCGCGCGCAGCCGTTGCGCTGGGCGAAGTTGGCGGCGTTCCACAGCTTGGTGCCGAAGTTGCGGTAGCCCTCGATCCGCGGCCGCGACAACTTGATGTCCCGCGCCGCGCCCGACATGGCGGTCAGCGTGAAGCGCAGCGCGTCGGCGCCGTAGTCGTCCACCAGCTCCAGGGGGTCCATGACGTTGCCCTTGGACTTGGACATCTTCTTCCCCTCGGCGTCGCGCACGAGGGCGTTGATGAAGACCCGCTTGAACGGGACCTCGCCGGTGAAGTGGATGCCCTGCATCATCATCCGGGCGACCCAGAAGAAGATGATGTCGAAGCCGGTGATCAGGGTGTGGGTCGGATAGAAGCGCGCCAGGTCGTCGGTCTTCTCCGGCCAGCCGAGGGTCGAGAACGGCCACAGGCCCGACGAGAACCAGGTGTCGAGGACATCCTCATCCTGGCGCAGCGCAGTCGGGCGACCATAGTGCTCGTCGGCCTTCTTCTGGGCCTCGGCTTCGGTCTCCTCGACGAACGCCTTGCCGTCCGGGCCGTACCAGGCCGGGATGCGGTGGCCCCACCAGAGCTGGCGACTGACGCACCACGGCTGGATGTTCCGCATCCACTCGAAGTAGGTCTTCTCCCAGTTCTTCGGCACGAAGACGGTGTCGCCCGCCTCCACCGCCTTGATAGCCGGCTTGGCCAGGACGTCGGCGGCGACGTACCACTGGTCGGTCAGGTAGGGCTCGACGACGACGCCGGAGCGGTCGCCGTGGGGGACGGTGTGGCGGGTCTTCTCGATCTCGCGCAGCAGGCCCAGGGCCTCGAACGCCTCCACCACCTTCTTGCGGGCGGCGAACCGGTCCAGGCCGCGGTACTCGGGCGGGGCGTTGTCGTTCAGGCGCGCGAAGTCGTCGAAGATGTTGATGACCGGCAGGTTGTGGCGCTTGCCGACCATGAAGTCGTTGAAGTCGTGCGCCGGGGTGATCTTCACCGCACCGGAGCCCTTCTCCGGGTCCGGGTATTCGTCGGCGATGATCGGGATCGGGCGATTGACGATGGGCAGCCGCACCGCCTTGCCGACCACGGCCTTGTAGCGCTCGTCCGAGGGGTGAACGGCGACGGCCGTGTCGGCCAGCATCGTCTCCGGCCGCGTGGTGGCGACGACGATCTCGCCGGAGCCGTCCTCCAGCGGATAGGCGAAGTGCCAGTAGTGGCCGTCGACCTCGCGCTGCTCGACCTCGAGGTCGGAGATCGCGGTCTGGAAGTGCGGGTCCCAGTTCACCAGCCGCTTGTCGCGGTAGATCAGCTTTTCCTTGTGGAGTTTGACGAACACCTTGCGGACGGCGGCGCTCAGGCCCTCGTCCAGAGTGAAGCGTTCACGGCTCCAGTCGCAGGAGGCGCCCAGGCGCTTCAGCTGGTTGACGATCGTGCCGCCGGACTTGGCCTTCCACTCCCAGACCTTGGCGACGAAGTCCTCGCGGCCCATGTCGCGGCGGGATTGGTTGCCGGCCTCGGCCAGCTGGCGCTCGACGACCATCTGGGTGGCGATGCCGGCGTGGTCGGTGCCGGGCAGCCACAGCGCCGCCTTGCCGCGCATGCGCTCGAAGCGGATCAGCACGTCCTGCAGGGTGTTGTTGAGCGCGTGGCCGATGTGCAGCGAGCCGGTGACGTTCGGCGGCGGGATGACGATGGAGAACGGCTCGGCGTTCGGGTCGTCGGTCGGCGCGAAGCCGCCGGAGCGCTCCCAGGCTTCATAGAGGCGCGGTTCGGCGGTCTTGGGATCGAAGGTCTTGTCGAGCATGGTGGGGGTCTTCTGAACGAGCGGCTGCAATACCGCAATTCCTCGGCGTTGCGACCGGAGCCCTTCCTTTCCCGCCGGAGGCGGGAGAGGGGGACCGCCCGCCGAAGCCGGCACGGCCGGCTGAAGAGCGGGTGGTGGAGAGGCAAGCCTCCTCACCGACCTTGCACGCTGACCGCTACGCGGGCGGACGATCGATCCGCCGAGCTTGAGGCTTGCCTCTCCACCATCGGCTCTTCGGCCGATGGTCCCCCTCTCCCGCTACGCGGGAAAGGAAAGAGGTCAGCGTACTCGGCTGCGGGAGATGCGTTCGACTTCGGCCTGGACGGCTTCGTGGACGATGCCGGGCAGGTTGTCGTCGAGCCATTGTTGCAGCATCGGGCGCAGCATCTCGCGGACCACGTCCTCGAGGGTGCGGCCGTGGGCCGGCATGGCGATGGTGGCCGAGAGCTTGTCGAAGCTGGCGGCGGCGACGGCGGCGACCGAGTCGCTGACCAGCGTGGCGACCGGCGCGGCCGGCGTTGGTTCGGGCTCGCTGGGCGCGAGCACGTCCAGGTCGCCATGGGTCTCGACCTTCTGGGTCAGTTCCAGATCGTCGTCGTCCTCGTCCTCGAGGGGCGCGGCGACGGCGACCGGTTCAGGCTCCGGCTCAGGGGCCGCGGCCTGGGGTTCCGGCTCCGGCTCGGGCTCGGCTTCCGGCGCGGCGGCGACGGGTTCCGGCTCGGGCGCCGCAGGCGCTTCGGCGGCGGGCGCCGCCGGCGCTTCCGCGGCCGGTGTGTCGTCCTCGGAGATGATCCGCCGAATCGAGGCGAGGATCTCCTCCATTGTCGGTTC
>Ga0307511_10006679_pt1 | contig 11624 bp, 11 predicted proteins | sample 13_EM_MG_FD_200266 | JGI IMG/M metagenome (GOLD analysis project Ga0307511, IMG submission 200266) | Populus trichocarpa ectomycorrhiza microbial communities from riparian zone in the Pacific Northwest, United States - 13_EM | ecosystem: Host-associated > Plants > Roots > Unclassified | place...
ACCGCCGAGCACCAACGGTTGCGTGATGCCCGCCGGCACCCGAGTAGCCGGAAGGTCTTCCGCCTCCAGCCACCGCGCCACTCGTACCGCCCGCTCCATGTCTTCCAGGACATCGGAGTCGCGGGCGACACGGACGATGATCGGCGACTTCGATAAGCGGTACACGGCGTTGGAGCCGAGCCTCAGCAACTCGGCGCCATCCGGGTCCAGTTGGGCCTTCGCGCACGCTTCGCGCAGGACAGCCCCGAGGCCCTCCTCCGTGAACTCCGTGCCGCCGTCCTGGTCCCCGCCGCTGCCCGAGATCATGCCTTCGACCATACGGCGCCGCTCCTCCACTCAACAGGCCGCCCACGTAATAGGGGCGTGATGACCTTGCTCAGCAGGCCCCACCGACGCCCCTCCCTCGCAGGTCAGGCCCACGAAAGCGTCACGGTCTCACCTGGGCTCCGGAGCCGTGTGCGCAGGTTCGAATCCTGCCGGGGGCACTTCGCTTCAACCAGCCAAATCATGCGGTTGACCAGCGCAGATGCCAAGCATGAAGAGCGGGACCCAGTCTCACTGGGTCCCGCTCTTTGTCGTTGCTGCGTGCTGATCGCGATAGACCTGCGATAGAGGCTGACCTCCAGGCATCATCTGAGAACCGCAGCGGCGTGCCCGCACGCCAAACGCTTCCGCCCGCCTACACCCCTTGGAGGCCCTCCGTTGCCACGAACTATCCGCTTCGACAGGGCCCAAGAGGAACTGCAGTTTGAGAACACCTGTCGCCCGTATCGCGATGTTGACGGATACGTCTTCCACGAATCTGAACTTACACAGTTCAAAGCCGTCGACCTTAAGCATGCCCTACAAAGAGCAATTGACCTCTACGAGGAAGATGAGATAACTGTATTCATCGCAGAGGGCGACGAAGACGAGTTCGACGATGAGTGGTCACCGCCGGGCCCCGTACAGATCTCACTTCAAAAAGGAACCCTGGTAGTACAGATTCACATCGTAACGAAGGTGGAAGAGTTCAACGAAGAGACCCTACCCGATACTTACCGTTCAATACTTGCACCGTATCTAGCTAGACGGAGAGCAACACTTCGCGACATCGAAATGTCTGTCAACTATCATACATCTCCTTTCGTTTGGCGAATCGACATCGAGTGCAGCCTCCACAATCGACTAGTGCGCGAATTGTACGAAATAGGCAGCGACGCGATCGTACTTCTGGAGGCTGCCGAGAGCGGAGAACTTACCCGCGAAACTACCATTGAGCTACTCCGTGCAGGGCGAGCTGATGTTCTGGTCGGTCAGCCAGAAGGCTCATGGCTCGACGTAAAGAGTGCACATTATGACCTCGATACACAACACGGAAAGATATCAATTGCCCAGGCAGTAGCAAGGTTTGCAAACGCCGAACATGGCGGGATCGTCGTGGTGGGAATGCGAGGAAAAAAGATTCCTTCGGGGGAGCTGATTCACAGCGTTTGCCCGGTACCCCTCGATGGACGCACACTGCGTCGCTATCAGAGTGCCCTGGAACACCATCTGTACCCTCCACCCGATCTCCTGGACATCGAGGAGTTTTCTGATGGATTGGGGCAGGGAATCGTCTTTATCCACATCCCACCACAGCATGAGGAGCTTAAGCCTTTCCTTGTCCATGGGGCAGTAGTGGACGGCCGCATCGAAGGCGCCTTCATTAGCATCGTCCGTCGCAGAGGTGAAGGGTCGATCCCTATTACCGCGCCTGCAATTCACTCCACCTTGGCTGCTGGCCGCGCCCTGCTCAGGCGCGGCCAACTTCCCAAGGGCCGGCGGAACTAGTCGGCCCAGTCAAGCTCCTTCTCAATCTTCATGTTCATCGCTGCTTCCTGGCCGTAGATGCACCCTTCGTAGACGCGATGAATCACCTCGGGTGAATTTCCGACCCTCCTGGCAACCTCGGCCACGGGCACGCCAGCGTTCAGCCACGTCGTGATACAGGTGTGCCGCAGGTCGTACGGCCGCCCCCCGAGGATGGATGCTTCAAGGTCCGGCGAGAGCGCGTACTCCCGAGCATCCCGCCATACGCGCCAATAGGTGCTGCTGCCCACGAGGCCGCCCCGCTCGTTCGTGAAGAGCCGCCCGTCCTTGGCCGTGCCGAACTCCTTCAGGTGGGCGCGGAGCATGGCCACGAGCGGCGGGGGAATCGGGACCGGCCGGTCTTCCTTGGCCTCCCTCGACTTCAGGCCGCGCTTGTCGTGGCGTTCTCCGCTGTCTGTCCACTGCTTGCCCGACACAGGGTGCGTGTCGTGAAGCGTCAAAACGCCCCACCTCTTCTCCGGAAGGAAGCAATCAGCCTTGCTGAGTCCCACGGCCTCGCTGGGCCGGAGCCCCGCGAAGTACATGACCGCGTAGAAGCCCACCAGGCGCCGCCCCTTCTTCCGGTCCCATGTCCCGACGTACGAGACGGAGGCGAGGAGTTGAGCAGCCTGCGTCTTGTCCACGAGAACGCGGGGGTCCACGCGGTCCGATGAGGCACTCTTCACTCTCTTGATAACGGTGAGTGGATTCTCCGTCAGAAGCTTGCGCTCGATGGCGTATTCAACTGCGGTGTTGAGCGCGCGCCGAAGGCGGCGAGAGGTCTCCCCCGCCGCGGGGGTGCCGTCCAGCTTGAAGGAGATCCGATACTGAACATCGCGAAGAATCTCCGGATCTTCCAGCGAGAAGGCGAGAAGAGATTTCTCGGATATCCACCCGTAGGCGTCCTCAAGTTCCTCCGGTGGGTCAAGTTCGGCGTTCTTAGGAATGACCGCCCACCGGAAGGCGAGACGCAGGTCTTCCGGTGACGGCATTTTCTGTTCCTGCTCCGCCAGCGCCAGCGTCACCGCAGCGAGCCCGTCGGCGATACCTTCACGGGTCTTGGCCGCGGCGGTCGGCCAGCGCATGGCCATGTACTCGCGACAGAACGCGATCCAAGGCAGCTCCTCACGGACTTGCCTTGCACTGGCCTCAGCCCGTACCTCGGATTCAGGCAGGCCGTCCGTGATACGGAATGCCTCGCCACGGCTCATTGCCTGCCACAGATCAGATCTCCGACTGCCCGCGAGGCCCACCGTGGCGAAGGTGGCGCTACTGACCTTCCCTCCGACTTTCCAACGCAATTGGTAGGGGCGGATCTTGCTCTGCGCCTTGGACACCTTCCACAGGCGGACGTCGAGCGAAAACCCCTCCGGGGCAGAGCTGTTGTTCTGCTCGGCCCCGCTGTCGGTGCTCTTCGTCACGCGCTCTCCTCCAGCGTCTGGAGCCACCGGCTCAGTTCGGACCGCCGGATTCGCACCGCGCCGTTGAGGACCTTGATGGACTTCGGGCCCTTCTTGTACTGCCGCCAGCGGTAGAACGTCGCTCGCGGTACGCCTATCCCTTCGATCACTTCAAGGATGGTGAGCATCTTGTCGCGGGACTTGGCCACGACTCCTCCCTGAGCGAGAGAGCAAGGGAGGCAGGTGGGACCAACCGGGAGCCGCCACATTAGAGGTCTGACATGCGGCGATGCGGCAAAGTGGTGGCAGCACACCGCGGGCCCCTGACAGGGCTGTCTGTGCTGGTCGGGGGCTTGGTGAGGGTGTTTCTGTGATGCTGTGGTTCGTGTGGCGGGGGCCAGGCGGTCGGGTCGGTCAGGCGAGGGTGGGCCAGGTAGCCGGGGGTGCCTCTATGTCTTTCGTCAAGCGAGGCGTGGGGTTCGGGGTTCGTAGAAGGTGCCGTCGCGGAGCATCGCGAACAGGACGTTGATGCGTTGGCGGGCGAGGCGGAGGAGTGCCTGTGTGTGGGTCTTTCCGCGGGCTCGGCAGCGGTCGTAGTAGGTGCGGGAGTCGGGGTCGTGCAGGGCGGCGAACGCGGAGAGGAACATCGCGCGTTTGAGCTGCCGGTTGCCGCCTCGTGGTGCGTGTTCGCCGTGGATCGATGTTCCGGACGACTTCGTTGTCGGGGCGAGGCCGGCGTAGGAGGCGAGGTGGGCGGCGGTGGGGAAGCTGGTGCCGTCGCCGACGGTGACCAGCAGGGTGGCGGCGGTCCTGACGCCGACGCCGGGCAGCGACGTCAGGACCTTCGAAAGACATCTCACGGCGCTAAGAGTCAAGCTGCAGCGGGTCGGAGGAGCGGTGCGAAGGCGCGTTGCTCGTCGAAGGGCATCTGGTGCTGCAGGCAGTGATAGAGCATCCCCAGCATGCGGTTGAACAAGTTGCGCTGGGCGGCTGCGTGCCAGTCGCCGCGCTCGCGGCGACGCCGGTAATGCGTGTTCGCGCCGGGTGACACGGTGATGGCGGCAAAGGCCCATAGGTAGCCGGCGTGGGTGAGGCGGTCGTTCTTGACGAACCGGCGTCCGACGTAGCGTTTCTTCCCTGATGCTCGGGTGATGGGGGCTGATCCGGCGTATGCCTTCAGCGCTCGGGCGTCTGCGAATCGGCTGCGGTCGTCTCCGATCTCTGCAAGCACCCGGGCACCGAGCAGGGCGCCGAGGCCGGGAAAGCTAGTGATTATCTCGGCGTCCGGGTGCTGCTCAAAAGACACTTCCACTGCCTCGGCGAGGTCGTCTGCGCCTTCGGCTGCGGCGTCGAGTTGGCGGAGGAGGGCGAGCATCTGCTTGCCCATGGCTTCTTCCACTAGCGGAGGTTGGTGGGTGTATTCGGCTCGGAAGATTTCCTGGAGGCGCTTGGTCTCGGCTTCGGTGTATCGCTGACGGCCGCCGCGCTTTAGAGCCGTCCTGATCTGGGGTTTCGTTAGCTTCGCAGCGATGGTTGGGGTGGGCGCGATGGCCAGAACGGCGCGGGCTTCAGGGTGGGCGAGGCCCCTCTTGCGACCGGTGACAAAGGCATTGAGAGCGGCGGGGTAGTACTCGCGCAGCAGTGAACGGAGCTGGTTGGCGATCTGCTGGCGATTCCAGACGGCGTCCTGCTGAGCGCGGGCAAGTACGGCCACAGCCTGAGCAAGTTCGCTGTCGGCCGGCAGGGGGCGGTGCATAGGCATGTCGGTGCGCAGGATGTTGGCCAGCACGAGGGCGTCGCCGGGGTCAGACTTCTTGCGGGAGACACCGTGCCGGTCGCGGTAGCGGGATGCGGCGAGCGGGTTGATTGCGAAGACCTGCCGTGCGCTTGTCCGCAGGCTCGCAACGAGCAGACCGCGGGAGGTCTCGATGGCCACCGGTATCGGCTCGGCCTCGGTGTCGCCGTGCTCGGCGAGTAAGTCCAGCAGCTTGCGGTAGCCAACAGCGTCGTCGGTGATGCGGGCCTTGGCGAGCAGCTGGCCGGCCTCGTCCACCAGGGCGACGTCGTGATGTTTCTCCGCCCAGTCGATACCGCAGAACACCCTCACAATCGTTCCCTTCGTTCGGTTGTTTGCGCTGGTAGCGAGCGCATGCGGGCCACGCGACGCTCTAATGCCAGGACTCGTCGGTCCGCCATCTCACAAGCCGTTCGCGGCACCAGCGCACCGCACGGGCCTCGGTCTTGCCCAGAGCTCGTCGGCTCGCGGGGACGAAGGGGAGGTCACCATGCGGTGGGCTCGCACCACGTTGATGAACGTGCACCGCGGACAGAAGAGTTTCGTGGCGGCTAGGAGGCGCCGGGTGCTGCCAGTCTTTCCATAGGCATCACCGTGCCGAAGAGGGTTCGGAGTCATCCCGGCGCCCGCCGAACCGCCACGAAACCGGGACAGCAGTGCCGCTCTGTCAATAGACCTCAGCGGTCCTGGGGAAGCGAGGCATCAGCTGTCCCGCGGCGCCTGAGCCCTCAGCTTAGACCGTGTCCTATGTGGTGAGTGGCTTCGTAGGTGACGGTGGACTCCACTTGTAGGTCAGTTCTGACTCCACCCGGTGCCTGGGGGACCTGATTTTGTAGGTGAGAAGTGACTCCACCTGACGGCCCCGCTGCGGCGGGTTCAGGTGTTCGAGGGCGTTATGTTCGGGGCCTGCTTTCGTGGGAACACAGATGCGACGAGCGCTGTGGTTCTGCGGCCTGGGAGGACACATGCAGGCGAAACCGAGCACGGACGAGCTGATCGCCTTCGTGGGGGCTCGGCTGGCAGAGACCGCAGCGCAGGCCGAGTTGTTCCACGAGCTGGCCTGCACTGCCGTCGCCTCCGGAGAGCCGGGACCGCGCACTGCCGTGCTCGAAGGCTGCGCCTGTCCCGTCCCGAGACAGATGCTTGACCGGACCCTGGCGCTCCGGTCGGAGCTGGACGAGTGCGAACGGCGGATCCGCCGCGAGGACCCGGAGGATCCGAAGTGGCCGCTGGACCCTTTCTTCGCCGAACAGACTCTCCGCGCCCTTGCGCTGCCCTTCGAACTGCACCCCCAGTGGCAGGACGCGTGGCTTCCCGGATGACGTCAACGCCTCTCCGGCCGGCCGGAAGGGCGCCGACGCGCCCGGCCCCGTAGGACGGCGCGGTCGTCGTCAGCCCGCGGCGAGCGCGGCGGCCTGCTGTTCGGCGCGGGCGCGGGTGGCGGCCAGCCGGTAGGAGTCGGTGCCGGTCTCGATGATGTTCCCGCCGAACGTCAGCCGGTCCACTATGGCCGCGCAGAGCCTTGGATCCGTAAAGGTCTTGGTCCAGCCTCCAAAGGATTCGTTGGAGGCGATCGCCACAGAATTCTTTTCCTCACGCTCCGTCAAAACCTGGAACAGCAGCTCCGCCCCGCGACGATCCAGCTCCATATAGCCGAGTTCATCAATACAAAGGAGGTCGACGCGGCCGTAGCGGGCGATGGTCTTGGCCAGCAGCTTCTCGTCCGCGGCCTCCACCAGCTCGTTGACGAGCTTGGTGGCCAGCACGTACTTCACCCGGTACTCGTGCATCGCCGCCTCGGTGCCCAGCGCGATGAGCAGGTGCGACTTCCCGGTCCCGCTGTCGCCGATCAGACACAGCGGCAGCCCCTTCTTGACCCAGTCGCACTTGGCGAGGGTGTGGATGGCCGCCGGATCGATAACGGGGTTGGCGTCGAAGTCGAACTGCCGGATCGATTTCTCGCGCGGAAAGCCGGCCGCCTTGATCCGGCGTTCGGAACGCCTGCGGGCGCGGTCGTCGCATTCGGACAGCAGGAGTTCGGCCAGGAATCCGCGATACGTCATCTGGTCGCGGCCGGCGGCTTCGGCGAGTTCGGGGTACTGGGTGCGGATGGTGGGCAGCCGGAGCATCCGGCATGCCTGGTCCACGGCGGTGTCGGCGGCCTGTTCGGTCAGTCCGCGGTTGCGCTTGGCGGTCACGGTGCCTCTTCCTCGTTATGCCTGGCCGTCGGCGGGACGCCGGCGGAATCGCAGCAGCTGGTCGTAGGCGGCCACCGACGGCAGCGGCCTGGGATCGGGAGGCAGGGCGGCCAGGCGCCGCTCGGTCAGCGAGGTCACCGTCGCCCCGCCGTCCACCCGCCGCGGCGGAATGTCCTGGTCGGCCGGCTGGTCGGCGCCCTGGTCGGCCTCGCCCCACTTGCGGGCCTCCAGGGCGACCGCGTCGGCGGTCAGCGCGCCGGCCCGCAGCGCGGTCGCGATCCCGGCGACCACGTGCTCGTGGACCATGTGCCGGTGCAGCAGCAGGACGGAGATGAGCGCCCGGGTGCCCTCCGCGTCGCCGTGGGCCTTGCAGGCCGCCTGCCACCACGCGTCGTGGACCGGGGTGAACTTGCCCGCCGAGCGGGCCTGGTCCAGCGCGGTCGCCCCGGGCAGCGCGCCGGGCTTGCGGACCAGCGCCTCCAGGTAGTGGTCCAGCTCCAGCCGGGCACCGCCCTTGGCGATCAGCCGCTCGTGGCGGGCGACCTCCCGGTGCGCGTCGTAGACCACCAGCTCGGAGGCGTGCAGCACGACCCGCACCATCCGGCCGATCAACCGCACGGGTACCGAGTAGTGGTTGGTGCGCACGCTGACCTGGCCGTAGCGGTTCACGCGCAGCGAGGACACCAGCCCGGTCTCGAACTCCTCCTCCGGCAACGGGACCAGCAGCGGGCGCTCGACGGCGAACATCTCGCCGATGGTCAGCGCCCGCTGCATGATCCGGCGGGCGTCGTCCTCCCTGTCCCAGCGCTCCACCATCGCGTTCAGTTCGGCCAGCGAGGCGACCTTCGGGACGGGGACCAGGTGGTTTCTGCGGAACCAGCCGATCTGCCCCTCGACGCCGCCCTTCTCGTGGGCGCCCTCGATGCCGGGATTGCAGTAGAAACTGTTGATCGAGAAATGCGAGCGGAACGCCGTCCAGCGGTCGCTCTCCACCCGTCCCCGTGTGCGGCCCAGAACCTGGCTGACCGCGGCGCGCAAGTTGTCGTAGCGGACCTTGCCGCGCGGCACGCCGCCCAGCACCTGAAGCGCGTGGACATGGCCTTCCAGGAACGCTTCCTGCCCGCACGAAGCAAAGATCTTGTGCACGGACTTCCCGCTGAACGACAGCCGCAGCGAGAACAGGAACACCTTGGTGGACACGCCGTCCAGGTGGATCCACACGTCCCCGAAGTCGACCTCCGCCTCGTCGCCGGGGCGGTGCGTCTGCGGCACGAACGCCTGCGGCGGCCCCCGGCCCTCCTCCACCCGGATCTCCGGACGGCGCAGGGCGATGTAGGCGCGGACCATCGAATACGTGATGCCCCGGGCGTCGTGCTCGTCGATCAGCCGGTCGAAGACCCGCTTGACGGTGTGCCGCTGCTTGCGCGGCGCGTCCAGGTCCTCCCGCAGGATCTGGTCGATCGTCGCCTTGAACGGATCCAGGCGCGAGATCCGGGGCGGAAGCTGCTTGCGCGGCGCCGGCCACACCGACTCCAGCGCCAGCGCCACCGTCCTGCGGCCCACCCCGTATTTCGCCGACAAAGCCCTGCTGGACAGCCCTTCGGCCCGAGCGTCATGGCGTATCGCCGCGTACAACTCGACCTTCGAAACGGGCACTTGAGCCACCCAGCGCTAGCCGATGCACCCCGATACTCCCACCACAAGCCCCCAAGTGGAGTCAGAACTCACCGACATCAACTGCCCACCGACATCACTGGAGTCAGAACCCACCCACAACTGGCCTCAAGACTCACCTACAAAGCCAACTGGCTCAGGCCCCAGCAACTGCACCAGGTCCAGGGGCTTTGTCAGCGGGCTCTGGGCGGTCAGCATCTGGGCTTCCACGTACGCCTCCCATGTGTGCTCGGCATTCTGTCGCTGCCAGTCCTCGCGTTCGGCCCACTCATCGGAGATGCCCTCAAGGTGAGCGAGGGCGGTATCCCAGGCGTCAAGCAGCGCAAGGTAGGCCTCCTGGCGCCGTCCTCGCAGCCATTGGCCGTGTTCGACGGCGGCTTGATCTGTGACTTGGCGGCGCCCGACGACGACACCGGCGAGGGCGCCTCCGATACCGAACACGCCAGCAGTGATCGCGGGAAGGACGGCTGTCCACAGCGGGCTCATGGTGGTCATCTTGATCAAGTCCCAGCGGGACGACGGCGATTGGCTTCCAGGTGATGTGCCGGCGATTGTGCTGCTGGGCAACCAGGGACAGGTGGGTGGCACGGAATACGACGGGCCGCCGTGACCGTCGGGGTGGTCGGACAGCCAGGCCTTCATCGCGCGGCGGTCGGCGCGCTCGGGTCCGCCGATCCCGTAGGCGAGCGAGGCGTGGGGGTAGTAGTCGCCGGCCGGTATCCGGGCGAACCGTCCGCCGGTGACGTCGGCGTCGATGCGCGTGGTCAGCTCCCACAGGCGGCGGGCGGGCGCTCCTGGCCGCGCCGGGCACTCCACCGCGACTGTGCCGACCGTGGGCCGGTCGTAGACGAGATCGAACGGCGCGATCGTCGCGCAGGCCTCGCCGACCCGGTCGACGATGGTGGTGATCTCCGAGTCGGTGTACTGGTCAACGGGGCCGCCGTGCATGACCGTGGTGTGGATCCGCCCGGCAGCAACCGGCTCAAGGCCCGGGCGGTGGGTCAGCTCCCGGTACGGCAGCACGAGCTGCGTCTGCACCAGGCCTTCGTCGAAAAGGAGATGCCAGTGCACGTCCTCCCGGCCCGCGGGCCACGCGTGCTGGCGCCTCTCCACCCCGGCGAAGAAATCGTCGATGCTCGCGGCCACGAACTCCCCCTCTTCCACAGCAGACCGTGATCACCCTAATCGGGGCCACCGGGCTGCCGCCGGGCCGCGGCGAAGAGGAGTCCAGCCGCGCTGGCCCTACTCGGTCGGGTGAAAGCGGGGAGGCTGGAGAACTTCCGCGGGCCTTGAAGCGTCGTGCCGTGCATGAGACCGATCACCGAGGTACACGTGGCGGAGCCGGGGCTGGCCGTAGTGGAGGTCGCGGCCTGCGACGACCAGACCGCGTTCGCGGTCCAGGAACTGCTCGCCGGGCGGTGGGCGACCGCGGCGGCGGACCGTACGACACGGGAGGTAGGCGAACCCGGGGTACGGCTGCGGCTCTTCCTGGACGTTCGTCAGGATGCCGGAGCATAGGCAGGCCGTACGCGGGTCTTCCTCGTGCCGGGCGGCGGGACGTGTAGGGTCTCGGGCTCGGCTTCATACGGCGGTGCTGTGACCAGCGCTGTTCTGGCTGTCTCACGCCGCTTCACCGGCCGGCTGTCTCAGCTCGGCTGCATTTCCTCGCCGGTCGTCGAGACAGCGCTGGACGGGCAGGCTCCTGACCTTCGGTGTCTCGCGGCCCGCTTCACAAGTGCGGTCGATATGAAGCGGGGCCGTGAGATTGTGCAGCCGATTCTGAGATCCCACAGGAGGTTGTAGGGTCTCGCGGCTCGTGTCCCAGGGCATCGTGCTGACCAGTGAGTTCTCCGGCTGTCTCACGACGTGGCCGACCACTCTTGTCTCAAGACGGGTGGCATTTCCTCAGCGAGAGTTGCGGGTAGAGCTCGTGCCTGGGCCCACTCAGTTGTCGAACCAGACAACGAGTCGCACGTTGTCATCGCCGTGCTGCGATGCGAGGTCCCCCATGACCGTCCAGACCGGTTTCCACTCGCCAGTCTCCGGTACGGCATCTCGACGGCGCAGTTTCTCGGATCTGTAGAGGGTGTCGCCCATGAGCCATTCGCTCCCCTCGGGCCACTCTTGATCCTCGCCCGGTACTTGGGCAGGTAGGCCGACGGCTTGTGCGAAGCGAGAGTTCCAGGCGGACTTCCCGGTCAACCTGAGCCCATCCGGAGTCTGCCGGTATTGGTGGAGTCGACTGTCGGCCTTCTCAGCTGGCTCGCCCCAATCGATCTCCTTGATCTCGGCCCAGGTGATCCAGGTGGTGCCGTATGCCTGGTCCGGCCACTGGGCAAGTTGATCGAGTTCGGCACGAACAGTCTCCGACGCATCGACTGGGAGTCCTCGATCTGCGGCCAGCGGTCGGAAGTTCGCGTAGTTACGGACCCCAAAGAGGCAGCCAAACGCGTCGTAGTTCCGGGTGATGTTGAGGAAGAAGAGGTCGATGGCGGCTCGCCAAACTGAGTCCTCGCCCTCCTCGTGGAGGCGCCATGCTCGACACTCGACAAACCCGCTGATGTCCGTCCCCATGACAGAGATTCTGCAACCGCCGTCAATCGATTTTGGGGTTGAGGTTCCTCCGGCGTGCGGGAGGTTCTGATCAGCTGGTCAGGAGTCAGGCTGGCCGAGCCGAGATCTGTCGGCGGTCGTGGACCAGCGCCTGGCGTTGAGCTGCGGGTCGCT
>Ga0307511_10006680_pt1 | contig 11623 bp, 14 predicted proteins | sample 13_EM_MG_FD_200266 | JGI IMG/M metagenome (GOLD analysis project Ga0307511, IMG submission 200266) | Populus trichocarpa ectomycorrhiza microbial communities from riparian zone in the Pacific Northwest, United States - 13_EM | ecosystem: Host-associated > Plants > Roots > Unclassified | place...
CTGAACCTCTGCGAGATCGAATCGACCACTCCCATGTCGGCCGCTCGCTGGAGCCAGCGAGGCTTCGGCAGCAGAGAGTTCCTTCATGTCACGCTCGTTATCCAGAACTGCGTTTCCACCTTTCTTCTCGACGAGTTCCGCGAGTTTCTTTTGTTCAGGGGTAAGTAGCTTCTGGAACATCTGCAGCATCACTTCCATCCTACACCGTGCATTCAGCCGTAGATTAGTGGTCCACTTTTAAGTTTCTCACTTTTTGTTCAGCTCCGCTGTCCTCTCATCAACGCTGAGCAGCTTGAGATTCGCCTCATCAACCCCAACGGCGGTGTGAATGGTCAGGGAAAATTCAAATTCGTTCCGCCTCTTCGTGAAGGTCGCGACGAACTCCACGAGTCTGCCTTCCCAGATTGGACCGGCAAAAATCTTCACGAGGATCTTCTTTCTAATAGCAGGGTCAGCGCGAATAAAACAGGTCTGATTCCGGCTGACTTCAGATAGGTATCGCAAGCGTTGGCACACTTCTTTATATCCTCAGCAACATCTTTACAGAGCTCCTGCATTCGGCCTTCGATGGTTTGGCCATCAGGTGCAATCTTGGTAACGTCTGTGACGTCTTTGAGCCTACCGGGAGCACGGTTAGCCTGTGCTTTGAACTACGGTAAAGTGAAAACCTCACTGAACAAGGACTGCCATCATATCTTTCATCCTGGAGTTGGTGAGACAACATTAATTCCCGATGGAATCTCAACGGCGTACTCCGTATAAAGTGCCAGAACCCTCCTATCGTTCTCTCGGCGCGTCACCTCAAGTGTGTATACGGCCTTGAATGCGAGGACAGCCACTATATGTATTCCTCCATTGTACTTCGATTCGCTCGTTGGATGGGTGAGGCTCACCAGATATGAATGGGTGGATCTTCGCCACCTCGTCCAAGGCCTTCATTAGCGACGGAACGGTTTCCATAAACGTGTCGACCCCCTTCTCGATGGCGTCGGCCATATGGGGCGTGTCCAGCAATGCTTTCATGGGAACTGCAAGCGTTTTGACCACTGTTTCCTCACCAGGCGAGAGAGTCAAGCAATTCTGTACATCCTCTGCACGGCCGCTTCAGCACTCATGCGCATGCAGAACCATCAATGATTTACCTACCAACGTGATTGAGGAACTTCCCCACTCCCTGTGCCTTGGGCAGTTCCTTGTTCGCCGCGACCCACGCCTCTGTCAAGTTGTCGGGGAACGTTGGAACGACTGGGGCCATCATGAGAGTTTTCGCCAGTGTATCCTTCTCGTTGTTCGTGGGAGTATCGGGGCTAGTGGGAGGACTCGCATCCAGGCTGGCTTTGAGGGTGTTCTTGGACGAGAACCGCTTGAAGATTCTGGGCACTGGCATGTCAGGGTGTTGGAGAGGGATGTGAGGGGCTTGTGGCGCCGGTCGGGAGGGACCTTGACATTTAACTTCGATGATTGACATAATTTGTGCCCGGGGGACGCGGAACGCCGGGGCTAAGCGCCCAGGGCTGACAGCGGGCGCGAGGACGGCGCTGCCCTCTGACAATCCAAAGCCAGACTAGCAATTTGGGCGTCGTCGCCCCCGCCGGACACGATCAGAACCGCGTGTAGTTTCTCAATTCTTTCCCATTTGAAGAGTCCTAGCCTAGAAAGGTGTGGTCACCCTGGATGGTGGAAAAAAATGTCAGAACGAGTGGTGATTCATGGACCGAGACGAATCTGTACGCTACCAGATCCGGTTCTGTATCCCTCCCCACCAAGGAGTCAACGAAACCATTGTCCACCAGAACGGAAAAATCAGGTGGAGGGGTGCCTACTTGAACGAGCGCAATTGGGTGACTCCCCAGAATACAGAAATTTTCCTATCAGGTTCAATGGGATTCTGTTAGATAAGTTGATTCCCAGATATCTAACTCAAGCTCAGAAACAACACCGGAACTTGGCGTTGTTACAGGAGACTATCCATGGCTGCATGCAATCCACGCACTCCTGATGGTTTCGTCAAAACCCAGTCAGGATTGGAGGGACAACGACGGATCTCTGGTCCGATACTTATTTTGGACGTAATCCACGCCCCTGTCAAGGGAAAAAGTGAAGAGGGACACCTAAGTATGTGAGTCGAATACTTCCACAACGATGATTTTTTCTCCAAGGTCCGTCTCGCCAGAAGTTGCCGAGCCAGACTCCAAAACCTCTCACGGATCGTTCTAGTTGGGGACCTTTGTCGTTCGCAGATTACCTTTGCACTTGGAGGGCTACTGGCCACACTGGCGAAAGGGCAGGCCACCTGACAGAGACCGTACGTTCGCAAGGGGCCTTTGGTCGCGGGCTTTGAATATTTCACAAAGCCTTGGGAGCGCAACAAGGTGAGTATCATGTCCAGGCTAGGCCACGCGATATGATCGGATCTCATTTACGGTTATACCAACCTCACACTTGCAAATATTCGGATGGTTTTCTGGTCACATTGTGCAAGCTAAGACGCCGTCGTACGGCTCCATTTGAGCGTCGGGTGGTACCGCGTTAGCGTGTTGACGATGTGCTATATGCACTCAACTGCAGGCGGGTTTGCGATCAAAGCGGCCACCGCGAGACAGTCGGCGCGCTTGGGAGGTTGCTTCAGTCCATGACAAGTCTCTGGCCTCTTAAACTTCCGCCCTCTCCTCATCCGTCGTTTTGCACAGTGCTTGGTCCAGCTTCGGGGAGTCCCTGTCGTTGTCGAACCAGTCAAAGCAAAACAACCACTTGTCGAGGTCCCCCACAGCCGCCGTTACCGATTCACACCTCTTCGACTTTCTTGGGGGGGAGTGAGCATGGGGCCCGGTTCGACCGTCCAAAGGACCACGTCCCTCACCTTCCACATACTCTGTACGGCATCGGAGAAACCGTGGACACCGTAACGGGTAAGTGAGTCGCCAATTCACGCCCACCACTCTTCTAATGCTGTTTGGGCATTTCGGGCATTCGAGGTCCACCGGGCTGCGCCAGTACCTCCACGAGCGTTCTTCTGCCATTGACCGGCCTGCGGTCAGGGTCCGAGTTACATATATCCAGAACCAAACACACGTTGGTCGCTGCGGGCCCGGATGGGAACGGATGTAATATTGCATACCTCGAACTGGGCATGTCGAAAATAAGGTGGCCTCATCATAAGGGGGATGGGCCGGACAGAGCTCGGGATTCTACGAAGTCTAGGAGATACGACGCACCCTAGTCGTCCGAAGTGCGGCGTATCGTACCCCTTCCCCTCCGTCTTCTCCTTCAGAGAACGTGGATCCCAGAGTGTATGGGAGAATCCTCAGACCCGACGTCGCTCATGATCAGAAATGTCGATCATCGTCATGGGGAACAAGGTGACGACTGGCCAACCCTCTCCGAAGAACACAGTTGAATTTCCGCGAAGGCGTCATGAAAGCCCTACGCCCGAGATGTAGAGCGGGGGACCGCAGGAGAGTCATATAGTAGGGACCATGCACCTCTTCTCCCGCTCCCCTGTGGGGTGATCTCCCCACTTCAACGTTAATCCACTCGGGGGAATTCACCAAGATATACGCACCAAGATACACCTGTTGGAAGGCCTGCCTCGAACGAGTATTCCAAATCTACGCCATGCTTGACCGATCCTGAAGGACCGCAGTACGCTCGCAGGCAGCTGAATAATCATCCCGGGGCAGTACCCGACCTGGACCGGCTCACATGCCACCGGCATACTTACACGAACGACCGACATGGAGGTTCAAAAACAGCACACGACCGCACCAGACCTGAGAGGATGGCGAGAGGTAACATCTGGTGCCACGGTTAGCCACCCGTTCATGACGCACGGGATCCGATATGGATCGCCCAGAAGGTCGAATCCGATGTCGCGATTTAACCGATCAGCTTGATCGAGCGTGCCATGACGCCATTTTCACGCTCTATTCTGCGTCCCGCTGCTCACGCCATCTCGCGAGATGTGACGGTCCGTTGTGCTGCATCTGTTCCAATCCGCGGTTGTCGTGCATATATAAGCCTGTAAACAAACCACACAATGGGCTTTTCGACTTACCAAAACAAAACCCCATCTTCGCCCTTTCCGCCCCTTCTTACCCTCAAATCCACGAAATGTTAGTCGTCAGGCCACACGAAAGCCTTCTCAAGGGTCCTACCCTTGACGCTAGCTATAGCTCGATGCAAGCTGCTTATGCGTCGGCCAACTTCGACGCCGCGGCCCCCGAGCATTGTCACTCGACCCGGGATCCCCATCACCTCCCAGACTTTTCAAGCTCGGACCCTCAGTCCTCTCCAGTCCTCTTCCTCCCACCTCTCCTCTCTTCCCTTCCTCACGGACTGTCTCACACACCCGCTCCATCACCCGACCAACAACCTCTCACCACCGAAACCCACCTCCCTGACATCGACCCAGCTTCCCTATCCCTCCACAAAGCCTTACATTACTTCTCCCCCGTCACCCCCCAATATGCGATTCTCCCATATGCGGAGAGTTTTAACTGGGACTCGCTGAAGTTACCAGAAGACCAGGAGCGGGAGTGGTACGTCGTCGCTTTCAGGAGTAAGCGGAGACCGGGTAGTGACAGTGGACGTGAGTCCGAGGCCATTCCCGATCAGGACCGGCAGATACTAACAACGTTTTTAGAGTTGTACGAAGCTGATCGGAGAGCTCACGAAGAGGCCGTCCAGAACGGTGGGGTAAGTCTTCCCTTCCACTTCTTCCATAAATATCGGGTCAATGCTTATCAACGATTAGCTTATCATGTACTGGTACGGCGCGCCAGACTCGGAGGGTAATAACCTCGCTACTTGCATCTGGCAATCCCGCCGACACGCCATCGCCGCCAACTCTCGTCCTCACCACATCGTCGCCGCTCGGCTCGCTGCAGCCTCTTTCGAGTATTTCACTCTCGAGCGACATGTTATCGGAAAGGTCAAGGGGGAGACAGGCGTTACTGTGACACCGTATACGGGCGGCGAGGTCGGGTGGTAATGGTTCCGTTCGTTCGTTTCCTGGTGTCGTGCGTACTCCGTGTAGTTCATACCAATAGTTATCTGTAATACCTTGACTTTGTCCATTTGTTGCGGGCGGTGTAGAACAAAGCGAATGTCATTATGTTGGTCTGTGTGTATATCTACGATGCGATGATGGAGGTGCGGCATACCGGGTTTTGGCAGCGGAAACTTGTACAATACAACGAAGGTGAACGAAAACGGACTCTAGAATCGTGTGTGGGGGATCAATTGACCGCGGGGGTGTAGACCCGCAGAGAGTTGACCTCCCAGTAAGCGTCTACGAACGCCCCAGGGTTCTGGTCGACAACTGGTAAAGCATCCCAATCAGCACGCCGTCCGGCGCGGAGACGAAAGTGTAACTCACAGTCGTTGCAAGACATTGGAGAGCAACCAGTCTGCGGCCAAACGTTCGGAGAACCGGCCCAATCGCCCTGAGCATCACGAGATGAGTAATCTCCCCATGAAGCACGGTGGGGAAACGAACGTACACAAAAGGTTAAATCGAAGACAAACATGTGGGCATCGAAGTGCTCCTCGTACCCGCAGTTGTCTCCAGTTGGGAAATAGGCTGTAGGTGGACCCCAAAAGTCCGGGTTGACGATCCCGAGGTCGTGTCGAACACCAAGCGGGACGAGTAACGCGTTCCTCGGCCAGAACCAGACCTTGATGCCGTACTCCTTGCTTCGGGCGAGGGCATAGAACCCACCTCGACCAGAATTGAAATCCCGACCATAGGAACCTGGACAGCGAACTTGGGTGCCGCAACCTTGATTGAAGTTGTAGCTGGTATCACAGTTTGTAGAGACGGTCGTTCTGCAAGCACTCCAGTTAGCTGCCGGTGCAGTCGGATAGCGAGAGGTGGTACTCGCCCAGTTTGGTATCTGCGTTCTGGCATGGTACATCCAGGGGGGGTGTGCAACGAAATCAAGTTCTGTTCGGCTTCGTGAACGCCCTGCAGTGTAATTGTCTCAGCATGATGAAAAATTAGGTGAGATAAATGTGTAACCTCGATGATGTCGATCTCTCCACCGGCCGGCCAAGGACCCTTCTGAGACAACGTCCAAAAGGCTGGCCAAGTACCGCATCCGTGGGGCATATGCTCTAGATCGATGATGACGACCGATTCGTCAAAGGCCCGCTTGGAGCTGATCCTGATGCTATCTCTGCCACGAGAGTCCGGGTTGACGATGTTCTTGGAATCCGGAAGCATGAAGAACTTGTCCTTGGTGGCTAATCGCGCCCGTCAGCGTGTTATCCATGAAGTACCGGCCACGGTAAGGAAGACGAACCATAGGTAAGATTCTTCGCCCTTGCCTCCTCCAAGTTCAGATAGTTGACTCTTCCGTGCGTCGGATCGTTCTCCGATTCCCAGTTGAACTCCTCGAAAAAGTCTGGACCGACAATCGAGAGTTCGCGTGTGTACCGCGTGAACCCACTGCTCACGGTGCGTGCGAGGGAAAGAGCGAGGGCGAAGGTCGAATAAAAGGAGAGATGGTTCAAAGCGCGCATGACGAATGTAGTTGTATGGGGATAATTACTTGGTGTGGTGTTCGTAGGGAATGAAAAGCAAAGGAGTGTGTGTTATTGCGGTGCGCCAGTGGGAGTAGAGACAGGCGGTGGTCGAGAGGACGGCCAAAGCTCGGACAACAGACGGAGAGAGAGAAAGAGAGGAGGGCCAAGACGAAGAGGGGCCTTGTTGAGAAAAGAAGGGCGACCTCATACTTATACGTTCCAGTGAGAGGATTCGAAGCCTGTCAAAGATAGAAGCTTAGAGTCCCAAGATCGGCGCCCGATTCCAACACGGTGACGGCAAATGCCGACTTGTCGCAGAGCCCATTATTCGGACGCCCGACTTACATACAAGGGGTGCCGAAGGGCCAGGCTAGAAATACCACCTGCTGACGGAGCAAGGGGGGATGCAGGATGGTCTACCCCCAGCCGGTATAGGCCGTTGGGCGTCGCGGATTACTCTTCTTCCCGTAGCCTTCCCATCGAATGAATAGCGTCCTGCGTAGTTGAGGGGTGAACGTTTGAATCTGGAAAAAGGAGGTGGAGCAAACGCTGAAAGAATGAGTGGCTGGTGTGTTCCACAGAATTCACACCGGATTTCTCGAAGGTGATGCTGCGGGCGCTCGGTGTTGGTGGAGGGCAAGGCAAGCTGCTTGATCGCGTGACCATAGGCCCTCTTGCCAGTGCGCACACCCACCTCCGCCACTTCCTTTGTTTCCCATTCCCACATCCGATCCGCACTGTACAGTGCAAAGGTGTCGGTCGTCCTGGGCGTCGTCCGAGTGAGCCCGTTGTCCTATTCTCGGTCTGTTGACCGTTGATATGGGTGGCTCATCGGTGACTGTGTAGGTACATGACACACAATTCTAGCGGCCTCAATTTATGTCCGACCGGATCTCTGGGGGCATCCGCCGAGAGGTATTTTTGGACCTCCAAAACCTTTGGCCGTGAAGTTCATAGCCTTTGCCAATCGCAGGCGAGCGACACCGACACGCCATTTCTCTGGATAGTCACTCTCGGTTCTAACGGACGCCCTCACTTAGTCTTCCATCTAAATGGCCACAAATTTTCTTGACCCGAGAAGTCCTGGAGGTCGTCCCTTTCCCCGTCGGTCGCCACTGAGAAAGAAGACGGTCCGGTTGTTAACCTTGGGACCCTTTCCCTCTTGTGCGTTTTCGTTTACTCCCCCGTGTGCTACTGTGGATCAGGGAGCGTTGTGGGGTCGGTCAGATTCCAACGTTACCTCAAAACTCGAGGTTCAGGGTCCGAAGGCAAGAAAAGGGGCAGGGAGCACCAACCTCTCGTAGCTTTCGGAGATCTGTCATGTAAGGTTTCTACGTCCCCTCACGAGTTTCGACATCGTTTATTTCGTGCCTATGGATAGCATTGACGGAGGCAGTAGACGTGGAACTGGAACTTGGCTGCAAGGGTGGAAGAGGCAAGTGGACCCCCAATGGCCGCGTAGAGGTATCCGCAACCATCCCTCTTCGCCTTCACGCTCCCGATTCATGGTCGTCTGCATTGATTTCGATCTCCTCAGATGTGATTATCGAATATTTGGATGACCATTTCAGCGGATATAAACTCAGACTTCTCCCGACCCCCGTTCCTTTCCCTCCAGATTCTAACATCTGCATTGGATGATACCAACCCAGAATCACCCGCGTCAGAGCGTGAGGTCTCAGATCACAAACCCGTTTCTCAGTTGTAACAGCGGCGGGCTCGGAGGGTCGGGTTTTTCTAGATAAGAAGGAAAAGTCGCCTACTTATGAAGAGGATGACGGTACACTCTGCGACGACCGGCCGCTGGGTGGAACCCGGGCCGGGGGAGGGGGTGGAACAACGGGGGTCAAGATATGGAACATGGTGCATATCCTCCCGCGTTATCATAAATGAGGAACTGTGCGTATGATGTTGATTTCCAGGAGATCCTGGGTAAAGTCAGGAACGAGTGACGGTGAGGGCAGATACCGTACGTCAACGGCCACAGAATTACTTCCCTCGGAAATGCTGACCACGTGTCCCCACGGCCTGAGACACCCTGCGGGTACCATGATCCACGCGCTACAGATTACGCACCTTTGCCTTGTTGACATCGGTGAACAATGAAAGGCGTCGCCACCAACGGCTCGGCTACGGAGGTCCGAGGGCTTGTGTTCAACTTCCGGTCTTGGGATTCCCTTCAAAGGATCAATTACACCGGAACTACAGGTTAGTCCTCGCTCTCCCATCCTTATCATGCACCCACATATTACGAGGCCCAAGCCTGCGATACCCATCGTAGCTGTGTACTTCTTGTTCTGCTTCGGTTATCATCTCCTGGCCACCTTCACGCCGGCGTCCTCAACCACCGTCATCGCTTTCTCGTTCTTCATTTCCTCTCAAATGTGGCCACCACCATTCGTCTCTTTCTTGTTCAGAATCCTGGTTATTCTGCAATGCGCGTTGTTTGTGGTGCACCGGGTCGGCGTGGGCCTGGCCAGGTCACTCTCACGGAGTAATCAGGTGGAACTCGCTGAGAAGGGGAAGAATGATGATCGACCCATCGGGTGTTTATTTTCACACTCCGTATTTCCTGTGTTTCGTCCGTCGATTAGCAACACGGACCTTTCTGCGGCACCTCTAACTCTCCCCCTTTCCGTCGCTCATTCTCTCTCGAGTGTTGGTGACAATCCGCCACTTTCAAGCGTTGCGGCATGTAAATAGTACAACGTGATTCATAGACAGGCTCTACCCCTCTACAGTTCCCACCACGCAGAATGTCTGCTCTATTGACTTGTCTCTTCTTCATCTTTTCATCCCACCCTTCCGCATTACATTTCCGAGGACAGGCTGTCGGAACTACTTGTGGCCATGAACCGGTTCTTTGAAGGTCAACTTTCTTACAACACCATCATCCCCAACCATGACGAGTGACAAACCAGCCCAAAAATGACCACCGTTACCCCTCCGTATATCCCCTGGTGAGATCCAACAGATCTTCCTGGACTCCGCATCAATGACCCATTCGCAGTTCTCATCGAGAGTATATGGTGGTATTGCCCGGGGTTCTGGTAAATGCACCAGTTCTCTCTTGACTATTGTATGCGAGTAATTCCCTGACGGCGATGCCACTATGTCATGAGGGATTTGGACGTGCCATCCTGGTCCATCTATCTTGATGTAAAACCTGGTCTCTGAATCGAAAATGAGGTCATAAACTTTCCCCATCCCCAAATCATCATCTGCTAGAGATAGGTTTGCGAGTATGGTTCCGCATTTTGCATCTTTTACATGAACCTCTGATGGGGGTGAGCTGTAGACTCTGACAACCCGGGTGGACTTTGGTGACAGTCTACTCAATGGTGCTTCCTCATCAACTGCCTCTGTCCATTCAGGAAGGGGAGCACCCCTCTGCCATGCCTGCATGACCAATGAGATATCAGGCCCCTCAACTAATCCACAACTGAATGGTGTCTGAGTGAAGGGGAGTTGATTTGGTAGCAGTAGCTTGAGCAGTGAAGTATTATTGTTAGGGTGGAGTTTTTGCATGGTCCCCAATGCAAGTATAGTAAGATGCCTGGTTGGATGGATGCAGATGATGTGGTTCACACCCAGGGGGTAAACATGAGATGTGTGTATGTCATCATGAGCCTCATTGCTTGTCAGAACATCCAGGGCGAAAATTTGGATAGAATCTTTTGTCTGTACCACCAGGTTTCTGTTTGATGACATAGCCACAGATGTAGCAGCTCCCAGGAGTGGAGGGCTGTTGGTCCAATCATAGGTATTGGTACAAAATAGTTGTATCCCATTCTCCTGGGTAATGCACAAAATTTCATCATCCACAATTATTGGTCCTGATAGTTGCCCAACATGTGCTGTTGACTGCCCAAGATTTTTGAACTCCCACTGGAGCAGACCCAGATCCTCAAGTTCCAACTTGTCTTGTTGGCATCTGATGAAGAAGTAGTTCCCATGGTCCACTCCTGAGCTTGGCTGTGAGGTTCCAACCAGGAATTCGTTCTTATTCCTCAAATAGACCATTCCCCATATGTGTCCTGGAACAGAGAACCTGCCTAAGGTTTCACCAGCAATAATGTCATGAATATGAAGGGTGCTCTGAGTTGCAACTGCAAGTCTCTGAGATGACAGCCAATGGACAACTACAACTGTTTGGCCATCTCCAAAACCTTCACCCTCCTCTTTGGTATGTATATTCCAGACTCTGACAGACCCATCTGATAAGCCACATGCAATATGAGTTGTTGAAACTGCAAAATCATTGAGCTTGGGTTGTGTAGTGAAGGTATTGGCAAGTCCTCCTGTCTGCACATCCCACATGGTGACAGAGGAAGAATGTGCAAAAAACAGAAAAGACCCATCTGGGGTGCTTTGTATCTTTGTAACTGTTTCTGGGGCACTTAGAGACTGCCGAAGCACACCTGTAACTGCATCATAGATATTCACAATGTTCTCACATGCAGCTACAATCCCCTGGAGGGAGGTTGCAATGCATGTCAGCTGGCTTGGCCTGACATCAATTGTCCTGAGAAGCAAACCCCAATTATCAGGAGCTCCTGAGAAGGTTGCTACATGGGACAGCTGGTTGTCTACAACACTTTGAAGGCAGGATTGGTGTAGCATTGATGAGGTTGGTGAGAGAGGTATGGCAGAGTGGTACACTTGTTGTGCATCTTGTTGTATGGGGTGGAAGAAATGCATTGACAACCGGAGACAGTCCATTGCAAGGTCATATAGAGGCTCTTTTTTGAGGTCTTCAGCTACCTTGATACTGTTTTCAGCCTTAGTAAAGTGATTGGGATGGACCTCAAGTAAGGCTTCAGTCTTTAACCTAGTGTTTGCCTTTTTATTGTAGTGTTATCAATAAACAAGTCCCACATTTTGTAGTAACAATGAGCTACTCACAATTTCGAACCAATCCAGTAGGCCATACATGGAATAAATTACTTCTTCCAGCTGATTCTCCAGGCTCATTACCTCAATCCATGGAGGGGCATTTTCAAGTACATCACCTGCCAGTGGGATAACCTGGTAAATGTAGCTGGTATTGGATATTGGGGAGAGCCTGAGGTGTCTATTCCAATGGCTGCATGCATAT
>Ga0307511_10006681_pt1 | contig 11623 bp, 10 predicted proteins | sample 13_EM_MG_FD_200266 | JGI IMG/M metagenome (GOLD analysis project Ga0307511, IMG submission 200266) | Populus trichocarpa ectomycorrhiza microbial communities from riparian zone in the Pacific Northwest, United States - 13_EM | ecosystem: Host-associated > Plants > Roots > Unclassified | place...
GGCATATCCCATTTTGACACTTTCGTTTCGACCTAGGGAAAGTGTTGAGATGACGCGTTGGAATGACGGGGAATTGTACGCGTACATTATGGAAATACTTCTTTCCGCCAGAAACGTACTCCCTCCATGAAGTCTGCGCCAGGGCACGCTACAGATAGTTCAGCGCTCGGTGTTTGTTGGGACCTTGGTTCCTTCTGCGAACGCACCTCAAATGGGGTTTTAAGTTCTGTGTGGAGCGCAAAGGGAGGTCAGAAGATCGCACGGAAGATGCGCAGAACGAGGCGGTGACCAACCTTCAGGTTTCTCCCAAACACTCTCTTTTGTCGTCGGGTTGTACCAATACGTGCGACCCTCGGGATTCCGGTGTTCCGTCTGGTCAAAGGAAACATTAATCCAACGTTATGTACTGTGGTGTGAGGATGGAGGTACCCAATTCATGATCGTGCCCGGTGCCGGTGGTGGCTGGTGGAAAGGTTAGGCCGCGCCGATCACTTTTATTATTATTATCTCAGTTTCTATCCCGCAACAGTACTGCAGAAGACAAGGCACGGCTGGTTAGTAAAGCTATAAAGTGAATGTGGGTATCGAAGGAATAGATAAGAAAGAAAGGAAAAAGCAGGCGAGCGAAGGTATGGATCTGAACGAGGGAACTATGGCTGGGGATCTCTGGTCATGCGGGTCGGCCGAGTCAGGGGGGCGGGTCGCGAGGAGGCGGGAGGTGGGACGGAGCCTCTAATTTGGTGAATGCCCCGGAATGCTTGGGGAGGATGGCGGGGGCCGGCAGGGAATGTTTGGTCTCGCCCATTTAGTCACCGAACGGGAGTCGGGAACGAAGAGACACGGGTCGGGTCGTCCCATTCACCCTCTTACGCTGAGAAGATCATACCGATGACAAATAACCTCGACGATCTGAAGTGTCGTGGTGGGTTGACGGAAGGAAGGGCTCACAACCTCCGGGCCACCGCAGTTCGTGACTTGTTCTGGGGGGGGGCAATAAAGGGTAGTTATCAACGTAACGCACACCCCGAGAATTCCCTGTGTGGCCCGTCTGACAATCCTAAACACTAAATCCCCCCGTGGTGAATGTGGATAACGCACGGAATGAGTACTAGCAGAGATCGGAAGCATACATGGCCGGGTACAGAGGGTGGATGAGAACGGAAAGGACATAGATATAGGAAATAAATAGAGCTGTGTGCGACGCCTATCATGAATCACTCCTCTAACTCCAGAATGACAGCATCCGGTAATTTATGATCCAGCAACGCAAGAAACTGTCCACCCCACATCCTACTCCACCCATCCGACCGCCAATTAGGAGGCAACCACAACAGTCGCTTCCCGCTGGAGTTGAGTACCCACCGGCTCTCCCCAACACTGTAGCGATGGGGAGGTTGCCAGGAGAATCCATCCGGTAGGTGGATAGGTGATCCTCGGTGCTCCAGGCTGGTGGTGGCGGGTTCACCATTTTTAACGATTTCCCACAAATCTGCTTCACCACCATCTGTAACGCACCAGATTTCGCGTCCGTCTGGGGCAAACCAGGGGCTGGTCTCCGATCCCGTGGGCACCGAGGCAAGACAATCCCCGGTACGGAGATCGTAAAGGTGCAAGTGTGACCCTGCGTGTCTGTGCTCCACGATGGCGGCGTGACACAAATTGGGGGACACCGATGCGGTTGGCCGTGATCCCGAAGAAGGAAACGGTGGATGGTTGAACGGTGTGGTCCAAAGACGGTTGTTAATGTTTGCTTTGGGGGTGGAATCGCGGCTTCCCGAAGGCAGGTTCCAAGTGGTAATATGGCCGTCACCAACAACCACTATGGTGCTCCCAGCCACCCCAACACCATGAACCTTCGTACCTGTATCAATGATTAGCCGTGAGACGCCAGACTTGGGCTCCAGGACGGTGACCGTCTTGTCTTCCATCCGCGCAACCGCTGCAAGTGTTTTGTCTGGGGAGAATACCACGATGAGATTATTCTCGCTCCTCTGTGAAATTTGACTCGGAGTGATAGAGAGGGGGGTAGTAGAGTCTGTGGTCCGCCATAGCTGAACTGTTGAGCCGCCGAACGCGATGATCGACTGACCGCACGGGGAGATAAGTGGTTCGGAACCCTCGGAGTCAGTGGCGAGCTTCCGATGGAGAGTGTATCCGGTGGGTGACTCCTTCCATAGGTAAAACTCTGGACCGCTCGTTCCGCATGCGAGGAAACTTCCATCAAGGGAGAATGACACCCGCCTGGACCATTTGTCATGTGCGGATTCCAGGAGGAATTTGGATCCCTGAGGATCCCACACCTTGACCTCCCCTCTACTGGTGAAGGCGAGTCGGGAGGGGGTAGGGTGGAACGAAAAGTGACGCACGTTGTCGGGGGGACACAGAGACCCGACCTCTGTCGGCGAGTGTGCTGGGGTGAGTCCGACTTCCCATGTCTTGATGGAATCCGTCGTCGTCGCAGCGAATCGAAGGCAATTGCCATGGGTCCAAATCCTGTGTAAGGCCGTTCCATCGACTAGATGGGAAGCTATGCATGCGTGGGAGCGAACGCTATAGATGGAGATGGTGAAGGTGTCGCCGTTGCGGAATGAAGCCCCAAACATCGTTCCACATGCGGAATACGTGACTGAGGAGCGATCCAAAATATGCCCACATTTCCCTGAGGGAATTATGCTGACCACAACACCTGTCTGAACATCCCAACTAATAAAATCCCCTGGAGTTTCACCAGACCACGTCAACAAGCGAGCGTCCGGGGAGAAAGCGAGCCACGGAGGTCCACCCAGCTCACCGAGTGGGTAGTGGAGGATAGTGAGTTGCCCGAGAGTCGCTGCGTCAAGAATTTCTATCGTTGCCTTGGATCTACCACAGACAACTGCGATCAAGCTGCTGCACGGCGACCATACAGCAGTTCGAATCTCGGAGGGAAGCTTCACGGCCACGATGTTCGACTCCCATGCAGCTGGCAACCCGCGGACAATCCTGGTTAAGGGAAGAGCGTGGTGTTCGTACAGTTTCCGTACAATTGATGTTTCGGGGGATAGTAGGAGAGCCGAATGGTAGATGTGCGGAGCGGATTCGTTGATGATCTCGAAGAAACCGGTTACGAAACGGAAGCAGTCGTTGACGAGGTCGAGGGTTGGCGATACCTGGATCCAACCTCAGTAAATACCGGTCGGGCACGAACGGCAGAAACTCGACGCACCTCCAACCATTTTGCAGCCACTTCCAATGCATAAACCGCTTCCCTCGTTGCACCGAGAACGCTGAGCGCCTCCAACCAGAACAAGAATTTCGTCTCCAGAAGGTGGTGGAGATCGGAAATAATGTCCTGTGTGTGGTCTGCGTTCCCATCAACGAGGTGTTTGTGCCACGACCTGCAGGCGTATTGCAGAGTGGGGGCGATGCATTTCTTGGTCCGATCCTGCAGGTCATCGACTTTGGAGTTTACAACGGCAACCGGGAGCTCGCACATGTTCTTCTTCAGGGTTAGACTCATTAGTCCGAGGCAGCCGATCAAAAGTTTCGGATGATGGCTGGGGGGAGAGACACAAAACCTCTCGCTAGTGCACCGGTCTGGATCGACGATAAAGTCAGGAAAGGACTTGTGAAAGGGCCGGACAGGGGAATCGGCGTCCCCAAGGATGAGGAGCGAGTGAATTGATGCCAGTCGGAGGGATACATTTTCAACGTTAAGACCCAATAGAGTGGCGATCGCGGACGGAGAGAGGGGGTTTGCAGCGAGTACCACAGCGCCAAGGACAGAGCGCGCCTTTGTCTCGCCCTCCAAGTCATCCCCGCCGAAAGCTTCCTCAAGAATTGACATGTAGAGCGAATCCAGCGTTACGTTTGGCTTGAGGTTGGTCTTCCCCACGTACGCACTGTGCTCCGGTGATTGCAGAAGGCGGTCAAGCCGTTCCTTGGGAGGGTCGTTCTTCCAACTGATGAACTTAACCGTTGCAACGGCATAAACGAATAGCCCCGCTGCTAATTTGCAAAGGAGATCCACCTCCTCATCCGTCGGCCAACCTTCGATCCTACGTTGGGAAGCGAGTTCCAGGAAACTCTGTTCGAGGAATAGCCGAATGTCGTTGTCGACGAGGCTCCTTTCCACGTCGTGGAGGACGAACACGTCCGTCGCCTTCACCAGTGGTAGGAGGCGGAACCCTTCAACAATTCGTGACTCCGGGCGACCGGTGAGGAAGAACTTGACGTGCTTGAGCTGGTCTACGAACTGTGCAATGACGGACAGGATCGCCGAAGCTGGCTCCTGGTCCTTACATTCGTCCAAAGCGTCGATCACGATCACGGTCCGAATGGTGAGCCCCTTGAGGGGTCCAACAATCAATTTGTTCATTTGGTCGTAAAGGGATTGGTGGGCAATCCCGGAATCCGCTTGGACCAGGGGGACAAATTTCGATCGAAATTCGGAGTACCTGCGTGCGAGTTGGACCGCAATGGTCGGGAAGATCAAGCGGAGGTTGCTCCGGTCCTCGAAGTCTCGCGAACAGAAGAAGGAGGCACCAAGTTGTCCGTCTGCGAACACCCTCTCCGCGATCGTCTGCGCGATGGTGCTCTTCCCCGTTCCGGCCAACCCATTCAGCCAGTAGACCGGAGGCCGACCGAAGTCCCTTGTCCAGAGTTCAATCTCGTCCAGGACAGCTCTGCGGGTTCCCTTCAGGCAACCCTTGCGGTCGCCATCATCGTGCTGATGTTCGGCTCCCTGCGCGCTGCGGAAATTCATGAGGAGGGTAGCTTCAGCTGTTGAAAATTCGTGTTAAATGCCGATCATAGGGAGCAGAAAACCTTCCAACCTGTGCCCTGTCGAAGGATGTTATTTCATTGATTCAGATACGATAAGGAGGGCTCACCATCAGCTTGTATCCTCGATCCTGAATCGCCACTTGTTGCACCAGCTGTTATCCTCGTCAACACCAAGAAGGGCTTCGTGTTGTGAACAAACCTGATAAGTAGAGATAGCCTCTCTTAGACCTTCGAGGAGCCCAGAAACCTCTTCATCGGCTTTAACATGGTCAACAAATCGCTGCAGCGCCGGTTCCCTAGACAACCTCTTCAGTTCTGCTTCGATGTCCTTGAACGTTCTTGGAGGGACTCAGCACAGAGCCTGAAAGAGAGACGAGGGCATACCTCAATAGCGCACCACGGCGTTTTTGTTCTATCGCGTCATCCGTAGGTGTTCTGAAAATTGCCTCCAGTGTAACAATGCGCGACGAGATATCTCTGATCTTTTTCATCACGGCAACCGTATCCTGTGGGTATATTTATTAGCGAGTGTAAGTGGGGGAAGGTCGTGAAGGTCGTGAACGAACTTCGTAATTCTTGTAAATGGCGGAGATTATGCTCAGGGCGGCCTTGAGGGGTTCGAATGCCTCTGCAGCCCCCAGTGCAACATCGAATAAAATGCCAGCGGCCCCAAGCGCCGGGCGTTTCCAGTCTTTCTTCGTAGCTAGCAGATATTAATAAGAGCTAGAATGATACCAGGGCACTAGCACTTACGCTCAATGACACTCCCCTGGTCTTCGCGCTCTCCCTCGTTCTGACCTTCTGATTGCTCTGTAACCGAATGAGGATCGGGGGTGTTTTGGCTGAGTTTCTCGCTCGGAGTATCCGAGAGGACCCCACACTCAGGTTCCCGTTCTTGCAGCGTAGCGGGACCATGAACACTGGCTCCAAAAATAGTAAAGGAACGCGCTCACTCGTAGGCTCTCTCTCGTACTCAAGGGTCCGGATCGAGGTATCCGATGCGTGAAACCGCTGATCCCCGCTCACACTGGCCGGGGGTTTGCGCCCAGATAATCTTCGCAGCTGTGCCATCAAGCCGATCTGAGAACCCCCAACGTCCTTTACACCTGCCGTCGCAGTGGAATCAGACCCATCGGTTGCTTGATTTTAATCGAGGGAGCTTGCCTTTGGGGGAAACATCCGGATCCAGCTTTCTGGTGAGCTGTGCGGATTGGCGAGGTTTCCTATCTTTCTTGAACCACTTTAACACATCAGGGGGTGGTGTTTGCATCCTGGGACGGGAGAGACAATGTTGAGAGTCGACACCAGTCGACAGCCCTGAGTTTTATCGATGTCTCGATGTCTCGTGGTTGCTAGGCTGCCGCCAGCCGCTGGTTGGCTGTTCCCCGGCATTCAAATCCACACGTCACTTGCCATTCATCGAGGCCATAAGGAAGAATGACAATGGCCTTTCCTCAACGCCACTTTTCGTCATTCTCCATCAACTGTCCCCCGCTCTATTATCACATTTGTGCATCGGCTTGTTTCGAATCACGACACGGGGGGCAACCGGGGGTTAATCGTTGAGGGCTGTTTTGTTTCTTGGACCATACCCGCAGGATGAAGTGAGGGGGGGCGTTAGGTGTCATGGTCCGCTCGCCAGTTCACCGGGTTCCGGTGGGGGGGAGGTATTTCGTCTCCTGGAATATTCGTTGGATAAGTCAACCTAGGACCGAACAGCCGGTTTCGACTGTGCACGACTTTTTTATTTGGGTTAGCCAGGCGAACTGATGCGGATCCCCCCCCATGCAAACGACCGACTTGACAGGTCCAAGAATGAGTACCGAACTAGCCGGAACGTCCGAAGCAAACGCCCCTTTGTTCTCTTTGTTTCGGAGGGCACATCCAGGAATTCGCTGACAGTTCGGGGTTTATGCGCGACGCGGAGTCGAATCATCAATGGAGCGAAATGTCAGCGAACTCCGACCAAAGGCAGACAGTGCGCCAGTAGCCCGGTTTGGAACAACGACAGCAATTGTTTCCGTCAACCCGTTTTGGCAACGCCGTGACCTTATCTGCACACCCCACCCTGCATTGAGTTCCAGTCATCTGTCATAGGTTCCATCAGAAACCCCAAAATTTTCTGACTAACTGTTACTTACCGGCCATCCAGCAACGTCGTCCGTTCCGAGGGCGCACTCTAGTCAGGTATCAATCGGGGACGATAAAACCGGAAACGCTCATGTCAGAGTGTTCGAAGGGTAATGGAGACGGCTTCGGTACACGATGCATAGTGCATCGACTTGGTTACGGTATTGAACATACAGGATAAGCACTGCATAAAAACGCGGGCAGGTCAAGACATTGACGCCAATTCAGCTCGGTGGATAGGCAGGTTGGGTAAACGACTACCATCGGTGTTGGTACCAATCTGTTGCCTCAGACGGGAGGAGGAGGTGCATCGTGTCCCAGTGCATGAACTTGCTCTTCCGTATAACGCAGTTCGAGGGGTTTTCGCACCGGTTTCATCATTTTCGTAGTACCAGGTAGTACCAGGCGAAGTTACGGTGAGGGCGGCTGTAGTTCACGATGCGTGTCGCTGCCTGGACTCTCGACTGAGATGCTAGGGAAGCGTCTCAGTTGCCTTTATGTGGTCAACGGGTCAAAGCGCCCAGATTTGAAATTTCAACGTTCAGGGCAATCTGGAAATTCAAATACGATCTCAGTTCGGGGCCCGTTTCAAGGCTGGGTATCTTTGTCTGTTGCTTCGTTTACGCAGATCATGATAGGCGCTCCGCCGTGCCGGAGAGCGGGAGAGCGGGTTTGGGTTTATGGGTCCACCACTTTGGTCTTCTCTTTGCCACCAGAACGAAGATGGATCGTTTCTTCGACAAAAAGCCCAAGAAATCGTTCAGACCTTCTCAGCGACCCATATCTCTGGCGGGAATCCCTACCGGCGTTGCTCTTGGGCCAGTTGGCTTCCTAGCAGAACTGGACCCTAACCCCAGAGGTGAGCATGCTTGTTCCCGTCGCGATCTGGAAGCATATCGATCTGATTCGACTATGACGATAGATGAAAACGATACAGGGGGTTCACGAATCGTATATAACGACACGGGGGGCAGGAGTGAAGGGCTCCTCGCGCCAGGGACCTCGACCGCTGGCACTGTTGTTGGTCATGATAAGCACGGGGATAGGCCCATAGGTGAGCGCCTCCGACCCCCCGTCGTTGTGACCGATGCTCATGGCGACCCCGTTATGTTTTCCCATCGCAAGAGGGTGCTAGCGGCACTGAAGAGCGAGGGGAGTCAACAGAGGCGTCGGGGGGTATGTGTCGGTACCTCCGCCGCGATCGCTTTCTTCTGACGTAAGCCAGTTGTGAGGCGAGACTGGAAGGACACAGCAATTGGGAGCACCGCCGTTCTCCTCGACATTGGGTTTGGTCATCTCAAAGCCGTCCTAGGTATCTTCCTCGCTCGCTATGAGGGTTACGAGGTTTGTTTGGACCCTTCGTTCAAAACTCTTTCCCGACTGACCCGCCGGCAGGAAAAGGTTTACACCAGGGACACAATCAAACACCTTCTGTCACGCATGGCCGCGCTGGAGATGATTTTTATAGTGCCGCCAGGTGACATGGGGGAGGAGAGGCGCCGGACCGAATTGATACGGTATGCCATTGTCCCCCTTTTAGACCAGGTGTTGATTTCCTTCCAGCAAGCTCCAGAAGATCGGAGAACTACTGCAGGAGTTGGCCGAGAGGCCAGACCTACGGCGATTTGCTGACCATGTTCAAGACGATGAAGACATTTCAAGACTCCTTGAAGATATACGAGAGGCGATCTCCGACTATCAGGTTCGTTCGCGACCACGGGTTCCCTCTCGATGTTGACAAAGACAGCAGATGCTGCAACAAATGGCGATCCACGATCAAGGATACAAGCTGATAGTAAGTGTTCCCATATCGTGTCCCAATCGATGAAATAACCTCTTTCGGCAGGACGCAGGTTGGAAAGTTGTACCCTTCCTACGGCCGGCATCTGACATGAGCCTCAAACAGCTGAAGCGGCCCTTCTCAATAGTTTCCGCAGTGCGCAGGGAGCCGAGTACCTGCATGGCGACCGTGAAGGCTGTCTGAAGGGCACCCGAAGTGCTGTCCTGGATAGGATCGAATTCTGGACAAAGGACTTCGATCGGCCTCCGGTCTACTGGCTGAACGGGTTGGCTGGAACGGGGAAGAGCGCCATCGCGCAGACGATTGCGGAGAGGGTGTTCGCAGACGGACGGCTTGGTGCCTCCTTCTTTTGTTCGCGAGACTTCGCAGATCGGAGCAACCTCCGCTTCATCTTCCCAACGCTCGCGGTTCAACTGGCACGGAGGTACCCCACATTTCGATCGATCTTCGTCCCCCTGGTCCAGTCGGATCCAGGAGTTGCCCTGGAATCCCTCCATAACCAGATGAACAAGTTGTTGGTTCGACCCCTCGTGGATTCTAACATTTCGACCGTGATCGTGATCGACGCTTTGGACGAATGTAAGGACGACGGGCCGGCATCGGCGATCCTGTCAGTCCTTGGGCAGTTTGTATCCCAGATCCCCAAAGTCAAGTTCCTCCTCACCGGTCGCCCGGAGCCGTGGATTCTAGAAGGGTTCCGCCTTTCGCTGTTGGCCGAAGCAACGGATGTATTTGTCCTTCACCAGGTCGAGCCGAACCAAGTAGACAACGACATACGACTGTTCTTCAGACACAAGTTCTCGGAGCTCGCGGGCCGCCGAGGTGGACTGGACGACTGGCCCACCAATGAGCACCTGGACTTTCTTTGCAAGCGGGCAGCAGGGTTATTCATCTATGCCGTCTCGACGGCCAAGTTTATCGACCACAAGAACGACCATCCAAAGGAGCAGCTAGACCGCCTCCTGCAGTCACCAGACAGTAGCGTTCACGAGGGGAGAACAAGGTTCAAGCTGAACACAACGCTGGATTCGCTCTACATGTCGATCCTCCAGGAGGCTTTTGGTGATGACGAGCCCGAGGGCGATCGAAAGGTCCGTTCAGTCCTCGGTGCTGTGGTACTCGCCGCAAGTCCTCTCTCTCCATCCGCGATCGCTGCTCTATTGGGCATTAATTTTGAAAGTGTATTCCTTCGGCTCTCATCAGTTCACTCACTCCTCGTCCTCGGTGACACAGATTCCCCTGTTCGACCCTTCCACAAGTCCTTTGCCGACTTCATCGTCGATCCGACCCGGTGCACTAACAAGAGGTTTTACGTCTCTCCTCCCGCTCACCATCCGGAGCTTTTGATCGGCTGCCTCGGACTAATGAGCCGAACCCTGGAGAAGAACATGTGCAAGCTCCCGGATGCCGTTATAAACTCCGAGGTTGACGACCTGTGGGATAGGACTAATCAATACATCAACCCCGCTCTGCGATATGCCTGCATGCTGTGGCACAAACACCTCGTTTATGGGGACCCAGGCCACACACCAGATATTGGGTCTGCCATTCGCCTCCTTTTAGAGAGGAAGTTCTTGTTCTGGCTGGAGGTGCTCAGCGTCGTCGGCGCTACAAGGGGAGCAGTTGATGCACTGGAAGTGGCCGCAAAATGGTTGGAGGTGTGTTGAGTTTCTGTCCACAATGCCCCTCCAAAACTTACTGAGACCGGACCCAGGGGTCACCATCCCTCGACCTTGTCAACGACTGCTTCCGTTTCGTAACCGGCTTCTTCGAGATCATCAACGAGTCTGCTCCGCACATCTACCATTCGGCCCTTCCACTATCCCCCCGAATGTCGATTGTGCGGAAATTGCACGAACTACACGCCCGCCCCTTGGCAAGAATTGTGCATGGACTGCCAATTTCATGGGACCAAAGCATTGCGGCCGTGAAGTTCCCTTCTTCGATTGACGCCGCTGTATGGTCCCCGTGCGGTACCTTCATCGTGGTCGTTTGGGGAAGACCCAAGGCAACAATAGAAATCCTAGACGCAGTGACTCTCGGGCGATCCACCACCCTCGACTTCCCATCGGGCGAACCGCGTCTGACTCGATGGCTCGTTTTCTCTCCGGGTGCTCACTTGCTGACATGGCTTGGTGGCACTCCAACCGAATTCTTGAGTTGGGACGTTCAGACGGGCGGCCTTCTCGGCAAAATCTCCCCAGAGCGACCCAAACACTCCGTGGATCGCCTCTCAGCCACATATTCTGTGTGCGGAACGATGTTTGGAGTGTTATTCCACGGAGATCCTACTTCCACTGTCTCCACGTACAACGTACTCACTAGAACGCACATATCTTCCCATTCAATCAACGGCCCGGCCCTGGACGATATTTGGACTCACGATGAATGCCTTCGATTCGCTACGACGAAACCAAATTCTATCACGACGTGGGAAGTCGGGTTCACCTCAACGAGCGCACCGGCGGAGGTTGAGTCTCTGCCTATCCCAGACGACTCCCATGACTCAGGCCACTTTTCACTCCATCCTACCCTCTCCCGACTCGCCTTCACTAGTGGAAAGACGGTTAAGGTGTGGGATGCTCAGGAATCCAAATTCCTCCTGGAATCCGAGCATGACGAGTGGCCGTTACGAACGGCCTTCTCCCTTGATGGCCGTTTCCTCGCGTGCGGAACGAGGGGTTCGGAACTTTACCTCTGGAAGGAGACCCCCACCGGCTATGCCCTCCATCAAAGACTCAAATCAAACACCAGGATCTCTAAACCGCTTTTCTCCCCGAGTGGAGAGTCTCTCATTGCGTTCGGCGATTCGGCGATCAAACTATGGCGCACAACGGTCCCCACCACCCTCCCCCCCACCACTTCGACCCAAACTCCACGGAGCGAGAAGAATTTCACCGTGGGATTCTCTCCAGACAAAGCGTTAGC
>Ga0307511_10006682_pt1 | contig 11623 bp, 16 predicted proteins | sample 13_EM_MG_FD_200266 | JGI IMG/M metagenome (GOLD analysis project Ga0307511, IMG submission 200266) | Populus trichocarpa ectomycorrhiza microbial communities from riparian zone in the Pacific Northwest, United States - 13_EM | ecosystem: Host-associated > Plants > Roots > Unclassified | place...
TTGGATAATGCAGCCGGGTCCTCACTCGGGCATGCGCTCCCTCGTCATATACCATAGTATAAATACGAGTACTGATTTACAAAAAAAAAAAAAGAAGCGACTAGGGCAGTACCATAACCACCACCAGTAAGATTGACATCCGCGCCTCGACCCAAGAGGAGTTTAACGATGTCAAGCTTTCCCGAAAATGCAGCGGCGCCTAGGGCAGTGCCGTAGTCACCGCAAGTGAGATTGACATCAGCGCCTCGACCCAAGAGAAGTGTAACGATGTCCAGCTCTCCCGAGTATGTAGCGGCACCTAGGGCAGTACCATACATACCCCCAGTGAGATTGGCATCGGCGCCTCGATCTAGGAGAAGTTTGACGATTTCCAGCTCGCCGATATAAGCAGCAGCGCCTAAGGCGGTACCATAATTTCCCCCAGTGAGATTGGCATCGGCGCCTCGATCCAGGAGCAGTTTGACGATGTCCAGGTTGCGGCCACATGCAGCAGCACTTAGGGTAGTAACATACCCACCGGCGGGCAGATTAGCATCGGCACCTCGATCTAGGAGAAGTTTGACGATTTTCAGGTGGCCGCAGTAGGCAGCAGCGCCTAGGGCAGTACCATGATACCCTCCAGTGAGGTTGACATCCGCGCCTCGATCCAGCAGAAGCTTCATGCTTTCCAGATCACCGCCGTATGCAGCGGCGCCTAGCGCAGTACCATTGAAATAACCAGGGAGACACCCATTGACATCTGCACCTTGATCTAGCAGAAGTTTGATAATACTGGAATTGCCGCCCTCACCCGCGTGATACAGGGCGTTCTGAACATCGTTGATTTTAAAGCCCCGTTTTAACATTTTTGTCACAATCCATGCTGTTCCATGCTTACTAGCAACAGCCAGCAAGGAATCACCGCCATCATTCTTGACCTTCATTTCATTCTCGTCTGAGTCCCACAGCCAACCCACCAACTCTCCCAGTCCTGCAAATGCCGCGCAGAATGTGGGGTACAGTGGGGTAGAGAAGAGCGGATATAACAAAAAATGTCTCAAAATATCCCCCGTTGCCCAGCCTGCCCACTTGATGTAGGCGTTGGATGCCTTCGCGGGAGAACCCAGAAAGCTATCTAGGAGTGGGATACACAGCTCATGCCTGGTGGCTTCGGAATTTGCCCCAGATAGCGCGAGGTCTTGATAGGATCTACAATGCTTGTACCAGTTTTTCGCGGCATATTCGTAAAGACGTGAGCTCGGAACATGACCATATTGCAGCGTCCATAGACAGGCTTCAGAAACAAAGAGTTGCGCATCGACCACCCCGATATCCCATACATCGTTTCGGGTCTCGAGATATTCTTGAACTGAGAGATGTGAAAATCGAACTACATGAGGATACCACGTTGTATCTAGTAGCAATAAGCCTTCACAAGACTGTATTAGCAGCTCCACCTCCAGTGTTGGCTCTTGCGTTGGTGCAGAACTGTCAACCGACATAGATGGGTTGAGTTCGGCTGCTGCAGCAAGCTCGCTAGGATTAAGTGGGCGTTCGGCAACCAGCATCCACTTCAGGGCACGTATGGCCAAGTTGCTGTTGCAATCAGGTTGGGACTTTATTGATGTAGTAATTTCATCATAGACCCCGGCCAGACCTTTCGGAAGTCTCCCTAATCGAGCGTGAATATCCGATTCACGCATTAGTTTGCAAAGCTCACGAAGTTGCCAATCCACCCAGAGAAACCTATAGACATCAGGAATCAAGCCTCTCTAAGTGAGATTGCATATACAGTAAGCTTACATTCCGTTGGCGTCTCTCAAAATTACTCCTTCTACACACCTTCTCAGTTCTTGAGACACCTTTCCTCGAAGTAGCCTCTTTTCTTGAATTGCCAATGTGAGCACTTTCTGCACATAGTTCTCGATATCCTCGGCGTTATCTCTTGCTTCAATGCATACATGTGGTAAATCCTGCAAGCGAGTTTCAATATCCAGATTATGGCGGCTGGATATGAATACCTTGAGAGGGCATTTCGCTTTCCCCATCAAAGAGAGCAAACTTTGTATCAAATGACCACGGACCTCCTCAGAACATTCATCCAGAGCATCTAATACAATGGCCGCATGGTCAAAGCATTCAACCAAGTGGCCCAAGAGGGTAACGCTGGAATCAAAGCTGAGGTGGCGGCGAGAGGATGGGTCCTTTTGTTCCTTATAATAGGCATCCCAAGCCTCTACACAGATGCGGCCTTCTAGATCGTTTGGTGGAGAGGCTAGTTGTTTTATGAGGGATAGAAGAATCTGCTCCCTATCTCGACGGTCCGCTTCATCTCGTTTACAATAAAAGAACGCAACTTTATCAAATTGCGTCAGTGCATTGAGATACTCGATTGTGGCAGACCTAGAAGACATTAGTTACACAATAAACTTATGTAGGATAGGAAAAGCCATGAGTACGCACACGAGCTTTGTTTTCCCAGCACCAGCTAGCGGATTGACAGGATCTATTAGCGCTAGCGATCCAGGACGTGTCAGACAGGCTGACTTACGAATTCCATGCAGCCATAATAGCTCAGGAGTTTTGGAGTTCTCCCAGCAAACAAATTCTTTTCTCTTGAATAACCATGTTCCAGTGTGTTCCACACGACCCTCGCATGCAAGATCATGGTGGCTTTGGTAGGGAACCCTCGAAAACCACTGGAGGATAGCCCTTCTCTCCTGCTCTGGATGTAGCCACAGTGATCAATGCGTGATTCAATCCCAGCTATGATGCTACTTGTGCTCACCTTCAATATTCTTGAATATCTTGTCCACATTCCTATCGATCCTTGAGATGTTTTGATCAATCTTTCCGACATTTCCGTTCATCCTGGAGATGTTTTTATCAATGTTGGAGACATTCCTATCGATCCTTGAGATAGCAGGCATGAAATCCTTCAGGAGTTCCTGAAGTTTAGAGAATTCCTCTAATTCGGCTTAGTATAACATGCTGTAATGCATGGAGTGACAAGAACTCCCAACCTTTGTTGTGTTCACGTGCAGCTGAATGATCTGCATATCTGCTGTTAGACATATGAAAAGCACGGAGAGTTTCGAGCTCATACAGCAATCTCCAACAGCAACAACAGCAGAATTGACTGCGGACTCTGGCTCGTCAATTGCTCTTATATCCTCCAAAGCAGATTCCGGGGTTTTAAGTTTATCGATTAATTTTCCTTATAGAGACAATTAGCCTTGCTATGACCCACAATACTGGCTCGGGCATATTAAACATGCGGGGTTCTCATATTCGGTATGCGTGACGGGTCCTCCAGGAGTATCCACCCATGAAAATAAACAATAGTGGAGTAGATCCTACCTTGGAATACCCTCATCAATTGACACAAGGCTTGTAATATAGCCGTATACAATGCAAGCAACCCCCGACGGAGATTTTCGGTAGCCTCCTCCGCATTCTTGGGGACACCGCCAGTTAGATATAGCTGTTCATAAATGGCACAGCGGCCAATTAATACGGCAACGCGCTCCATCCCAACAATAGCCACTCCCATTTTTTCTTGATCCCCCACAACGATCTAGAGAATATAGGTTAGCAATGATCATTGTAATGGTTCTCGCGCGACTGTAAGGTATTACGAACCAGTAAAATATATCTAACTCCAGCCCAAGGCAAAGCAGCATGTACCGGGTCATACTGTACCGCTATATCTCCAACCTCCTTAAATTTCGTGATCCATCCAACAAGTCTGTCGGCTGTTTCTTGCACATCAACCTCCTTATCTCCACATTTGAATTTTAGCCGCTTCGCAATATTTGCCTCTTTTGCCTGAACTGCCGTTTGTAAAACGTGTTGCAGAGTCTGTAATTGGTCCGCAGGTCCTAATTTATTTAGGCCCAGTTGCTGTTTGATTTCATCTGGAAGATTATTGTAAACTTTCGTCCATAGGTCGTTACACCCGCTGGGGATATGTGCCGCTGCATGCTGTAAAACGGAACTTGAGCTGTTTGGTATAGTTGCCTGCTGTATAGTCGAACTAGCCGGGTTAGACGAAGGTGTCTGTTGCGGAGCTGAGCTCGGCAGGTTAGCCCAAGGTGCCGGCTGTAAAACCAAATTCGACGTATTCGGTGACCCCGACTGCTGTAAGACCGAACCTGACGGGGTAGGTGCAAGTGTCTGATGTAAAGCTGAACTCGACCGGTTAGGTGAAGGTGCCGGCTGTAAAACCGAACTCGATGGTGAGGGTGACTGCTGTACAACTGAAATAGGCGGGTTAGGGGAAGGGTTTCTGGAATGCGGGTTGAGAAATTGAAAGAATCTGTCTCTCTTCCTCCCCCGAGCTGTTGCGGCAGACGCGCTTGATTGCGCCAAACCTTTCCCATCACCCCCAAGCTTCCCAAACCCTGATGATCGCGGCATTTCGGACTTGGGATTATTGGCGTCGGTAATGTTTTGACAGGAAACTTAGCAAGTCGTAGTACAGGTGGTTGAACTTTTGGTCGAAGGTCGGCTGAGCTGTCTTGTAGTTGTCACGCAACTTGTGAGTCGTGGCGCCAAGTAAAAGCGAGTCCCAGTTCGAGCCGCATTGAATCTACTGGTTATCCTCAGGCACTGGTAGTCATCGTTACAAGCATAGTCGATTCCTTCCTACTGTACAAAATAAGCATATTTTGCACACTTGAATATTCATGCAAAACAGTGCGTGCGAATTGCTTCAGTATCCGGTAGGTACTAGGTAAGATACCTGCCCATCGTGCCAAAATACTATTGTTCCTAACAATAGGCTTCGCCTCCATGGGTTCCAGCCAGGGAAAGTAGACATGGATAACAGCGATCTGTAATCACCAGAAGGCTTCCCAGGGTAGCAGTGCTTTTGAGCATATAAGCAGATTTTCGCTATTCGCATACCCTCTCAGTCCCGACCGTGCAACTTGTAAGGGTTTACTGTATGTACTATGTAGCTCCATAGAGTTCTCCATGGGGATTCGGTGTGCGACCAACCACATAAAAGTTTTCCTCTTAATTCCTTCTCCTCGTACCGAGACCACTGTTACAGATGTAAGCGAATAAGTCGTGCTTGGCGTCTCAGCCCTCTCTTCCGCGCTGGGTATCCGTATAGGCACCATGGCCAGTTCTGACTAGGATCACGTTCACTTCAGTAGATTGGTTGGTATCTACCTCCACGGTGGAAAAGAGGCGAGTTGTCAAAATATGGAGGACAAGCTCAAGCTCTCATAAATTTTCTTTCGTAGTAGAAAGTCAACTGCTATTCCCCCCCGCAAATTCCCTCCCGCAATTACCTTCGTCATTCGCTCAATCTCAGTGGTTCGAACTATGCGCACTTACCGACAAAGTCCTTTGCATTCAATTCAGCAATAGTCAGTCAATTTCTCCTATTGCCTCTCGCTCTAGACCAACCAGAGTGCGACTAGATTTGTATTTCTAGCGAATTTGGTGTCGAATTAGCTACCTAGAAGCAAGCTACCCAACCGCTACGAATTGCTTGTCTGAATCATCAGTCCTGCCGATCCTGTCTCAGTTTAACGTCATGTGATATGTGCATGCCTGCGGAACAAGACGCAGTACCGTAATCTATACAGCACATGTTAAGATATGAGCGGAAGAATAGGTTGCATAGACTTGTGGTAGAATTTGATTGATTGAATTATCGGTGGTCTTTACCACCATATATATACATGAATATTCCTATACTTTCTGCATACATCATATCCCGGCATTATATGCTTTCTACCATAATATAGGCTTCATGCGGTCCCTGCTTTTATACTTTCACCATAACATAGGCTCTATGCGGTTTCTCGGGTGTGAGCGGTAACATCTCGGGTGTGATCAGTAGAGTGTATTCCTTACAGCACAAGTACTAGCATATTAGTTTATATTCCCCACCAAAATATAAATAACTGATCTGGGTACGAGAATATCCTCCATGCGGCTTGTGCCGCCTGAACTCACCCAGCTTACTTACTCCACGCCACTGTATCACCTTTCCTCCCTCCATTTCCTAGCCCTCTTCTCATCTCTAGGTCCCCATATCCTCCACTCCTTTGTCTCTCACCTTCACCATGCCTAACCAGTTTCGGCATCTCCTTCACCTTCTAACTGCCTCACATCTTCACTCATGCTGTATCTTTTTTCCGGGATGTCATTTTTCAGCAAGCGGCTCTAAAGGTGATTTCCCAACCCCGCGTTGGGGACCAAATACCATAACACCCTCGGACAAGACCGCAAGGGTACGTAAGTTCTGCCAAGAGCTGTCGGGGTCTAATCCACCATTACTTTCTTAGTCTGGTTGTTACTTTCTTAATCACAGGTACTTTCTTATGCCTGATATTCCACCAGAGTATTTAAGACATATTCGTGAGTATGATAGCTCCCAGCTTAAATAATTTAATATTCTCGATCTAATATTCTCGCTCTCAATTAGAAACTTTTCTCGCCGCTAGAACCCATTGAATATTCTACTATCAGCACAAACAACACCTTTCTTGTTCACGGTGTATAGACATATCAAATCCTTCCCGAGCCGGCTCAGCATCATATTTGGGATTACTTTATTATACATTATTACTCCCTTGTTGGATTCCAAGATTAGGTTAGAGTGGCGGGAACGAGAACAATCCGACGCCATATCCGGTATCAAACCCAGACTGGGGCAGACCGGTCGCGGAAGTGGTAGGTACATATTTGAACTACTTTTCCCTTTTACTTGCATTATTATTTCAGTGCTTATTTTCGCCGGGGATGCGTTGATGGTGAAGAATGGTGGGAAGGGTAGTGGTGGAGGTATTCGGGGGTTAGGGACCATGGCCTGATTGCAGAACGTAGGCGGATGTGTATCCCATGGTTCTAATTGATTATTAAACAGAGGCCCTTTTTTTTTTGTGAATCAGTACTCCTATTCATAGCATAGTATAGTATATGACCAGGGCATGCATCCCCAAGTGAAGACTTGGCTGGATTGTTCAAGCCCCGGGCTATGCCGACTTACTAACTAGTTACATGATATGGACCCCCCCCCTAGTTCGACTTCTCCTACTACACTAGACCTCTCACTTCATCCCGGTCCCATTTGAGTTGTGGGGCTCGAAAGTATAAGGGGTATGCCTGTCTGATACCCGTCGGTGTCACTAGGCTAGGTTCCGACATCCATTGGCCCCTCATCACCGTATCCTTCGCTCGTTTGTCTACTAGCTCGTTCCCCGCCACCCCACTGTGTTCCTTCACCTGCCTGGATTCTTTCCCACTACCTCCGCTAGCTGCCCTCAGCACCCTTTCGTCTATCCTTGGTCTCCCTCTCTCCTCGCCGGAGGTGAGGTTGAGGCACCTCCTGATCGCTGCTTGGCTATCCGATGCTACCACTCGATAGCCCTCCTCCTACGCTCCCGCTATCCCCAAAACCTCTGCGTCCATCACCGTCGCCAGTTCCCCTAGGTAAATCCCCCCCTCCGCCGTGGATCCTGCCGCTGCCCCATTCATGTGAGAGCCGTCCATACCCCACTACCCCCCGCGTGTCCCTTTCTGGTCCTGCCTGCCACTCTCCCCTCTGCGGCTGAATAGAGGCACTTAGATGATAGTACGAAAAGAACGTGGATGAGCTTGTGTTCGGAGGCTGACGCCTGAAGTGCGGAGAGGCCTAACGGTGCCATTCTTGGGGTGCTGCTAGGATGCTCGGGGCTTTGTACAGGTGGAGAAGCGTGGCGGTCGAAACAGTTTGGTATAGTGCCGGTAAAGCTGTCGCCGTCCGAGTCCGAGCCGTCCACGCCGAGTTCGATATTCTCAAGTGCTACATCCGTCTGAACATCCTTCTGGCACAGTTTGAGAACACCAAAGTTCTGTTGGAGGCTGGGAGAGTTAGGCGCAGGGTCAACATCGCACCCAGTCTCCGCGAAGTCATTAAAACTGTTTTCTGTCAAGTCCACAACACCACCGACATCTTCATCCTCGTCGTCAGTTATATCAAAGCTCTCGCTTTCCGTTTGACCGTCTATCCAACAACCACTTCTATAAATAGCCAGAAGGCGCTCGGCAAGCAGATGAGCTGCAGTCCGACCGTCCCGGTACATTAGTTCGTGTTTGTTTGCTAGATAGGCTTGAAGTGTAGTAGTGGTCCCCCTATCGGGCTCGAATATGAGTAATGAATATGTTAAAAAAATTTTTAAAAAGTGTAGTAGTGGTCGTTGTTGCTGGGCTTTCTTGACCACCCCAACATGTATTTGGGAATGACTTGTAACCTTTGGGGCCATAGCTGAGCTAGTCAGTTTTGTCTGAACATCGCTTGTTTAGCACGTTTTCTTGGGTAGCTGCAGATCTTTTTATCTCTGTGCTAATTACAAGCTAGCCAATATCCTGCCATAAATAACCTCGCCATAACCCTTCCCAATTTGCCTCTGACCCTACCTAGCCGCTAGATTTGCTGTAACTGGTCATTTATTGGTGGTAGCCTGATCAATACGCCAACCCTGACCCACAATAAGTCCAAAGCGCCGTTCTACCCAGGGGAGCACTATTCGTTAATAATGCTTTGGTATTTTAAGTGTCGAAGAGGCAGGAACACTGGTGGTCCGGTACTGCTATTGTAGAGGTAGATTCTATGGTTTTCAGCTTAGGCACCAGTTTTCCTAGTAGACAGAATTAGCATTGCTATAACACAAGAATATCGGCACACAAACTTCACAATATGGACCCTGCCTCCAAATACCCACAACGCTTGCAATATAGTCATGCATAATGTAAGTAACCCCCGGCGGAGATCTTCAGTAGCCCTTCCGCATTCTTTGGGACATGGCCAGTTAGATATAGCCACTCATAAGTCGCACAGCGGCCAATTAATACGGCAACGCGCTCCATTCCCACAGTGGCCGCTCCCAATTCTTCTTAATCCCGAATAACGAGCTAGAGAATTAATTAAACTTAGCAATGATCTATTGTAATGCACAGAACATGCAAGCCCTTTTGGTGAATTTGCACAAGGCAATTCGCACCTTGGCATCCCCCCTCCATCTATAACCAGGTATGAGGTAAACGATCTGATAATCCTTAACCTTCTCATATGACCAATCCTCCCACCGGCTTATCGTTTCGGGCATATCGGAGTATTTTGCCCATCTCCAGTCATAGTCCGGAGTTGTCCTTTTGCCTTCCATTCTATGCAGTGTTCTCCAAAAATGAGCTGCCCACGTTACACTCATGGAAGCTGAGGTGATCCTAGGGATTCCAATGGTAGGTTTTGACCACAGATTGCACACGGAATGTAAGCGAGGTGAAACACTCTATCATCGCTAGCTCCTGTTGTCCCATCCTCACTTGGTGCAGCTAGTACAAACACACCAATCCGCATGTGGGAAAGTTGTAGCCAAAGTGGCCCTGGATGGTGAACATCGCAACCACCACAGTAGAATGGGTGTAGATCATCTTGTTCGGGATGGGGAATGGAGGCTGGATTGTAAAGGCAGGCGACCCGACTGTAAAAGCAGGGAAGAGTACTACGAACTAGTAAAATGAACCTGACTCCAGCCCAAGGCAAAGCAGCATGTACGGGATCATACTGCACTGCTATATCTCCAACTTCCTTAAAATTCGTGATCCAGCCGATAGCTGTTTCTTTGCATGATTTGCCGTTTGTAAAACGTACTGCAGAGCCTCTAATTTGTCTGCCGGCCCTAATTTTTTTACCCCTAGTTGCTGCTGAGTTCGACGAGGTCAGAGAAAGTGTCTGCCGTAAAGCTAATGATGGGGTAGGTGCAGGTGCCGGCTGTACAACTGAAATAGGCGGGTTGGGCGGAGGTGCCTGTTGAAAAACCGAACTCGACGGATTCGGTGACGGTGACGGTGACTGTTGTAAAGCTGAACTCTGGGAGGGAGGTTGGGTGTGAGCACTAAAAGTCAATTAGTATACTTGTAAGAGAAGGAGGGATCGTCGGGCTTGGCGTTGGGTAACGGAAACACGTGTTTGATTCAAGAGAAGTCATGTGAGAATCATGTGATGGGGAACACGGGAGGTCATTTGAGTACACATAGGCTTCAGATCCCCCCCTTCTTTGTCTATCATCATCGTCAATGCAGTTCTTCAGTTAAGCATATTAAGATTGGCCTCACAATTGAGCGTGAGTGTGACCTTTACAGTCGAACCTCTAAACTTGCATACTCTATACATGCATACAGACAACTCTCGTTATAAGCATATGGTCGGGACCAGCGCTGACATGCTTATATTGAGATGATTTTTCTCTCAGCAAAGGAAGCCAAAATATAATGTGCGTAGATTGATAAACAGAAGAAAACAGCCACAAGCTACATATGAGGAACATCAAAAATATGAACAGTACACGCCCTTCCTGCGTGTTTTGTCGCGGTAGTATCGACAGAGATACCCTACAACGATAGGTTTAAGCTGGGATCCACCCTAGAGCCAGTTGGGCATGCATTATCAAGTGATGCATTCGGTTGTGAGCCCATGCAATGTGAGTCAAAGAAGTCCATGATATGTTGATGCCCTTTCTGTTCGGCCAGGTCGCGGGGTTGCGCGCCCTCGGGGTTCGTGAAGTGCAGATTAGCCCCTCGATTTAGGAGAAGTTTGACGATTTCTAAATTGCCGCCGGATGCAGCATTACCTAGGGTAGTACCATAATCTCCCCCAGTGAGATTAACATCAGCACCTCGATCCAGGAGAAGTGTGGCGATGTAAGTCCTTCCCCTGTATACAGCGGCGCCTAAGGCAGTGCCATACTTGCCCCCAGTGAGATTGACATCGGCGCCTCGATCCAGGAGAAGTGTGGTGATCTCCAGGCTGTCGTCATATGAAGCTGCCGCAGCGCCTAGGGCAGTGCCATAATCTCCCCCAGTGAGAGTGACATCGGCGCCGCGATCCAGGAGAAGTGTGACGATGTTCATCCTTCCCCTGTATACAGCGGCGCCTAGGGCAGTGCCATACTTACCTCCAGTGAGATTGACATCGGCGCCTCGATCCAGGAATAGTGTGGTGATCTCCAGGCTGTCGTGATATGAAGCTACCGCAGCGCCTAGGGCAGTGCCATACTCACCACCAGTGAGATTGACATCGGCGCCTCGATCTAGGAGAAGTGTGGCGATGTCCGTGTGTCGCCTGCATGCAGCGGCGCCTAGGGCAGTGCCATACTTACCCCCAGTGAGATTGATATCGGCGCCTCGATCTAGGAGAAGTGTGGTGATATTCAGGTTGCCGGGATATGAAGCTGCCGCAGCGCCTAGGGCAGTGCCATACTCACCACCAGTGAGATTGACGTTGGCGCCTCGATCTAGGAGAAGTGTGGTGATGTTCTTGTTTCCCCCGTATGCAGCGGCGCCTAGGGCAGTACCATACTCACCCCCAGTGAGATTGACATCGGCCCCTCGATCCAGGAGAAGTGTGACGATGTCCATGCTTCCCCTGTATACAGCGGCGCCTAGGGCAGTGCCATACTCACCCCCAGTGAGATTGACATCGGCGCCTCGATCCACGAGAAGTGTGGCGATGTCCTTGTTTCCCCTGTATACAGCGGCGCCTAGGGCAGTGCCATACTCACCCCCAGTGAGATTGACATCGGCGCCTCGATCCACGAGAAGTGTGGCGATGTCCTTGTTTCCCCTGAATACAGCGGCGTCTAGG
>Ga0307511_10006683_pt1 | contig 11621 bp, 8 predicted proteins | sample 13_EM_MG_FD_200266 | JGI IMG/M metagenome (GOLD analysis project Ga0307511, IMG submission 200266) | Populus trichocarpa ectomycorrhiza microbial communities from riparian zone in the Pacific Northwest, United States - 13_EM | ecosystem: Host-associated > Plants > Roots > Unclassified | place...
TACTTTGCATAAGTTTTATACAAAAACGCTAGCTCTTAGATTAGGGTTCATGAGGGATTTTCTAGGTAGATGGAAGGTAAGGATAAAGTGTGAATGAGAGATGAAGAAGGCTAGATAATGTTTTTTAAAAAAACAAAAATGATGAAAAAGATGATTAAGAGAAGGCTTGAAAGCCTTTAGCCAGATCTGAATAAGAAATGGGGGAAAACCTTTTTGATGCTAAATAATGCATGCATGTTAAAATAACAAGTGTAAGATCATACAAGAAACTACAGTGTGTTGAAACTCAAACACATAAACAAATTCTTGTGATGCATGCTCTTGTGAAGCTTAATCTTTGAATGATTGAAATCCCATGTGTGATTATTGATGTAGAAATGATATATTCTGTATGTGATACTGATAAAAGAAGGGAAGAAATGCATGAAAATGATTGTTTGTGTGTTAGACATATAAAATAAAAAATCTAGACAGTTTGTTAGCTAAAAAGTGACCAGAAATTGATCTAGTTAAAGATAGAATTTGGGATGTTACCCTACATGAAAGTTGTAGAATTGGATGTTAGCTTTTTAAAGGGACTAGAATTACTTAAATCAGAGCTGTAGAACTCTAGATATTGGCAAAAACCTGAAGACAGGTCAGACTGGAAAATTCTGGACATAATGTGTACCAGACTTTAAACCAAAACTTTAGGTTTACCACTAGGAAAATTTGGGGTAATTGTCTTCATGAAAATTGTGTTCAATGATGTTAACTTTTACAAGGAACAAACCTTACTCCATATGGAGTTATATAACTTTAGATATTGGTAATACACTAGAGAAGGGTCAGACAATATGTTATAGGAGAGACCCGCGTGCCATAGTATTTCGATGAATTTAAGTGTAAATGGCATAACTAAGTTTAACCCTCTCATCTAAGTTGTATATTTATAACTTACCTCTCCAAATAAATAAAGCCCAAATAAAAATGAGTTCTACAACTCTAGAGGGGAGAGAAACACTAAGTGGCGTCCTAGTGCTTTGTCATGTATTGTAGAACATAATGAGTTTTGATATGAAATTAAAAGAAGTATGTCTTATGTAAAGAATGTGTATGTAAACTTGTTAAAGAATTTACTGATGTATCTTTTATCAGAGGAGCTCACTCAACCGGAGAAGGAGGTAAGTGAAATTTCATCTACAATTTATGAAGTTAAATCTAAATTTTTGAATTTATGATGAATAATGAAATATGAAAGTACTATGAATGAATTATGATTATGATGTAAGATTGATGTAATTGACATGTTTTTTTAAAGAGTGAAAAACCAATATAGAGATCGTTTCTAAAGTTATCGGAAATTAATGAAATTGAATTGCCTCTAACTCATGAAGTTAGATCTAAATTTTAGAATTAGTGATGAATACTAAACATGAAAGTAATGTGGATGAATTAAGAATATGATGGGAGGATTAATGAAATTAAGTTGCTGTTGTAATGAGCAAAAGCCAATTGTTGGGATTATTTCTGAAGTTTTGAAAATCAATGAATTTAAATTGCTTTTGCAATGAGTGAAAGCCAATGTTGGGATTGTTTCTGAAATTTTAAAAACCAATGAATTTGAATTGCTTCCGAATAAAAGAAAGGCAATGTTGGGATTGTTTCCGAAGTATTTTGAAAACCAATTAAATTGAATTGCTTTTGCAATGAGCGAAAGCCAATGTTGAGATTGTTTCTAAAGTTTCAGAAACCAATGAAATTGAATTTGCTTTTGCAATGAGCGGAAGCAAATGTTGGAATTGTTTTCGAAGTATTCGAAAACCAATAAAATTGAAGTTGTTTTTCGCGATGAGCAAAAGTCAATGTTGGGATTGTTTTTGAAGTTTTGGAAACCAATAAATTTGAGTTGCTTTCGCAATTAGCGAAAGCCAAACGTTGATGTGTTTTCCAAAGGTTTTAGAAACCATTGAATTACAAAGACTATTATGGTGAAGTCTTCGTAAATATTTTGGTAATTTTGCATGTTAATTAATTTATGAGTATGTGCATACATGTTTGGTGTAATTATTGTGGAAGATGAAATCATCATTCGTGAAAACTTTTATAAGATTTGATAAGAATAATGGGTGCTTTTATTTTTGTTACACTTAAAAGTACAACTATACTCGTAATATAAAAGTTTGCTTAATTAATCTTTGTTATAGGACCTTCGCAAATTAGTGGACCAGATAATTAGGCAATAGACGGACTTCAAGACAACCAAAACTTTTGTTGTGCATGTAATCAAATTTTGTAACTTAAACAAAAAAAAACAATAACTCTTTCCTTTTGTAATGATGTTATTCTATCTATGTTTGTCTTATGTAATGAAGTCCTTAGACAAATACTTTATGTAAGATGATAATTATGTATTTTCCGTAACTAATTTATATGTGTGTTTAAACTAATCTACTACATATATATTTGTCTTGGACCAACATGTATAAGTTATTTAATTGGTTCCTTTTCCTAGCGCATATTTTGAGTTATATTCTTGTGAATGTATATGATGCTGATAATGAAAAGTGAAATGTATATATGATGTTGAGAATGCTTTGAGGTCAAGATGACCCGAAATGAGATCTAAGGTGAACGATTTATATGGTAAACTTGGTATGCTCATTTATAAAGGAAACTTTGCTGAAATTTTGATAAACCTTGTATGAATCCGTTTTATATATATATAAAATTTGGTCAACAAAAAGGAGTCACATAGAATACTCATACTCATTCAAATGATGTGACCTTATTATAGTATTTCATACTTAACCTGTTTTGAAGGATGGGGGTGTTAGAAGATCAATACACTCGGGTTTCCTAGCGACCCTGAACCAAATAACTAGTTGGCAACTCACTGACCTGCCCCGACACCATACGTCCACGTGTGATAGAATGACTACTCTGCTGGGGAGAATATTGTTTGTAACAATATCGGACTACGCTTTGTGTTTTATGTGGTTTATTTGTTTTTGATGTGTTTAAATTTTTGCATTTTGCTTGTCTCATTTTATTTATGCTTTAGCATTTTCTTATGCCCGTGCATGAATATTGGATATGGATGAATATTTTCATGCATCATTAGTTTATTTGTAATATATCATTTTGAAATGCACGTATATGGAAACTTCAGGTTAAGTGGGGGAGTAACGACTTACCGTATGACTTTTAATCAAGGTTTAAGTTCTTAAAACCATCAAACTTTTTTTTTAATGCTTGAACTAGTAGTGATTGGTATACGTGCCATCCCATTACCTATTGAGCCCCTATATTGCCTTCATAAGGGTGATCACTAGGATAACAAGAGACCCTTTTTTAGAGACTAAGTAATAAACCTACCCTCTGTCTCATGTAAAAGGATTAGAACATGCCTTTAGAGTGTATGATCCTTACACAAGGCAAGCTCGTCATAAAGCATCTTGAGTTCAGGACTTACAAGTGGCACAATGGTTGTCACTCATGAAATTTTCATTGTAGAGTTTGGGCAAAAGTCAAAATTCTTGTTCATCATGCAAGAGTTACGACCATGTATCACCCTTTTAAAGGGCGAGTTCATCATATAAAAGCATGCTCATACATTTAACATGCATGCTCATAATTTGAAATATAGGTTCCCCAAATCTGGTTTTCTCTTGACGAATCAAAAGTTGCCAATGTCTGATAGTGTTAAGGAGAATTTGTTCATCTTCTAATCTCAAAGAATCGTTTACGGTTTTCTACAAACTGATAACAAGAATCTCTGCTCTACCATGAACTCAACTTGTGACCTATGCTCGGATGTTATTTATGAAGTTTTAATGCATTCATCAATGGAGACTGCGGGGAAATGTAGTCTTCTTTCCAATAAGTGCAACAAAATCATCACCTACATCAAATAAAGAGATGTCAGAAACATTAAATATAGCACGAACACCATACTAACATGGTAGATCCACTTTATAGACATTGTTATTAATCCTCTCTATAATCTGAAAAGGACCATCTCCTCAAGGCATCAATTTTAATCTCCTTTGTTTATGAAACCTTTCCTTCCTCATATACACCCAAAACCAACCTCCTGGTTTAAAACCTTACTAATTTATGTCCTCTTTTATCTTTGAATGCATATTGGTCATTCTTTTTCTATATCTATTTGTGTATCTTTGCATGTAAGTCTTGCACCACTTATGCTTTTTAATTACCATCAAAACTAACACTTTCATCAAAAAATAAAGGAATTGAATCTAATGGTGTTAAAGGATTAAAACCATAAACAATCTTAAATGAGGAATAATTAGTAGAATGCACACTTCATTATATACAAATTCAATAAATGATAAACAATTTTTCTATTTTTTTAATATTCTTTTGAACAATAGCTCTTAATAAACGAGTTAAAGTCTTGTTTGCTACTTTAATTTGATCATTTGTTTATGGATGACAAGTAGTAGAAAATAAAGTTTTAGTTCCTAACTTACCTCACAAAACTTTCCAAAAGTAGCTCAAAAACTTAATATCTCGATATAATGCTCCTTAAAACACCATGTAACTGAACTACTTCCCTAAAGAATAGATTTGCTATATTTATTGCATCATCAATTTTATGGCAAGATATGAAATGTATCATCTTAGAAAATCTACGTACACCAAGAAATAGAGAGCCCCTTCCTTTCATTGACCTAGGTAATTTTAAAGTGTTCCATTAATCTGCCACCATTAGCTTCCTTTACAATCAATTCAAGCATTGAACAACTAGGCACACATAATCTTTTATCTTTAAATAAAAATCCATCATGCCTAAGAAATCAATTAGTTGTTGTAAGTTGATATTGGAAGAAGAACATACCTTTACAATAATGCATATGCAACTATATTTTTCTTACCTTGCTTGTATTTAATGATATATGAAAATATCTCAATAAGTTCCACCTACTTAGCATTTATACGATTCAACTTACCTTAACTTTTCAACTATCTCAAAGATTAGTGATCGATATGAATCACAAATTTCTTAGGTCAAAGGTAATGTTTCCAAGTTGACATGATCAAATAATTGATGTCAAATAATGATGACAACAATATATATTTATTAATTAACTACGTCAAATAAATAATAAACCTACTTTCATACTTCTCTTAATTCATTATCAATTATCTACGTCCATACAAATTTGTACACATTAATTTACGGAAATTATAACTCGACAATAAAATTGATAAAATATAAAATATATCTGTTAAACAAGTCATTATTTATATCATCACAACATTTCTTAGTTGGTAATTCAACATAAGTTTCAATAATTTACAAACAAATACAATTTTACAAAATCTAAAACAAACCATAACATGTACAAAATTATGTATCCATACAACAAGTTTGTTTGAGAAAAAACAATAAAACAAGTAAACACCCAAACAAAATACATATACAACAAAAATATACAATTAAAAAAATTAACATTTCAAAATTGTATTCAAATTAAAAAAAATAGTAGATTTAGTTACTTAAAATAGAATATCCGCAATAAAATTGTTGGTGTGACTAGAAAAGTCGAGGAAGGATGGCTTGTGTTGAGATTGGGGGTGATGTGGGGAGAGGGGAGGGGGGTTGTTAGTTGCAAATTTGGGAGGGTTTGTTTAGTTGTAGAGGGGAAGAAGGAGAAATAGGAGAGGGGACGGTCGACAGCCAGGTCATATATTAACTATTACCAATGGAATTACCAATGAAATTATTTTGTTTGTCAATCCGTCGGCAATTTTATATGGCTTTTTCTGTTTGAATCCAATTGTAATTTTGTCAGTAAAATTTTCCATAAAAAATTATATGTTATCGTACTTTTTGAGTTTTTTAAATTCCTTTTATTCCGACTATAATTCTCTCGTTATTTATTGACAGAAATATTCCGTCAGCAAATACTAATAAAATTAATAATTAAATATATTCGGTCAATAAAATTCACTTCAAATTACTAACGGAATTTTCTATTAATAATTATGTTTGTATTCATAGATTTTCTATCAGAATCTAAGCCAGTTTTACCTACAGAATACGAGCTAGACCAATTATTTTATTGTCTTCTCGGACATACTACTATGACAACATTTATGGGCTTAGTTCTAACTTTTTAGAGAATAAAAAAGTAAACAATTAAAATGGATTTATATTCCATACCTATCAAAATATTAAAAAAAAAATATGGATAGGTATAGATATATAAATAAATGGTCGTTTTGCAGTCCATGTACTGAACGATTCAAATCATAATTATACTAGACATGGTCATGAATTAATTAACCAGCTACTTGTGAAATTTAGTCATCATTTAGAATTGCAATTTCTTTTATTGGTGAAGCAATATCCAATTGAGTAATTTTAAGAATATTAATTTATTTTTTCCGGAAACTCTAAAAGATATTGTAAAATTCTAAATTTGTTTTGAAAAAGCTAAGTTGAATGCCAAAATAATATCTGAAAAATACCACTAACATAGTAGAATGTTTTTAGGGATATTTTTGTTTTCATGGTCCAAGAGTATTTTTAAAAAACTTTAAATGTTTTTTATTTTAGATTATTTTTTAATGTTTTTAAATTATTTTTATAAACAAATATTACAAATATTTTTTAAAAAATAAAAAATATTATTTTAATATATTTTTAAATAAAAATATTTTAAAAAACATACTAAACCACTAGTAAATATAAGCTACTAACTCGCATCTTGGAAGGGGCTGCCATTTAAATTCGAGTCGATTCACGAGTGCTGCCTGTTAGGGGTGTTCAAAAAAACTGAGTAACCGAAAAAACCGAGAAAACCGATGGAAAATTAACCAAAAAAACCGAACCGAGATGAAAAACCGATTAAACCGATTACTAAAACTAGAAATCTTTCCGGTTCGGTTCGGTTTCGATTTTAAAACCAAAACCGGTGAACCGAACCGAAACAACAATAAAATAAAGGAGGTATAAATACTGCACAAAGCCTAACCCTAATAACTTAACACAAAGCCGCCAGAGACAATTTTTCTCTTCTTCCTTTCCCTTTCATCCACTCTACCTCCTGCATCTCCTTCTCTAACCTAACCCTAATAACATAACACAAAGCCGCCGCCCAGACCACATACAACTTTTCTCTTCTTCCTTTCCCTTTCATCCACTTTGCCTCTTGCATCTGTCTCTTCTCTAGCCGAACAAAAGCTCACATCTCCATCTCCTTGGCTTCTCTCTTTACTTCTACGCAAGGCGTCGCGATCCTCCTCCTCTATACTTGCAGCAGAAGGAGAGGGCTCCTTCATTAGAGAAAAAACGGCAAGGTAAAGTTTAACCCTATGCTAATTCGGGCCTTTGTGTGCTTGTAACATCTGTTTCTAACTTTTATGCTTCGATTATGTTAAAATCTTGTTTTCTCATTTCTGTGTTATCTGGTTAAAATCTTGTTTCATTCAAGTTAATTTGGGATTTTATGGTTGTCCATTCTTGGTAATAAATTCAGTGTTTTCTCATTTCTGTGTGCTTTGATTATGTTACTGATGTGGGCTTTGATTCTGTTATTTGCGTTACTGGTGTTGACTGTGCAGGCTTTTCTGGGGTTCTTGGTTTGTTTCTGTGGTATCTATGAGAGAGTTCTTCAGCTGTAATTTGCTCTCTGCTTGATTGGTTCTTCAGCTGAACATTGTAAATTTTTAAAAGCTGAACATCAGTTTGCTTTAAATTTTAAAGCTTAATTTAATGAAAGGCTAAGTCAATTTAACAAAAAAAAAAACTCATATATGATGGGATTAGGTTTCCCGGTTTTTTCCTAAAAAAACCGGATTTAACTTAACCAGACCGGTTCGGTTTGAACCGGTTTTTGGTCCGGTTCGGTTAATTTTTAAGAAAAATACTGTAATTCGGTTCGGTTGGTTTTTTGGATCTAAACCGAACCGAACCGAACCGTGAACACCCCTACTGCCTGTATCTTTCATCACAGTCATGTCGAATTTGGCTATAGTAAAGTGAATTATTTAATCAATTAATTACTGGAAACCGTACTTGAGTGCATGTAAAAACACAATGTTTAATGGCTGAGACCGACTCTCTCCATGACCATTTCGGGCTCGTTTAGGAACGCGGCTGCGGTTACGTTTCCAAAAAATTTGAATTTTATTTTAATTTTTACTAAAATTTAATATGGTTTGTATATTTTGGATCGTTTTGATGTGCTGATGTCAAAAATAATTTTTAAAAAATGAAAAAATATCATTGGCATGTATTTTGGCACGAAAAGTTATTTGAAAAGCACCCGCAACTACACTGTCAAACACGCTCTTCATGTTTTCATGTGTCGTTGGAATTTTGCTGTGATTATTTTTTAAAATATTTTTTTAATAATATTTTTTATTTTTTTAAAATTATTTTTGATAATATATAAAATGATTTGAAAATATTAAAATAATATTAATCTAAAACAAAAAAATAAATAAATAATTAATTAAAAATATATTTAAAACACAAAAACAAATAAACTTGCGACAAATGTACAAACCCACTATCGAAAATCTGAGAAATTTCTATACAAGAATAAGAATTCACATGAAGTCTCTGGAACGTGTAGGAACTGTCCCGCTTAATTAAGCACAGCTTGCCACCTCATGGCTTATCGTTAATTATTACTCTCAAAGCGGCTCGAACCTTCCCCATCTCCTAAAAAAAAAAAAAAACAATTCAGTCCCAGAATGTTCAAGAACCAATGCTCTATAACTATAGCCTATATAAATCCGGGAATGGGCTCATTCCATTTCAGACAGGAACAAAAACACATTCTTGCAAGTTGTATCAGTCCCTTAAACCCTCTGAAAAAAAAACCAAACAAAAATACAAGTTACAGAAAAATGAGGCAGCACTCACTTGCCTTCTCAGTCCTGCTCGTTCTCTGCCTTGTTGGGTTCTCTAATGCATCTCTCCTGCCATTTTCAGACCGTCCCGGGAGTCTCCTGACTGATTTCTGGCTTGACCGTTTACCGGACCCCTTCAGGGTCTTGGAACATATCCCACTTGGGTTCGACAAGGACGATCACGTGGCACTCTCTCCAGCCCGAGTAGACTGGAAAGAAACACCTGAGGGTCATGTTATCATGCTAGATGTACCAGGAATGAAGAAAGAGGAGGTGAAGATTGAAATTGACCAGAATAGGGTGTTGAGAGTGAGTGGAGAGAGGAAGAGAGAAGAAGAGAAAAAAGGGGATCACTGGCACAGAGTAGAGAGATCGTATGGCAAGTTCATCAGGCAGTTTAAGCTGCCAGAGAATGTGGACTTGGATTCTGTGAAGGCTAAGCTTGAGAATGGGGTTCTCATTTTGTCACTTTCCAATTTGTCCCTTGACAAAATCAAGGGTCCTACGGTGGTTAGCATTGAGGGGGGAGAAGAACCAGCCAAGCTCAAGAGTGATGAAGCAAAGCAAGAGCTCTAGATGTTTTCATGTATTGAGGCCTGAGATCGGCAACGCTTGTTTGTGAGAAAATAAGGGATGTTTTTCATTTCGATCGTGTGATTTTGTTTTGTATGTTCCAACTTGATGCACTAATGTAATACGTACGTATGCCATCTATGGTACTCATAATCTATATATATATATATAATATAATATATGGCTTCTCTTTATCACCATTTGTTGGCAAACTATCTACTGCATCAGAAATTCGTATACTTCCTAACTCCGTTTCTTTTTTCTTTTTATAATCCTTGCGGAGTTCTCAATCTATTTATATCCCTATTTTTCAATGTATTTTTATTCTTTTTTAAAAGTCGTTTTTGATGCTATTTATTTAATTTAATAAAGGCTTGAAATGATGAATAAATGAGAAAAATAAATAAAAAATCAAACAGAACCGAAAAATTGTAGGAAGATTTTACAAGTCAAGGAAAATTTTAATTTACCACTAATCACAAGAAATAATATAAAAAAATTTAATATTATTTTTCAAATTTCATTTATTTTATTTTAACGAGGATCTCAACAATAATAGGGATTAGGATTATCTAATCCTATACAAGTCACTTTAAAAAGAAGAAGCAGGAAAATAGCATTCTCGCTCAAAAAAAAAAAAAAAAAAAAACCAATGCAGCCATTGTTTCCTCTGCAGTCGACAAATCACCTCCGAAAACTCCTCGTCGATAGAAACACCATTCTCTCAAACACATCATGTTCCAACCCTTCTCACTGCCACCTTAAACACCTTGTCTTAACCGAAAATCTACTCATTGTCGCTCACAACTTCCATTACATAACACAAAAACCAAACTCATAAAACCTTTAACCAACAGCCGCAATCTCCACCGCATTCACAGACCACGCTAGCCATCCGGCAACAACTGCCCACTGTAACAACAATCTCCTCCTCCCTCACCAACCACCAAATCAACTGTCTCAATCCACCAATCACAATCTCCACCGCATTCACAGACCATTTATTTAAGAAGCAATTAGTGAATTGACGTGATGTAATTGGATTGTTTATTACCGATCGATGCTTATAATCAGTGATGATCTTTCAAACATCTTTAGTGAATAATAAAGCATGCCTATATGGGTCATGTTGACCTTGGCCTAAACTTAAGGCTCAATATAAATTTTAGAATAATGACCTATAATTAATGGTTCATTTATCTTGATGGAAAATCACACACAATTTTGCTAAAAGATTTCTATAACCCGATTGATGGTTTGTTTACCTAAAGGCCGTATCTAGAGGTATTCAAAATGGATATTCCTTATTAAACTAGAAGTTATATAGTTTAAAGATAATGACCTATGATGATTAAATTAACTTGAAGTATACCAATATATAAATATTTATATTTTCATTGTTTTCTTTTATCGTTATATTACTTCCAATAAATGTCTATGCATATCAGTCTATAAAAATTCATTATGTAAAGAAATTATTAGTGGACAATTATTCAAAGTCAAAATTTTATTATTACAATCATTATTAATTATGGCTAACATTATTGTTTGAAAGGACAGTTACATCAAACATGAATGGACCATTTTATTACTCTTAATTGACACCTAAGAGTAATGACTTATGAAGTTTCAATTATATTAGAAATTATTGATAGATATCGGACCAGGAAACTTATGCATTTTGAAAAGAAAGTTTCATTTTTAAAACCAAAAGGTAACAAATATACTACCCTAATTGATATCAAAAGTAATGACCTATTATGGTTTAATTACTCTAAACATAGTAGGTGAGTAACGAATTAAGAATCAATGCTTTTTATATGAAAAAGGAAATCCTTGATTTTGTTTTTCTAAATGAATGTTTAGAAAAAATATTGAAATGTTTTTCTTTGCTAAAAGCAAGGCATTTTAATGTGAGATTAATCTCTCAAGGGATAAGTCTTATAACCAAAATACAAGACTCATTAACCTAGAAAATGCGCAGACACACACACACACACACACATATATATATAGACACACACGTGAGTAAGGGTATCATTTTCTTATGTTATTTGTGTCAAATGACAATATAAACACATGTTCATGCTGCTCAGAAAAAGTTGCTCGCTCATGTATTAAGAATAGGTATTGCAACATTAAGGAAGATAATGAATGCAAACATGAACAAGGAAACA
>Ga0307511_10006684_pt1 | contig 11620 bp, 10 predicted proteins | sample 13_EM_MG_FD_200266 | JGI IMG/M metagenome (GOLD analysis project Ga0307511, IMG submission 200266) | Populus trichocarpa ectomycorrhiza microbial communities from riparian zone in the Pacific Northwest, United States - 13_EM | ecosystem: Host-associated > Plants > Roots > Unclassified | place...
TGCAACGTATGTCATCCCTTAAACCCATACAAAAGTCTCAAATATGCAGCGTTTGGGCCTCTTTTTGCAGGGAAGCGTCCAATTCTTTTTGCCACCTGACTGTACAACACCCTCCTTCGTAGCTTTGATTAGGTATACCGTATCAATTCGCGAGTAAGATTGCTGTCTTATGTACGAAGCGGGTGGCCGGAGGAGCCTTGAATTTACTGTACATGGACTTCGCACTCTAGCGACCTGTTTTGTACCTACTTGAGTACTGGCTTGCCGAATAATACTTTCTTACTCGCGAATTAATACGGTATGTACATAGCAAATTAATATGTATATAATATGTAAATAATGTATACCTACTGGTATATTAGGCGCCCGCCAGTAGAGATCTAGACCTAGGCGCAAATTGAAACTATAGTATCACTCGGTCCTGCACCGTTAGCCGAGCCAGCTGTAGTTCTCGTGTGCACATCCTAAGGGACGAGCCACCCGGAAATCCGGGTGGATTCAAGAGTTGGCAAGTTAATCTTCCGCCCCACGCATTAGAGAGGTTTTGCAGACTCATGATATCGCTCCTTAGTAATCATCAGCTTGCAATGACCATGGATGCTTATCTGGGAGAACTTACTACCAATAAGGCAGTGCGTCCTGGCAGAATGATGAGGAGGATTATGAGACACCTCTATATCGAGACCCAATCATATATGAAAGGTCAAATTATTGAATGCAGGGTGGGGGATTCTATAACATAACAACTCTATGTTGGCAAATCACGGAGCTGATGTGTATCGCCATAAAGTGGTATGATGTAAGACTCTATTTCGCCCCCAAAAACGCCCCATGTTTGTAATACCTTACTCGAGTTTTTACTGGTGCAACCATCTCCCCTTGCAAAGGCCCCATATTGAGGCGGACCCACCTTGTACATATGAAGAAGCGGTACATAATCGACAGGGATAGTTTGACCTATTTGTTTCGCTTTTAGACTATTAGACAAGCATTTCACGCTTTGCATCGGATGTCATGACTATTGACCTCGTCAGTCGTTGGCACTGCAGGTCCCGAAATTAGGATCACATGTTCGAATAGGAAAGTGTGGAGCCGCAAGATCACTGAGCCAATCAGCACTTAATGTTCGAATATATCGTAGCGTAATAAATCTACAATCAGAATAAGGCGCTTTACTGGAGGTGTACATAAGCAACTCATTATATATAATGAGACACGTCTATATATATAGATTTGATCTGCCTATGTTAAAGGTTTTCCCCCCTCTGTTGTATAGTCTCAAACATAGTGCGCGCGCATACCAGCCCCGAAGCAGATTATATTTCAATTATTAATACCAGTTGTAATTTCTCCCCGTTACTCCTCCTAAATAACATGTTAAGACTAAGACGTGCGTTAGGTAAATACACATACATAGCGCCAAGACCAGCCTGCTAGTTTTCAACGACTTAAGAATGCCCGCAGGTGATCCTGAACTTGACACCTCGTTGCCCACCAGCAACAATGTGGACGCGGAGGTTGAGGAAATGCACCAACCGGGATCAGCGGTGGGGGCCAACTCTACGGGCTCAGCACCACCGCAAGTTCCTGTGGATGCAATCAAATTTCTGTATGATTGCATAGCCAACTTACCCGAACCTCAACGTTCAATTATGTTGCAGCAGTACGTCCCACAGAAATTGACTGTACACTCTCCCATAGTGGGCATCGAGCGGCCGCCGCCACCACCGTATCAGAACCCAGGTCCTGTTGAATCCCATTCCCCGCAGCAGCTAGTTCATATGGATTCGCGCTCCCCCCAGGAAGCCGCTGGTACTCGGACTAGCAGCCATATGAATATGCATAGCGCAGTCAAGGCGCTTGATCCGGTAAACGGGCGTCGGCCGGGGCAGGAGCGTTGGGAGCAAAGGCTAATCGATCAGAAGGTGGCCAAGCACATGGGTAAGCTTGAAGGTAAATTGCCACCAGATATCGATATGTCGCATTTTGCGAAGCCAGGAGCCAAGTTCAAGATGCATCGGAAAGATTCAATTCGTAAGTTTCCAGCCCCATGCCAGGATGGTGGTGCCCTAGGCCTAAACGTAGTCCCAAACTCGAGTTCACTGATCCATTGAGGATACCTTTGTAGTCAGCTCCCCTACTGGAACCGGCGAATACCCGAGATGCCCATCCCCTAAGCCTGAAAACCGCAACAAAAACACCGGGAATATCCTTAGTGATATAGACCAACTCCAGCACGAGAAACGGTCAGAAAATACACAGCAACTCTACCCATTGCCATACAAGCCTGCACCCTTCTTAGTATCCGAGCCAATAGATAGTAGGTTCTGGCGTCAGGTGCAGTACACTGTAGTGTATTACACTGACGCAGAGTGGATCAAGTATACCACATGCCATGGGGAGGATGCAAGCTTCGAAGACTTCCTCCAAGGATGCTCGGGCTGGACCCCTGACTCGAGATATGGACCACAAGGGCGTTTCCAATATGATCACCAAACCCTCATTCGAAGTCTATCATGGACCGATACGGAGCTGGCGGTCCCGACCCTGCTTCATCTAGCTGTTGGTCAGTCAAAGTGGAATTTGAAACTAAGTGGAGAGCAACGCCCAGTTGTGGCAGTAGGCGAAATCAACTTCTCAACACTTGAACAAGTTGAGATTGCCTTCAGAAACCGCACTGGCCTTGTGAAATATTTGATGCGGAATTGTAAGCAATTATATAGTGATCCAGACAACTGGCGAGACCCAGTGGCCGATGCGCCCCTCCGACTCACACTCGCGAAAGCGCCGAGGTATCGTTCCAACAGTCCAAGGGTCCATCCCTTCCTACAGCTTTTCGTGTGCATGGATCCCGAAGAGTCTGCAAGGCAACTCGAACTCGGCCTCCCGCCTGAGGAGAATGGCGATACTACAACCCTGTCCAGCAAGATCCATGAGCTTCTTCCCCTCATCTGTGCCCCGAATGCAGTAGGCCTGGAGTGCATGGTCAAGTTAATTCCGAAGCTATCTTTGAAATGCATCTCAAGCAAAGATAAAGATGGAAATACCCTCCTCCATCTTGTAGCACGGTATATGTATGTTTGTGACGAAGCTAATGCATCAAAGCCCCAGTTACTCGACATTATCAAGGTTCTCGTGGATAAGTACCCGGGTGCAGTACGGGAAATCAACAATGCCGCAGAGTCTCCATTTTTGACTCGCATAAAGACATACAAACAGCGAAACCCCAATCATGTTGACTCAGAGAGACTAGTCAACGCCCCAGAGGATGACATTACGTTCTACCTGAAACAGTTATGTATCAGACTGTATTCACCCGAAATTACCCGGCAGCTACTCTACTCCCCGAAGGACGCCAGGCGTGAACTTGAGCCCAACTTCCAACTTATACTCTCAGGGGGGAGCTACAAGGAGAAAAAAGTTAGCCGTGCTCAGGTCGAAACACTATTGAACACTCTGGGTAACGTTCTCAAGTCTGTGGAAATCGTCCCTTTCACAATCATCGATGAGAACCCACCCTCCAAGGACCCAGTCACAGATAATCCAAGTACCGATTCACCAAATGTTGTCGGCTATGAGGGACCCAAGATGCCTCCCAATAATTGCGAAATCGTGTTTAGCTGCCTTAAGCAGAGAGGAGTGCGAATAATCTACGAGCTCTTTGTTGAGGAGGAAAACATCTGTTCCCCAAATATCCCTCCGCATACCAACGATGCAATTCTTCGCTGCCTTACAGAGCCACATGTGCTCCCGGGGAATTCAATTGAGCCATTCTCGGAACACATAGCAACCTGGGATTGGCAAAAAATCGATATTTGCAGTGAGGCTTTGTATAAAGCTGCCCCCAATGCTAGCAAAGTTTATTTGTATACCAGTGGTAATAATGCCGTGTTGAGGAGCTGGTCTTCGGCAGACGGTTTGGTTAAGCTAAGTAAGGTATGACCCTTTTGCCCCACGTGCCGAGGCTCGGCTGCCGATATTTGTATGATTTATTGACATACCCATTTTATAGCTACAAGACATATATCTCATAGTCTGCAAGGCACATGTACGTACTTATACACGAAATAATTCTTTGCATTTATCGCCTTTTGAATTCACTGATGTGATATGAGTCTTTGACAGGTTGTTGAGACGACGGCTTCAATTCGAGCGGCCCTCGAAGATTTCGAGACTCGTATAGCAGCGCTGTGTAGTGGTGGCTTAAGTCACTCCAGCGATAGCATCCCTCCACAGTCCCAGTATCGGGAAATAAACATACATGTTGACGACGAGTGTCTGGAGGAGCTCGACGTACAGACACAGAAGCTCCAGAACCCAGCTGAAGAGTATAGCTCCTCTGACATGGACAGGGCAGATGCTTCCCAGATTATGGACCTGTAAGCATGGCATCTCCCGCAATCAGCCAAATGACCCCGTGCCTTCCCCACTGGACTGCATTGCTAATTCAAAATCATTCCCTCCAGCCCAGCATGGCAAAAGAAGATGAAGGCATTTACAAATTTCATCATCAACTGTCCCGACACAATTAGCCCAATCAAGGTAGCCGTTCTTGACGACGGGTTTGACCTTGTGGACGGCACCGTGGATCCGTCAGCGGATATCATCAACGATCGCAACTCGATTGTCTTCAAGACTGTGGAGCTACCTCCTGAATCTGGAAGCGGTGATAGTAGCTATAGCCCCCCTCTTCACTCTCGGAGGTCTAAATTCTCCCACCGACAGCACCGTCCGCAGACTCGGGCCTCTTACATCTCAGAGACTGGCCACGGAACAAAGATGGTAAAGATCATCATGGGCTTATGTCCTACAGCGAAACTCTTTGTTGCGCGCCTTAACAGTACCTCTCGAGACAGCCGGGGTCCAACCACTGCCTCTGCCGCTGAGGCGATAAAGTGGGCAATTAAGAATGAAGTAGACATCATTTCCATGAGCTGGACAATTCAAATGTCACCAAGTTCCGTGACACAGCTGCATGCCGACGAAATAAGGCTCAAGGACGCGGTCCGGCAGGCCCGGGATGCCAACATCCTGATGTTTGGAGCCTCTGCTGATCAGGGAAATAATGGCCCAGCCGAGCACCTTATTTATCCTGCTGCGGCGCCCGGGGTATTCTGCATCATCGCTGCCGACACATACGGTCAGCTCAAACACACAGTTGGGGCTGAACGTTTAGGGCAATATACCTATGCATTCCCCAGTGAGGAAACTAAAGATGCGCCAGACAAAGGAAGCTCAGTTGCAACTGCAATGGCGGCTGGGTTCACAGCCCTGTTGCTGCACGCTGCAGAACTTGGTCGTGATCAAATAGGGGCACCGGATAAGGGCGATGTGAAGGCCCTTAGAAATTATCAGAACATGGCAAAAGTGCTAGAGGAGTTGTTGGTTCCAGGGACAAAGTATATCGGTGCGACACGTTATATCCCCGACTCAGTATGTCAGGGAGATTGGGATAGCAAAGGAAGAAACGCATTGAGGTTTCTCATGCTCAAGTTGATTATGTATGTGAATCCTAGAGCTTCCAATCCCCCCTTTGTATTGTACTGATATTCTGTAAATTCACAGGAAAGGGCTGTAACTGGCTAAGTGCACGCGGGGTCTCACTACACCCATAAACCCGATGCACCCTGTGATCCATCCATCCAACCAAAGCCTTGTTTGAGGTGAGCGACAAATAGGAAATTTATTCAGGGGATATATATCACCTAAGGACCGCAAATGAGGGTCTCCAAAGCAAGGGCTATATTTTCCTGTCAAGACGTGTGATGAACACCCCCAGTAGATGGGGTGGGCGGCCAGTAGTTAGTTTTATATTTATTGATAATTTGTACTTACCATGCGACTTTGGATACTGTTGCTAAATTTCGGTCAGTCAGTCCCAGATCGACCAAAGCAGATGGTGAGCTCGAGACTTTAATCTCCGGCATATTCTAAATGACCAATTTTCCTCCATACACCTGATTTACAGGCCCTCGAAGGATTTAAATAGTTTATGGCCTTGACAATGGCACTAGATTCACCCTAGAACTTATACTCTACCATCAAACTACTCATCTTTGTTATCCTGCCTATACACTACTTTAAGGTCTACTTCCCACAGGGGAATGCACTACGGTATCAGTTTGCTAGCATACCTTGTAACAGTGAACCTTACACTTAAACTACGATTTGCCCTCCTCCCCCGTTTGTGCGGTAGGTATTTATAGTATATCTATCAGCATTCAAGACTCTGTTTATATGACGCAGGCGCACGAAATCCTTCCGATTTTATGTATTATCGTGCAGATGCAGCACTTTCCCTGTATTTCCGATTCCTTTTACGTCCTGTCTTGTTGAATGTGCATCGAAATTCAGGCGTATGTAGCGTATTCAACATTTATGGTATCTGACATCCTGAATTATTTACCACTCCTGTTGAAGTCTTATTACGGTAAACTCTGCCAAATACAGTACCAGATGTAGGATATCATACAATCCCAGATTCTGGATCAGCGATTCCTAATACCGGATTTCACATTCCTTGTGGGTCAGTCCATAGGGCTACGAATCTCAGCCAGCAGAGGCTTCGAGGGCAAGAAAGGCCCACTACTGCTGCCAGGTTGGTTGAGCGTGGACTGCTCAGGGGGTTATTTCATTTGTCCAAACCCACTGTTAGTAGCTAGTAGCTAGTCTCGTGCACTAGCCAACTGCCAACCAGACTACTAGCCAATCAGAGGTAGGCTGGTTCAAATTTGGTAGTCACTGCCCCAATCAGTTCCTTAGTGTCTTGGCAAGCGTCACCACTCAAGCCTTCTACAATGACATTCCGATGGTCAGCAATGGAAAAGAAGACCTTTGAAACCAGACTAGGTATTTTGTTGCCATGAATTTCAACTTTTAGCTACCCTGTCAACCTGCTTCTAGTCAAGCTTCGTTCCTCAGACTTTCTTCGAGAGACTTCCTAGATACCCACCTACAGCTGTGGATACCCGTTCCCAAATATACTAGCTCATCTGTTGCCTGTAATAACGTAAGACCTAATCTTACCAGCCCCGATTATGTTCTAGTATCAACCTCAAGCCGTTCCTGCTCCTCGGCAGGAATTATGGCCCCATTTACGGATACAATATTAATATTAGTAGACGTGCCAGGCCTTGTGGCAGATATTGAGGGGATGGTCGTTAGTTGTTAGGAGATTTTTAGAACTTAGTATAATAATTGTGGAGGGCCAGCTGAGGATTGAGTAACGCAGCAGCAGGAAAGGAGGGATTGGATGTGGTCCTTAGTTTCCCCCCTCCCAGCGATGGCTTGGATTGTCCTCTGTACTTCCTGTATTATCGTCTGGGGATGCAACCTATCTCCGCTTTTATACTTGTCATGAATTCCTCAATTCAGAACCTCCGCCACATCGCTGACCGGCCTAGGGGCTGGCGTTGGTAGCTCTTGTCTTTGCCAAGCCTGGTGTTTAATCCCCCACAGAATCAGTCGCAATACCTGCAGTTCTGGTGAATCTTGGCCCTCTGGGGATTCTGTGATTCTATAGGTACTGCCTTGTAAATCAAGTGTTCGTGCCCCCTCGCTGCGATCTATCGATTGCTGTTTTCTCCTACACCGGAAACCCTCTGCTCGCTGAGGCCGACAAATTGGCTTCCTGCACCCTTGATATTACCAGGGTAGTATTTCCTCTCGGTATTCCCATGCCATTTCCTCTGTCATCTTGCAAGGCTAACTAGGATTCGGCTCCAGTCACAGCTGGAGCTCCAAGACTAGCACTGCCCCATTAACGTGGTCGTCAGGCTGTTGCGGAGTGCCAAATTCAAACATCTCAATTACCCAAACCTAGGTGCCGCTTCTTTATTTGAGGCGACCATCCCCATTCCTTCCCACTCCACAGGATCACCATACGTACAGCCAAGCACAGTCTATCCGACTCCAAAAATAGTAACCCACGACCTGTATTTTCACATCGCGCGACCCTTAATAAATTACCAGGAATGTTCCAGGTGAACCACAAGTACAGGCTACGCTGGCATCACCTGGTGCTAGATTGCAAGTGTACATACATACCATGCTGTACTCCGTTCCCGGAGGTCTGGTCACAAACGTCGTGCCAATTAGATGACAAGTATGGACACCAATGCAGCCCAGGTTGAGTACTCAGAAGCTGGTCACACAACCCTGGCTGATGAAGCCAGTGGTCGACGTTGTTGTGCCATGGGATGCAAACAAGTTGTAATGGAACTCAACAGCAGCCTCGGAACAAAGTTCGATCTACGAAGAAGTTATGTTACCCTCAGTCTCCACTTTTGTATATATCAGAGCTAATTAATTTGGTATTAGGGCACTGTCAATCAAGTTAGGGGGCGAGTGCGGACGGCGGTGTTAAGAGAAGGGCCCCGTGATTCGGAAGCCAATGTCATCGAAGTGGATCTCTTTGGAATCCCAAATCACAACCATATTGACGTACTGGTTGAGATTTGCAAGATCTTTAATGCCGAAAAGATCAATGACAAACTATTCATCAAGGTGAGTGTCAAATTTCCATATTACATACAATGCGTATGTCTGCCACCCCTGCATATGCGTTGCATGAGCATTGTGACCCACACACCGTATTTACCGACATTGTTGATAAACTCAGTTACCCACTTGGCGATCACGGAGTCGATTTCAGCACAGCTTCCCGGCCCTTGGGGAACCCGAAGCAATGTAGTATGTGTTGTGCACGGAAACCAGTTTCGCCCCGATGTTGGTGGATGGAATTCACCACCAATACGACTACAAGCGATTTATCCTCTTCCCCGCCAAAGTCCGCCTCCCATCTTATGGATAGAGGTAACACATAACCTATGATTTCCGGAATTGTGTGTTGGGCTGGGTTTACAGGTAGTGTGGGATGACAGTGATCCCAACGCAGCTACCACAAAATTTATTTATCTTCTGCCCCGTTGTCTTATATCGAGTTCGTTCTGGTTGCCACGCCACACACTGCCGGGCTCTTTCCTGCCAACCCGACCCCAGGAATCCGCTCGGTTGCGGTTGGGGCCCCTTTGCCAGCCCGCCTTCCAAACGCACCGTATGTTGGATATTGAGCACAAGGAGTTGCTGCCATCGTTGCTGCTCAATGGCACAATTTGCAATGGAATCAACACCTTCCTCTTGCAGCCGGTGCTAGCTTGGAGTTCAACGCCATATTTGATGTGTCGTCTTAGTTCAATTCCCAGTGGTATTTCATACATATGTTGTATAGTTTTTTTTCTTGTTTCAATCCCCGAACCAGCTTCTACTTCACAGCCTCTGTTTCTCCCTCCCTCTTGTTTAGTTCCCCCCACCCCCCCCTCATTTCGCTCACATACTCACTCTCTCATATTGGTTTAGAAGAGTTTCTCTATTGGAATAGGATAATCATGCAGCCGATGGAGAATTCGGCCGGTAGCAAGGATGAATGGATAGGAGAAATACCATGGAAAACGAAGGATAGAATTGATCGATCGATGCTGGGATATCACGGGATGCTGTTTTCTCCTATATGTGTCGGGTACCCCCCTTAGTTAGAAATCATCAATACTATCATCGAATATATCATCTCCACTCAGCAAACGGGCTTGACTTTCATAGTGAAGAACGCTTATTTCTAACATTCTCAAGCCCCATTTATTTCATTTCGGGGCCACATAGCTTGTTCTGATGAATGGGTCACTTGTGAAAGGTATACTATTTATTGTACTACGATTTAGCCTGTTTTGTACGATAGTTGGGTTTAGCGATGGTTTGTCATGCATCTTTGCTTTCTTATGTGCCGGTAGTAAATACACACCCCCTAAGCTGTTCCCAATTGCATTGACCAGGTGCTCCAGGCTGTGGTGCTACAAGACGTTGAATGAATGGTTGAATTCCATACCTTTGGGTTCACTCAGTTAAGTAGTGTTTGGGGATACCTACTGTTGAGGAGATGAGTTAGAATCATTGAGTAGGTAATGAATGGAGGGCGTTGATATCGATGCGGCCGGCAATTGGGTGGGTGAAGGTGCACCTGAACCTAGGGGAGCTCGAGGACGGGCGATACATGTGCTGGAGGCTGGGTATGGGGAAGTCGAGACAGTCGAGTGGGATTCCAGTAGGGGCCAGGTATTGGCCGCTTCAGAGGTGGAAGCTTAGCATTACCCATTTGACTAAGGAGCTGATTAGAAACGTGATAGATTACCTACCATAGAGCCCCGTACCATGAGTAGCGTCCAAGCCACACCTGATAAGTATCCCTTGGCTGCTTTGTCCTTCCTCCCTTCAAAGCCTCCGTCAACCACTCTTTCCAACCGGATTACACTCCCTCGATTTACACCCCTACTGGCCCTACAAATCGAATCCATTCCCTTGTTTTATCCCACGTTTCACGCATGCTCTCCTTTCTCTTAAAGTTTTTGACCTTGTCTACTCCATCCCACCCCTTCCCCGGCATGTCAGGCACATCGCCAACCAATAGAGTGAGCAAGCGCAAACGCAAGAAAAGTTGCCCGTGTTTCAGGAGACGTTACGTTCTACTGTCCACGCCGTCCACAAACAATGCCTTCGAGGGTTATTAGGGAGACAGATTGGCATGACGAGAAAATAATTAGTAACACGGACAGGGAGGAATGGGAACTAGACCAATAGCAACGGGAACGGGACCAAGTGCAACGGCAAAGAGACCAAGAGCAACGGGAAAGGGACCAAGAGCAATGGGAGAGGGACCAAGCAATACCAAGGAGGCATTGCAGAATATCGAGAACGCACTTCAACAATCTAATATATTAACCGCAAGCCATTGAGAATATGGCTGGAGAGATTACCCAAGTTGGCTGCACCTAACGAGCCCATGGCAGCGGTATCAACTTAATATGGGGCTGTTTTGCCCCTGGAGTTGGCACTGCAGCGAATGAGTAATCGGATGAAGATGATGAGATGTGTATCTATTTCTTTCACGGAATTTCGATTAGGCTTTGTGCTTGGCAGTTAGCGAGCTGAATAGTAAGGGGCTTGTGGCTAGTAAGGAAGAAATTTTCTGACCCATTTGATTGTGGATTTATTACGCTACGATAACTTTGTGGTATGCTACACAGAGTCCTATCCGCAGCGGATTACATAACCCGTAATCAGAGTAAAATCACTTAACTCCAACAAAGGAAATACATAACTTGGTGGGGCGGCTGGGACTCGAACTAGGGCTTTCCTCCAAAGAGACAACACAAGGCCCGAGTACAAACCACTCGGCCAAGGGGGCATTCAGCAATACGGCCCATTGGTCAATGGGACGCTATTGTTGGTTGGGACGGCCCATTCACCAATCTACATAATATTCTAGTATTATTACTTCATATGAATCTATTTCTTCTATTTCGCATTCGGCTTCTGCCGGGGCATCTGATTTAGATAGTACATTGCATTCTATGGTGTTGCGGAAAAGGACTTGATTTCTAGCATTTTATTTATATTTTATTTGTTATATTTTTCATACCTCTGGGCGGTTCTATTTCTCGTATTTTATTTATATTATATTTTTTTATACCTCCGGGCGATTTAATTCCTAGTATTTTATTTATGTTATATTTTTCATACTTCTACTTGTTTGGTGATGTCTGGCTTAATTATTACATAGTTTCGTATT
>Ga0307511_10006685_pt1 | contig 11620 bp, 4 predicted proteins | sample 13_EM_MG_FD_200266 | JGI IMG/M metagenome (GOLD analysis project Ga0307511, IMG submission 200266) | Populus trichocarpa ectomycorrhiza microbial communities from riparian zone in the Pacific Northwest, United States - 13_EM | ecosystem: Host-associated > Plants > Roots > Unclassified | place...
GGGTGTGTGTGGTTGTTTCGGTAGTGGGGAGTTTGGAGGTGGTTTGGGAGGAGGGGTGGTATAGGAGGTAGAGGCATAGGGGGCCTAACAAGCCTAGGATTGGAAGATGTGTGCCTAATGTTTAGTTAGCTGAGTTACCAGGTATGAAAAGAGTGATGACCTGTGGTGTTTATGGGAGTATGGAGTATTTGTATGTTTGGCGGTGTTTTGTTGCTGTGTGTGGAGGAAGTACAGTGGGGAGTGCACGGGTGGAGTGACCGAGAGTGCAGCTAAAATAGCTACATCGACCGTGTTTTGGGAGTCTAGAGCATGAAAATACAGGAATGATATAATTTCTTAGCAATACTAAATACTGTATATATCTGCCGTGGCTTCTTATTAATACCCCAGTGTAGGCTTTCAGCAGCAATATTGGTACACTGAATTCAAGGGTCAAGCTGGTTAACCTGCTAACCCACGCGCTGGTATCAAGGAAAGGATAAAACATGATGCACAAACGAGACCCCTAGATCCCTAGATCTCACCGTTCAAAGGAGATTGGGTTATATGTACCAAGGAAATTCGTAAAGTTGCGCTAACATCCGGTATAGGTAGGGGAAGTATTCCTAAACTACATTCATCTACCTCCCCCTTCATCTCCGATCGAACTGGAGATTTGAATGACCTGGAGGCTGCCATAGCAGCATTGTTTGCCTCCTGGAACATTCCCACTGCCCCAATATTGACACGACTACGTGCAGCTTCTCGTGCAGCAAATAATTTGGTTTTTAGACTGTACGTTTTAGGCCTTGTTAATTCTCCGCTTTTTGAATTTTTTCTTATCCTATTTTTGATAGCTTAGGTAAATAGAGAATTGAGAGGATAGTAGCACTGGGCGTCTTGCGCTGTGTTTATTTCTGCGAGTAAAGGTTGGATCGAGGAGGCAGGAGAGACAGGACCCAGGAGAAAGCGTACGAGGACCCAGAGTGATGCAGAGCGGTCTCGGAGGAGGCAGTGGTGGAATAGCTATTGTTATCTTGGTTTTCTCCTTCTTTCCCCGGTCATAGCCTAAGGCTGACTGCCGGTATTAGACTTGAAAAAAAAAATTCTTCCCTCCTCACTTCTCTGAGGGGCTCTGTAAGGTTGTAATAACTTCGATTATACTGTGATCGAGGGTTGTTGTATTTATGGTTTTCATCACAGAAGTCGCTTGTACTGCAGCGCCGCCTTTTGCTATGATGAAGGGGACCACCCTACTGACTGGGTTTAAAATGACAATTACAATCTCCAAGTTTAGCATTTTGGGAAATCAATATCAATATCGAATCAATCCTCATTCCAATAGTGATTTAGACAGTTTACCGTTGGTCTAGGCAGTGGTCACGACAGTGGTTTGGACAGCGTGGTTTAATGATTTGGATGGTGATTTCGGAAGCGGGTATATATATATATAGAGTATAGATAGACAATAAGCCTATTGAGAATGGGTATACTGCAGTCGCGGTACGACCATCTCTTCTCATATGGATTTGAAGAGTCGAGTGACGGTTTGTGATTCGTTCAGTTTTTTTGATCGTTACCTAGTTAGGTGGCGCACCTGTATTTATGTTCTGGCCTACCCGGAAATCTACTGATTCGCGAATGGGTTAATTCCCGAATAGGCCAGCCTGTCTGGGGATATTCCTCGGTGGGCTGGTCTCTCCGGGAATTAGCACCATGTACGCATTCTGGCCAGTTAAGGTAACCCAGCCACTGGATATACGTATGTCGGCCAGTCGCCACAGGATATACGGATAATGGGAAGGAGTTTAAAGGGGCATTACTTACAGTGCCTGGGGGAAAGTTATGGCGCACCCATATTTTTTTTCTTTTTTTTGTCTCAAGGCAAACCTGCTAGCGTGAATATTGTACAAAGCATCAGGTTGCATAAACTCTCCAAAGTGGGCTTTTAAGAGCTACAAAATTGCAGAGGAGGGCTTCACATTAGAGAGATTGTATTACCACCCTTTAAGGGCTATTGAGCCTGAAATATGGGTGCTATGCAGAGGTATACGAAGGGCCCTTATTGCATATTATGTGCATGGGCATGCATGACTAATGCATGGGCATGCATGACTAATGCATGTATGAGGTGCACCATAACTTTTCCCCTGACACTGTATCTTAGTAAAAGGATATGGGATTCAAATATATGAAAGGTACCGGTTATGTTTTGCGTGTTAGTTCCCGCAAGTCTTGTCAGTATCTTACCCACTGACTTGTTTTACTTTGATTCATAGGTAGCAGGTTGAGGATTTTTTTTGCTTGTGAGTTCGTATGTGTATGAGCACTCCGGGCATACGTATGAAGGCAGGCTGAGAGGGAATCCGGTCTATAGTTTTATACATAAAATATACATAAGGAAAGCACAACCCTCCATCCTCCGCTTGCTCAATCCTCCATCCTCTACTTGCTCAATCAATACCGCCATTCTCTTCTGCAACTGGCATAGCGCTGGTGAGACTTGTCACGTGCAAGTCTAGTAGTTACATAAGTACCTAGTTGTAGCGAAAAAGCGAGGATGAGCCGCCCTAGCTCACGGTCGCAACATTACTGTTATTTTTGTTCTTCAGTCCTGCAGATATCTATCACCTGTGTTGCTAGGTAGTTGTCGGTATAGGCCGGCGGTTGCATCAGATTTCCAAAAATAGCTCAAGGATGCAGGGGTTGTGCTGCCCATGCTTGAGACAAAGCTATTGTCACCCGGTGACGTTTGAGGCACCCAATGTGATAAATAGTCGTCATAAACCGTGCACGTGCAGATCCCACCGGTTCTGTAGTTCTCATTGTTAACATCTGAAGAATGAAGAGAGGGGCATTTGGAACCGAAGTACACATGTACACAAGAGCGACTTGAAATGGGTAGTGTGCCGCCAACCCCCAATCACAAAGCCTCGTTTCACGGGTAACGTCAGCACCGCAGACATCCTTCGTGAAGGTCAACACTCCAATTGCTGACGTGCCGTACCGACCAAACCCCGGCAGTTATCATCCATATTTAGTAGCCTCCATATAAACAACTCCACGGCCCCAGCCATGGGCAAAACTTCTTGCTTTCTCTTTTCCTTCTTTTGTCTTTTTGCTTATCGACGTTGACGTTAATCGTGTACCAGCGGGTTTTTATTGTTCTTCCCCTCGTCTTGATTGACTGAGGTTCCTTTACCGGCTCCGTGAGCTGAAGATTTTTTTCTCTGGGAGAATTGATTCTTGTCTTAATATTACCTTTGCTTACCCCTTTACGTTTTTATTCTGCAGGTTCCCCTAGTTTCATTTAATTTGATAATTATGCCTGCGATTTCGAGTCCGATGGTGGGGAATGCTACCGCGTATGTACCTGCACTCCCTCCCGCTAGTGTCAACCAGAGACTAATGAATAATATCTCAGGACATCTTCCGCCCAGGTATCTTCCACAAATTCCTCTCCCGAGCTGTTTTCTGCAACTTACCTCACCGCTCTCTCTCCCAATGCCCCCCCTCCTCATCCAGCGCCTACTCGGCCCATTCCTGCATTACCTGAGTCACCAACTTGCCCCGGCCTAATCACTCCCCCGGCGCCAGGGAAGAAGTCTCGAAAATCAAGAGTTCCTGGAGCTGCAGGGAATGGACACAAAAGAAAAAGCTCATTGCAAGGGGGAGGGGTAGTACTAAGTGCGCCGGTCGTGGCGGAGAGGAAGATGTTGGGTGGACCGAGCGCGAGTGCGAGGTTTTCCACAGTTTATGGTAATAATGTGCTTGTGGGGGAGAAAAAAGTGGTGAAGGAGAAGGAGAGAGAGTCACCAGGGATTGGGATTGTCGCTAGGATGAGCTCTGTGCTAGGGAAAATTCCGATGGTACAAATGAGTCCATTGCCGCCGGTGCCTAAAATTCCGGCGGCCCTGGGTGGTGGGGGGATGCTGATGGGAGATGGTAAAGTGAATGGAGGCAATGGATTTTTGGCTGTAAATGCTCTTGGGAGCGCAAGGGAGAGTCTCGTCTCCTTACACAGCACAGTTAATGGTCCGCTACCTGAATACTTCGACTCTGCGGCTGCGGAAGATAAAGCGGCGGTTGCGGTGCTGAAGATAGACAACACCAACTTGGTTTCTCAGGGAGGTCTTTCGCAAGAGGTTGGCCCAACTGCGGAGGACCAAGTGGATGCCTGGGAAGCTCGCCGAGCCCAAGGCACCGAGATGAGGAGAACGCATTCTGTCCGGAGCAGGAGTGCCTCTCGACCAGGCAAAATCAGGGCAAGGATGCCAAGGTCAGTTTCTCGTGGGTCATCGAGGAGTTCCACTCTCAGCAACAAACCAAACACCCCTAGGTCCATCCACCGTACGATGTCCGGGGCAAGCAGAAAATCTGATATGAGCACCTACAGCCGCGAAACTGGCCAGGAAACTCCCCAGACCGGTACCCTCCGTACAGGCCCCTACATTGGCGGAACCACTCCAAAGAGTGCAAGTGCTCCATTCAATGCTCCGCCGATGCCACTCCTCCCAGCGCCAATTGCACCTCCCCCGCAAACCCCCCTACCAGCCTTGCCGGTGGTAGAGAGTACGAGGAAAAAATCGCGGAAAGCAAAACCAGCCAGGATCATGCTTCCACAGGAGATTCTTGCGATGGAGGCAAGGAGGGAGAGTAGGAGGGGTGAAATGAGGATGTTAGCGGAGAAACAGGAGACTGTGATGAGGCCTATACAGGAGGCAGAGACAAGTTGCAGTAGTGAGGGGGGTAACGACGACGATGGGTTTAGGACTGAAACAGACTCGGAAAATGAGCTCCACCAGGTTAAATCCAAAAAGATGGTCATGCCTCCTCGCCGTAACGCTTCATCCACTATCCCACGGGTTGCAGTGGCAGGCCCTCCGGCTCCAGCAGCGCCCTTGCTATCTAGGAAAGCAACCCCCCGCCCAACCCGTAAACCTGTGCCCCCCACTACTAGGGGGCATGTCTACTCTATCTTCCCAGCCTCTCCCCGTCGGGGTTCCCGAGGACAACTAGTTTTCCCTCCTCCAACCCTACCGGGGACCATCCGTCGCCAGGATTCAGGGCTTAAGTCACCTGGTATGGCTCCTAGCCCTGTGCCTGCTTCTCCGCCCCGAGCTCCAGCAGCGAAACCGGAGGTATCAGGTGATCTAATGAAGGCTATCAGGAGGAGGAATACATCGAGGAAGAGTACCATCGTTAGCCCAACCCCTAAGATTGGAAATATAAATGGTGGGATAGGAAGTGCGTTTGCTGGAATCCCAAGCTTTGATTTTAATTTTTTGCCTTTAGGGATCGCGTTGACGCCTTTGAGGGTGCCAGTGGTGGTGACGCCAGGGGGTGAAATTGTGGCGGAGATCAGCGGTGATAGGAGTAGCCTTATTATTGAGGGATGTGAGGAAAAACAAGGTCGCGGGGAGGTGGCAGCAATGAGAATGGCGGAAAAAGAGTCCGTGAGGGCTGTGGAGATGGAAGGGGAGAAAGAAAATTCTATATTGAACCGTCCCAGACCAAAGAAACCTCAGAGTAGGCCGGTAACAAGGGGCACGCCCACCGCTGGGAGGGGAAATCGGGGGTCGCAGGTTTCTGGCTTCGGAGCTGGTGTTGGTCATACATTTTATAACGAGCTTGAAGAGCAGGAGGCCTCCTCTGAAGAAGCCTCCCCGGAGCTGCAGAGGCGAAGGTCAAAGTACGACAGCGAGATATACACCCTCCTCCCCCCTACCTCCTCACCTGCTCACTCCACCTCCAGCACCCCCTCTGCTGTGGAAGTCGAACTGGCTGACGAGTCGACGCACCTTGATGTTGCATCTATCGCCCGATCCTCCCTCCCTGGCTCCCTTCGCGACAGCTTCTACGAGGAGCTCCGAGTGAAATACTCCAAAGTCGCCTCCAGGCTTTCTAGCGACCCCGACAGCGAGGAGGAAGAATTTATTGGTGGAGTACTACACATGGGAACCCCCCCCCTGGATTCAGGTGGGGAGTCTGATGAGGGGAGTTCATTTGGTGATAGCCCACCGCTGCCACCCCCAGGGAGTCCGTTGAGTCCGTTGAAACCGTTGAAGATTCAGAAGGTGCCTACAATGCCGATGGAGATAGAAGAAATGGGCGTAGGGGTTGTCAAGCGGGAGGAGGTTGCGGAGACGCTGCGGAGGACTTTGGCGGTAGAAGTAACGGGGCTGGACTCGAGATTGGCTGCGGAGGTGGAGGCCCCCCAGGTGGCAGCGGTGGTGGTGATGGAGACACCTGTACCGGCTGTGGTGCCGGTGCAAAGACAACAAACATTGCGCAAACCCGTCCCCGCCCCCGGTGCCTCGAAAGCTCTGCCTCCAATCCCTCCACAGGCCCAGCCCAAAAACCCAACCCCCCCTTCTGTCCCCCGCTCAACCTCCCGCGCAACAATCAACCCTGCCCTCGACAACTCCAGCTCCTCAAGCTCGTATGGCCCCGACCCCAACGAAGCCTTTGCTGCTCTGCAAATGCGCACAGGAGACCCATTTTACTCCCCTACTTCCAAAAAGACTCCTCAACCCCCATTCGCCGTTCTCACATATGCCCCGACTCCACCCCGTCCGGCTCCGCAAGCCCCCAGCCAGTCTCATCAACACTGGCAACCAAATATGCTCCCTGGTATGCCAAAGCGAAGGGTAGAGTTGCCAAGGTTCACCAGGACAGTCAGACATACCCCCACCCCAGCGCCGTCCGTGCCTGTGAGAGAGACTCCATTCTTCCTTGATGTGAGGACCCCCGGTTCGAAGACAGTGTATTCCGCCTCCCCACCTTTGAAGCAGGAGGAAACTCCTCCTCCAACAAGAAGCTACTCCCCTGCAACCGTCAAACAATCCACCCAGACACCAGCCCCACCAGTTCCTACACTCCCGGAGAACTATCGTCAAACTGCAGGTCCACGCCCCCGCGCAACAACCCACTCGGGGGCTCTCCCGCCGATCCCGATGCATGCTTATCCCCCACCACCAGTACCCCCTATCCCACGAAATACCCCAACTCCAATCCTCACTACTTCAGGCCCTCTCCAACCCCCCCCACCCCGCAACTATGACTCAGTTATGTACCTTAACCGCAACTCCGACCCCATCTCCGCTATGAACGGGAACGAGCATGTCCTAAGCCACTATACCCCGGGGACTTTGATAACTGTGCCGAATGCTTCCTCACCTCAGATATTACACCGAGTTGACGCCCCAAAGGCGGGAGGAGGGCACTGGCGAAGTACAAGCTCTGGTGAAGATACCGGACACGGTTCAAATGCTACAGCCGGTGGGACTGCGAGACATACGATGAAGGTGAGATTGGAAAAGGCTTTCAAGCTTGGGATGGATAGGCATGGTGTTGTGGAGCTGGGGCAAGGGGAGTTTGGAGGGAATTGGGTTGAGGGACAAGAGGATAGTGTGGAACCGAAGAAGGAGCTGAGGAAGCATGCAAGTAAGGCTAGTTTGGGGGGATGGGGAACTCGGCTGAAGAGTGGGGTCTTTGGAGGGAGTGGGCAGGGGCATTGACCTGTTCCCTTGAGCTGGGCTCTCCCACCAGTTCCATGGCGACTTGTCTCCAGCGGAGCGATCGCCTCACTTTCCCTTCTTTTGTTTTTGTTTTCAAGTTCGTCGCATTCACGCATTCTTCACCTTTTATTTCTTGTTTGGGGATTTCTAGATTGGTACTGGTTTTTCATTTCTTGTTTCGGTTGGGCTTGGACTAGATTACATTCATCATTTTTCTTAGACTTTGTTTTCCGTTGATTTTTCATTATAAAATGCATTCGTTTTGGTGGTTTCTTTGTTCGGGGGGTGGGGGAAGTGGATGACTTTTATTACAGGCGAGTTGTGTATGGTAAGCTTAGGCTTAAGGCTGTGGTATAGGTAACTGAGGCACGAGAGTGGTATTTGATGGGATTGGACAGCACACTACAGGGCCATTGTCTCACGCGAGACGATAGAATGGATGGTATTATTATATAAGTCAGCCATGAGTTTCTTTTGTTGCTACATATTTCACGTGAAGAAAAACGTGCTTCAATTAAACAAAGTATGCACTACAATGTACCAGTATACTGTTTGAAGCGCACAGCCTCCATTAAGGGTTTTCAAGCCTGGTTTATTCGAGGGCTTTGTCCCACCTCCAAATTGCATAAATCAAATCCGATCGGGATTGGGGGTTCTGTTTTTGCTCATACAACATATAACCCAAACTCTCTCAACCATTTTCTATCTCCCAAATCTGCTCTACAATAATCTCGCATAATCCGGTGCACTCCATTCCAATATTTAGTTTGGTTGTTTTGCCGCTTGATTTTCCCTGTTACCCTGAACTCGTTTCCCTGGGATTCATCTCCAATTAGCCGTGTTCCCGTGGACCTGCCTTCCTGCGGTGCCCCCGAACGCCAGCTACCCACAACCTGTCAAAAGCGGAAAGGTGAAGAATCAGAGCAAGGTAGAGTAAGGACAGCCCCATGGCCATAAACCTGAATCTGCATACCTATGTACTTAGTTATGGCTGGCAGACTGTAGTCAGGAGCGGCTCCTAGTCTGGTTGTCATGCTGCCGAAATTGCCACAAGAAGTCGATACAAGATGCGATTCTATCTGTACTAATTCACGCATCTAGAAGTAGGTACTTAGGTACGATCTACTAAAGCTCTGGATATAAATTCTCAGTATCCCCTTAATGGAAGCCGCCGATTGGGGCGTGTACGGTCTCAACCCGCAGTCGAGTTCATGATCACATCGGGGACGCAAAAACCAATAAATGCTAATTACATATCCCAAGTGTAGAGATACAAGTCCAAAGTGCTTGGAATGTTTTTGAGTACCTCTAGGTACTGAATACGGATAGGAAAGCAATCATAAATATCGGCCATAATTATAATGTGCTCTGTACCTGAGGTCAATCGGAGTTGTGAGCTTTACGCCAACTGCTCAAGGCCTGAACTATGCGACTTGCTGTACATGCGGGAGGGTAGCCAACATATCCCGGATATATGTAAGGTATCACACTAGCGGAAAACTATATATTATAGCCGCATCCTCTGATTTTGCATGTAGAGTCTATTAAAGGCTACAGACACAGGCTCTCAGGCCCAGTACTGCAGTTCTCCGTGTCCTTTTAACCTCCCGTTTCCCCGCTCAGTTTACTTTCATTTCCCTAAGTAATAGCTTTGGTTACTTTTTTAGACTCCCTAAATGCAATTTAGACTATATTGTTGCCCTCCGTGCAGTATGTCGCCTGAACTCCTATATACTTCAAAGCTTCTCCGGTTCCACATTCAAGTCAACATATACCAGAAGGACATCACCCAGGTGCCATGCCTCCACTGGCATACTATGAACAAAAATTGACACCTTTTCAAAATTCTCCCTATAGACTTTCACCCCTCCAGGACGAGGTAAATCAATGGGTATCTGCCATGAGAATGACCATCAATATTAATCTTGAGACTAAGTCCCATAAATATTTAGGTACTTAGGTATGAGATATCTTCCACCAGCGGTGCTCGCCAAAACAGTAAAAAAACGAGACTAAAGAACGCACAGTCGTCGAGTCTCGGCAAGAACTACATTTCTGCGAAGTAGAGTATATCACCGGGTAACCAATCAAACGGGTTTCTGGGCATATCTTAACCATTTCTCAGCAGAATAGGCTCAAATTTTGGGGATATAAAGTACATGTATGATATTTCCTTAAGCAAAGTAGGGGCCTATTCACTTACTACTGAAGCTATTTTAGGAAAATATATTCAGAGAACAATATTTGGAACGCTATGAGTGGCTCAGACTCCTGTCTTCTACCGGTATTGGAAGCCTAGGTAGACCGTATGTTGAATATCTTTGTGTGGGTACCTATGGGAAAGTTTGGGGAGGCATTGGTCACGTATTTGCTGCAATATCTCTATCAAAGAAGGGCTATATGGTTTTTTTTGGCATGGAAGGCATTCTTTCTTGCTCCTAGGTGCTAGGCCTTGACGGCCCTTGCCGGAGATATGCCAGGATTTATCCTTTTCTAGTAATCCGAAAACCTAGGATAGCCAACTCAATATTTTGCTGATTAGCATGGCCCTGGGCTTAAAACATTCGACTTGTGTGGATAGGTTCTTGGGAGCTAGAGCCCAATCTCCTTAAGGAGTCTTGTTTTGGAATTCATCCTCTTGCGGAGGGGATCGCTGTAGGATGAGCTTCTTACCAGATTTGTGTCATAATGGGCTTAAGGGACTCCTTCTACTAACATAGTCCTTTGGGCAACCAGGTGCTTCGTCTGTATCTGCTTTAGTGAAGATATTCCAACAAATACCTGCTCCACCCCCTCCCCAGATGATTCCATGCGGAGAAGTACCCCAAACGGGGATCTTCAGCATGCTGTCTACCTAGACTTCTGAAGCCAACCGAAAGCAAGAATCTGAGCCACTCACAGCCTTCTAAACATTTGTTTCCCGAATATATTCCCAAAAAACCTCCTCTATTGAACCATATAATTTCTTAACATAGATTCAGTAGCAACTAACTAACATGTGCCCCCGCCTACCTCGCTTGGGAAAGTATCATACATGTATTTTTATCCCCAAAATTTGAGCTTATGCCACAGAGAAATGATTGAGATATGCCTAGAAACCCTACCCGGTGATGGTCGGCTTCCCGGCTAGTGTGCAAGCATAATCCAGTTTAAGCAGGCACCTCCACCGTGACCCGGTATTTGCCTGCTACCTTTTTTATGAAGTCCTCTGAAGCTCATAACTTGAAACTTACTGAGGGTGATACTTCGGCTCCGATATCTAACCCCTAATGGAATTTGTGTTCCCCAATATTAATGCATTAATGCTGTGACAATTGAAGTGAACTACCACGAAAGTGGTATCGTTCGTGGAACGGATTATGGGATCAAGTACACATCTAGAGTAAAGTATGCATCTGATTGGGCAACTAGGGTCATGAAGGTACATAATACAATGTGGGTATTGTGAACAAAATGGACTTAGCTAGTACATATGGCCGAGAAATGTCATTACAGATGTACTAGCTGTAGGCCGCCTCGAGACTCGAGGCGGGTTAGGGTGTGGGAAGTAGTGGGGGTTGCTGTGCAGGAATAGAAATATTGTGTCCCAAAAAGTTCATCGGAGCATGTTAAGCAAGCTGGTGCTGTAAACCTCTGAAATAATAGAAGAAACCGTAGAATGTATATATGTTCTGGGCCGCTCGCGGGCGGCATACCCTCTATGCCGGTCGCGGGCAATTAATATAATTACTCAATTTAGTAAATGTCAATTGACCAAAACATTCTGCTACACTCAAAATTCCCTATGATATTGTTTTTGACCGACGCTATCCACATCACGTACCCTTCCTTTTGGTCAGTGGGAGATCTTGATGCGCTTTATGGAACTTGAAGTCAGTGAAGCTTGGGGCAATCGTAACATCTTTTGTCTACATCTTGTCGCTCGATTTCTTTTTACACTAGAAAATCCTCATTGTTTTTTACTGTAATCACAGGATCTGGGTAAGGTGCAAGGCGGTGGTTTCTTAATCGCACGTACTTTCTTATACGCGGATTTCTGCCATACCCTCAATTCCTCGATTTTAAACTAAATTAAAGCAGGTTCTAGACTTATACAATAGGTAGATATTGTTTTACATTGT
>Ga0307511_10006686_pt1 | contig 11619 bp, 8 predicted proteins | sample 13_EM_MG_FD_200266 | JGI IMG/M metagenome (GOLD analysis project Ga0307511, IMG submission 200266) | Populus trichocarpa ectomycorrhiza microbial communities from riparian zone in the Pacific Northwest, United States - 13_EM | ecosystem: Host-associated > Plants > Roots > Unclassified | place...
CCCCGCACATGAACGATAAACCCCCGTGGCGCCATGGACTAGCATTCCCCGCAAATTGCATACTGCACCTGTGACTGACTCCACCCCCCCTGTGCAACGCCTTCCCCGGTCTTCATCCCCGGAATTGGGAGCAACCACAGGAAAAACGTGCGTTGAAAAAAAAAAATATTTCACATGCACACCCCTCCAAGCTTTGGGTAAGCTAAAAGCAATTTGGAAACATGGGACTGGCAGCTCATTATACATATCACTCAAGAGGAATATTAATTCCAATCCGGCGGAGTACATAAATGTAACAACATATAAAGGTCTCTAGTATGCTTTAGACGCGTACGCTTACATGCATAGAGATATCCCTAAAGTTTTACCGGTTTTTATTGGGGTTGGAAAGATAGAAGTGTGGCCATGGGTCTGGGTGGAGCTCTCGCTAAAGTTGCCGCAGCTGGCTCCTACTACCTAATCTAGAGTAGCGCCTTTCATATATTTCTCCTTCTGGTTAGTCTGATTCATTGGAATATCCAAACTGGGAATTTGAATGTTTTGCCTCTTGATTTATCCAGCTGCACTCGGGGAGGCTGACCTGCCCGGGCAGGTCAGAAGAGTAATACCCTATCCAGTAGGATAGGGAGGAAATAAATAAAGTATTGTATCGTAAGAGACTATAGTTTCGGAGGGTGGCAGTTGACTTTGGTAATACAGTAACGATCCCTTGTGAGTCAAGAATGACAAGCATTAGACTGCCACGTTGACCCATGCCTCAAACCCCATGGCATATCATGTGACTTGATATCGAATCACCGGAATACCAAACTAAGTTCAAGGCCCCCCCCCAACTCACTCCAACTTTTGGTAAATCTTAATCTCCCTCGGTAGAGCTGTATATGTCTCTACCAACCGCAATCCGTTCTTTTCTAGTATAGCATCAAAATCTTCCGGCTTTACTTGTAGATTCTCCAGGTTCGACTTCAAGTGCGGCGCCTTATTGTTACGCACGGCTTTCTTGTAACTGTCATATTCTTGTACCTCAATTACAAGGTGCCCGTTATGCCGGAGAGCCTGGTGACAGTTGTCGAAGAAGGTGCGAAGACCTAAGCCAAGGAATTATCAGTCTCTGCTTTGCATTCCTCCATGCTTTGTGAAGGGAAGGCAGGTGTGGCTGAAATGAGTTTTCGGTTGCTAAGGTTACTGCAGTTATGCACAAAGGCAGAAATGCAGAAGTGCACCTACCGTTATCCCCATGCTCTAGATGTAACCACTTGATAACACTTAAAGCCAGTATCACATTATATTCCTCCTTAGGCACTCTTACCCGGCTTTTGTATGTCGTATCCTCATGCATACTGAATGCACCCCAGTCTTCTTTCCTAAATGTCACATTCAGCGGGAAACTCGGAATAACCCCTTCCCGTTCTTTGTTACCATCCTGTGAGTCCTCGCGTCCACTCACACGCTCAGCATATGGTAGGTGTCCATGCCCCTGGATCGAAGAGATCGGGAAGTAATTCACTCTCTTATGCTTTTCCTTGGGATGGGCTGACTGTGAAGGGTACGCATCTTGGGATGGATTCATCTGCGAAGCAGCGAGGGTTGGGTACAACCTCGAGTATCGAAACGAGAGATGCGATCTCGCATGGTCGAGGAGGTCCTCATCGATGTCTATTCCAGTAACCGACTTTGGATTGTACGACAGGGCTAAACGCAGCCAGTTGGGGGAATGGTCAGCAATCACTATATAGACAAGCTTTGGCCCCACACCACCGGGTATAATCCCCTGACGTGGTCTGTTCTGCTCTGTTGTTTTACCAGCTATACCCACCCAAGATTGAGAACATGCATTACAAATTAGTATTAACAAAGTAGTGCTATGTTTCAAGGCATGGGTATATGGAGAGCATCATGTGGCAGAAGTGATGAGTGGACCAAAATAATGGGATTTAGCTTGCTTGAAATTCTTACCAGCTTGAACAGTAACATACCCCGTATTGCAGCCAACATCCAGAATATCCATCCCCTGTAAGTCCACCCTACCTGCAATGACTTTTAGTCGTTCGTCATCGACATGTGTCGCTCGGGCCTTTCCATCCTGTAGTCTTGACGCACCCTGGTAACCTGTGCAGACATTTTGACTCAAAAGTTAATACATTGTCTCACTTTTCCCCGGATCATATTCCCTGATCGCTACATGGCCTGCTTGTCGGGTCTCTTGTACAGGTGCTACATGCATAATGTCTTCTCTGATTGTGTAGAATTTATATGGACGACATACCTTTGTAGTTACCATACTGCGCCATGGCAAAGACCCTCAAGGTCAAGTGGTCAACCAGACTTGACAAATGATTATAACAAATGGTGCTTCGTAATCAAGCTTAGACGAGATGCTTTATCAACTTCTCGTTAGCTATATAGTGACATACACGATCGACGGTGATGCGAGGGCTAGCTTCCGTCTGTCGCGTCAGAAGGGTGGGGCGCTGAGACATAGATCTGCGAGCGGAGCCGCGAAGCTTGGCATGATGTGATAGGTGCTAGCGTTATTACTTGTCTCAGAATTCCAACGGAGGTTGTTGCAATTTGAATATATATCGAATATCCCAAGGGCAGTACACCAGCTGATCCCTATAAAACCGGCAATTAGCACCAAAAGTGTCTCAGAGCAGCCTGCACTTGGAGGGTTAGACCCGAGTCGCCCCAGACTCGTTTCTTGTCAACTGGTTTGGAAAATTTGCTAGAGGGCTATACGTACAACGTTGATGACGAGTTGCTCAAATGAAACTGTTGCAAACGTAATACATATACCCTTATCAGTAGAACCTCTCTTCCTGCGCTATAAAAAATCGGTCAGCCCTGTGATCATTGGATGTGGGGGTGGTGGGGTCCTATAGATGCCATAATATGGGGGGAGGTGGGTATGATTCCGGACCCAACCCTCTCCAGCTTTGGCTAATATAAACCCATACGACAAGTGCTCCATTCTATAGCTAGCACAATGGATACCAGGTCTAGTTCTCGGTTGAATCTACCCCGCACAAACGTGAATGCTAGGGTATATCAGTGTGGAAACCTCAACATTATTCGACGAATGGAATCCCTTGTCTTATCATACATATACAGTGTGGAGTGGACACAGTCACCAGGTGGAGTTTCCATTGGGCCAGTGCCCAAGATACTTTACCCGCAAAACTAGGACCAGCTATGCAACATGGTACGACATGTCTAAGACCATTTGTTGCACCGCCAGCCTTGGTACGTATGTGTATAGGTGCTCGTGGGGTCTATCGCCTCAAAGTCTATCAGGTTTCCAATCAGTCCAGGAAATCTTGAGCCTTAGGTGATGCGACCCCATACATGTCATTCCTTGTGTATTTTTTATTTCCCTTTGGGTTTCTGATAGCCTAATAAATAGCTACTCGCCCCGTTAGCGCGCACATTGAACTTAAAATTTTAGGCCTAACATGGAGGTAGCTCAGGGCCGTGACAAATTGGTTGCTGCCTCGTGAACCCGGTTCTGAATATATATGTCATGCTTCTATTTTATCTGCCGCTTGTGGTGTGTTAGGTTTATGCGTACTAAATTGTGCCTCATCAGAACGCTACTTACAAGCCATATGATACAATGAGCCGAATAACTTGTAACCCCTCCAGTCCTACAAACACCGATGTGCTTGTACCAAGTATGGTGCATGCGGGGTCGTGTCGCGCAAATGCTGGGCATTTGATAGACCAGTGATTTCGATGCAGTCAAGCTCTAAACGTATTGTAGCTATCCTCAATTGTATATGAAACCAGACTACCATTAGATTGAGAATGGATGTATAACTTTAGGTACTTCGAGGCCCAGTCGCGGTTGATATTCTGCACGCAATGTAAGTGCCATCTGATCATAGTTATGATATCGATAAATGAAACGGCTAATGTTATGGTCGTGAGGCATTTACTCCGGGACTAATTAACCAAGGGCACTGTGCTCACACGGCCTTTAGGAGCTTGTGACCTCATGCTGACTGGCGAGAAGAAAGCCGAAGCTTGAAATCGTAATAGCTCCGAGAAGACTGTGGGGACTTCTTTCAGACTCCCACAACCGCATAGAGCTAGGTTTAATCAAGTCATGGAGATATAACAATATTTGCTTTGCTGTAGAAGCAAGGCCAGCTGCAGAACTCTCAAACCTCTGACAGCCCTATCAGTTAACCGATTAGACCCTTTTCTTCTTGTTTTTTTCTTCTTTCGTTTTGCCCTTCATTGCATTTTACAAGGGTGACTTCCCAGAAATACTTTCCTCATAATGTATCGCTGTGGTTTTGGATGAGCGGTTGATGTTCAAGGTGGTTGTAGACCTGAGGAAACGCCTTTCAGAGATGCTGGAAAGTAAATGGCTCCCATGTGTAGTACTGTGGAACTTAATTGAAGGGCAAGGCGCGAATCTGTGTCCAGCAACAATAAAGTCGCTCTCCAGCCCCTCCAGTCATCATCACTTCATATCTGTATGCTCATCGTTCAGCAGTAGAGATATATTCCGATATTGCTTTCTCGCAAATTGAAAAATAGAAACGTTTCACCCCCAGCCTAATAGGCAGACGTTGGAGCTTGATCAGGCTAAACGCAATAATGAAGTTCCGAGATCGATAGGTATCTCTGGAGCGCAATTATGGCGCAACCCAGCTTGCAGCGATATAGTAGCCAATACTTACCGCAGGGAGTTGCAGACACGGAAAGCTTTATGCCAAGCACTCCCTCCAAGTGAAGGAATACATACCAGGTAGGTATTTCTGTGTTTCCGCGCACTTAGCCCCGCGCTTCCATACCGGCAACAGGCCCCGATATTCCAGGGAATATCAGCCTAACTCGGCCACCTGAAGGGCATTCTCGATTCATACCTGTCCTTTTCACCTTGGAAAGCAGAAAGAAAAAAATAAGAATTGAAAAGTTCTCCAATTCGATTCTAATAAAGAATACATGTCAGATTCGATATTCTCCTAAACTTGGCCCTTGTCTGTGCCATGTGCAATGCTCCACTTCTGTAACTGGGATCACAGGCCCGATGCTGGGTACGAAAATAAACCCGAACGCCCTTTCCTTGTATGTGCGATAAAATAGTCGACCACAGATCACCGGGGACCAAAAGTTCAACTAAAAATATGCAACCTGGTCTGCACGGAGGGAAGTCTGGGAGATGGAATTTATGTCCATTGATGAATTTGATGTTTGCAGTATCCGTCCATATACATTGGTATTAAACAATTTCGTGCGACGAGATTAATCGTGCTACGAGAGTTTAACACAGAATCTTCGATGAGAGATGATGCCGAGGTTCACTATTTGGCACAGCCTCGTTCCCAGGCCCTTAGGATCGAGGCTACTTGTCATTAGGAACATGGCCTACTTTAAAGCGGCCAGGAATATATACTTACCCTCAAGGTTACACTGGTGTACCATATGTACTTGGCTTTGGCCATAGCAATGAGGCAGGTACGCAGGCATGAGGCGTAGATAGGGTAGTTGGTACTGCGTTGCCAAAGAGCCAATGATCATGGTGTCGAGATATCAATATCTTAGCAAAACCTAAGTCAAAACTGCAGCACATCTAGAACTTCATGCTAGTTGCGCGCCAAATCCTACCCGTTGAGATCCATCGCCGGGTAATCGCCCGTGAGGGCATTCTTGATACCTTGCTGACGGTATCCTGCAGAGCCGTGCCTGAGACGCCCTGCAGCACTACACTCGCAGGTGAACCTGGTTATGTAGGGGGGCCTAGAGAGGTCGTCAGCTAGATAGTTGATGTTAATGCGGGCTGCACATTTACCTTCCTCAGAAATCCAGATTTTTATCTAGCCCAGCATTGAGGAATGCAGCCGGACTAATTGAGGGCCCTATCTGACCACAAACCTAAGAACCTTTCGGTCCTCACTTCTGTCATGCTAACAGAATGCACTGAACGAGTGAACCCTGTCGAGATTCTCTAATCTACCTCCTCTTTAAACAAAACCTAGTCCTGTAGATCCTCCGGTCACCAACCCCGCCCAATGAGTGGAGGGGTATCTTGGATGGAGATAGTCTGACAGGGTGGCTTTCGTACAGGCGCCGAGACCATGTCTCACGCAGGTGCAACCGGGTTTTTCATCTCGCATCCCCCGTCTCGGAGAAGTCTGGCCGGGTCTCAAGAGGGTATGGCGAATGTGAAGCACAACGTCGAGGGTGTGGTAGAGTGGAGCTTTGTGAAGTTAGCTGGTTGGTTAATCATATTCCTGCGGTGCTGCGAACTTTAAGTTGCGGTTCTTGGCTTTTGTGTGAATGCTGTGGCGATGTAATTAGAAAGTACGTCTACCTGACGCGCCGTTGAGGTCGATTAATTATGCCGTTCGTGGTGCCTTCTCATACTCTGGCACTGGTCTACCGACTTGTGCCGACATCGAGGCAGGATCTCGTCATATCTCATACGACATATGCATCTGCTGGATCGCAACCTGGGCTCCGGACGTCTCGGGATTTGTACTACATTGTTATAAGTTCCCGGCGGCGAAATAGCGATGGTATATGCCGATCTTCCCATAAATTGCCAACCAGGCTATAGAAAGCAGAACTAAATATGTACGACAGGGCCCCCTACTCAAGGCAAGGTATATAACCCATGTACACTTGATATATTTGCCCACCATTTTCTGAAGGGGCATCATGATATCATGACAAGTGTGATCAAAGCAGCCAGACTATGGGTCAAAGGATTCCTTCGGGGGTTCTGGTTGTTCGTACTTCTTATATGGCTTGGAACTTGCGTCTATCTATCATGCTACTATCAATATAAAAACAAACGGAACACCATCAGGTAAAGAAATCTTAGCCAAAGTAAGTACCCTACAGCTATGGACAATGATAGAGGCCCGAGCCTTCAAGATTCCATCGATCTGGGGAGTCTAGAGTCTAGTCAGGATGAGAATATTGCATATGGCTAGTAAACAACAGGCATGTACTTCCCAACATAAGGTACCTATCTCCATTCTCCAGATCTACAATGCACCTCAGGCTATCGTAAGCAATATCACCCAACTGGCCATTTTCAAGGCTTTCAATTGAGTGGTGTCAAAGACAAGCTTGATCACCCAGGGTGCACGATACTCGTAGCCCGGGTGTTGTGTTGTTTATCGTTTGTTTATTGCGAGCTGTGCACCGGGAGGCCCTCCTTCCAGCCAAAGTACATAATTGCTACCTTAACTCGCATGAGGCCAGCTACCGCGTCTACTGACCCCTGTACCCAAATTTCACGTATGTAGTGTATGTACCTCTCTGCTCTTGGATAGAACACAATTGAAGTATTAGAACTGTACTCGGTGAGCCTGTGCTGCCTTGTGACCGGCAGCGCCTGGGCAGCCCTGTGCATGTTCATTCACCTAATATCACAAAGAGGTCTCAGTGGTAGTGTCCGGGGACGCTGGCGGATGAAAATTAGTTTTCTGATCAATTCTATTGCAGGCGAGTGAGAAAGCGACCCGAGTCGAGGTGTACGAGTCGAGGTGTACGGTACGGTTTGTCTGGAAGCTATAGCGCTGCTTGCAAGGCGGCCCATTCCCACCTTCCACCCCTCCCACCCCTCCAAATTCTCCAAATCCACCTCCTCTCCCACACATCCCCGTAAGCTAAGATGCCTCAAATCGCCCTCGTCCTTTTACATCTTAAGGCCAACTCCCCAGTGCACCTGCCATGGCCCTGGAGGAAAACTAAGCCGTTCGGTGCACTTCTGAGGCCCTTGGTGAATCACCGCCAGGTGAGACTCCTCCGACCCCCCCGTTTATACACTGCTTGCTGAATAACAAGCCCCCTCTCCGTTTTCCTCCCATCACGACGAGATCTGGTCATCCGGGATCCTCAGCTTGTACGAACCTGAAACCTGGGCTTCATTCTGTCGACGGTTAGTAATGTTCCTTTCCCTCCCAGCTCGCTAGGACTAGCATCCCTACAACCGGTTCCCTTTCGAGTTGCAGCAGTTGATCCCAATATTTGCACACCATTAGGTCCGTTCTCTTAGACTCTAAAGACTTTTTCTAGTCGTCACTGTTTACAAGGGTGTTTCTTCGTACAGGAGCTCAAAAGCTCTCTGAGATTTTGCGAAAATCTGCCTTCCTACCATACTGCATATCTATCGCCCCGCTTGATATTTTCTCTAAACAGACCACTCCAGTGTTAGATCAGCAGCAAGAAAAGCAAAGGAAGAGATCGAGACAACCTCTCAGTACAGCAACCAATTTTCTAACGCTTGACTCTCCGCCTACAACCCCCCCCCCACCCCCCTACCTGGAAACTCGATAGCCGTTCAGACTTTGCACCCAATTCGTTCGATTGCAACCCCGTCTTCAGGCTTCCTTTTAAAAGGTACGAGGCACGCCTATTACCACTTGGTTTCAGCAACGGAGAGCCATACGGAGCGCAAGGAATTGCAGGAACGTTCCTAAGAGCAAGTAGATACCCTCAAAGGGACTATCGCATCAAGGAAGCCTACTTGGGGCCCCTACCACCTCGGACCAAGTCAGCGGAGAATATTGCCCGTGCTCGCCTAGTCGAGGTGCTTCTGCATTCAGTTGCTGGAGGGCGCACGCGCGCCATTCTCCCGCGTATTGACCATATCCCGATATCTGTATCGCATTTCCTTGGGTGTTAGAGACGTACAGACATTGGACTCCGACTGTAATCAGTCGACGAATGTGCCTGAATGATGTCGCCGAGACCCCCCCCTCCCCCAATATTCCCAAGGGATACATCATTATCGGCCGTGTCGGAATCCCCTCGCCCTCTTCATGCAACCACCTTTAGCTCTACTCAACTGCCTCCACCTCTGCAGTCAGGTGTAGGCTACGCTCCTCGGAGCTACGGCGGACCAATTCTTGCCCCCATATCGACGATACCAGCAGGCTCACTAGGGGGAGGATCGGCAATGCAACAGCACCATCCACCTGCCCCGCACATACCTCCCACCCAGCATTCTTCAGCTCCATATCATCCACCGAGTCAATCTGATATCAGACGGACTCCGATGGGCTATTTACCCGAGCGGCCTCCAGCGTTCTCATCACCTGCGTCATCGTCAGCATATTCACCCCCCGCTTCATTCCCTTCTTATGATCAGCGGACAGAGCATGCCTCAAGGAGGTACAGTCATGAGACCTCTCCTCCGGAGATTAGGAAGTGAGTATAAGATGTAACCTCTATCACCAAGCCATACCGCTAATATAAAGCAGTGAACGAGTCTTGACAGCAATGATACCATCGCCCACCTACACTATCAACAGGGCTTCAGAAGAGCTTTACCTAGACGAGCAGCCTTATATTACATCCAGATACACACCGAGCACAGCTGAAGAAAGTAGCGTTTTTCGGTCTGAAATGCCAGTCAATCGCAGGCATGTTCGCACGATAGTGAAATGTCCTTTATGGTTTGCTAACGTTTCTTAGTTCTGGGAGATATCGAATCCAAGTACGACAACAGCCTGTGGCTGCAAGAGCTTGCGGATTTGGAGAAAGAGACCGTAGAGTCATAGATCCGCCCCCGATAGTCCAACTACTTGTGAACGACTCCAATGGCCGACCTGACTCATCTGAGCTCCGATACCCGTTCAACGTCGTGCATTGCACCCTATGGAGCGTGGACGGCACAGCAGATGAGACGGCTCTTACTGGTTTGGATAAAAGACATACGCGACGTTTAATGGGCACACTAGTTTCTTCTCCATTTGTTGGTCATGACGAGGAAGGGAAGGAAGGATGCTTCTTCTGCTTTCCTGACCTATCCTGCAGAACCCATGGCAAATACCGACTACGTTTTGTCCTCATGAGACTCGAGCCCAGTGAGCTTCAACCAGAAGGATATACCCCAATCATCACAGAAACCATGAGCGAGGTGTTCACTGTCTACACTGCCAAGGAGTTCCCTGGAATGCGCCCTAGCACCGCGCTTACCAAGGCATTAAAGAGGCAAGGCTGTGCAATCTCAGTCAAGAAGGGCAATGAGAAAGCCATAGGAGGCTCTGGAAGTGGAGATGAGGACGACAAGGCAGATTCCAGAACCAGTTCGATCCCTAGGAAGCGCACTCGAAATGGAGACAAGTGATGAGAGCTTTAGTTTCTATATATTTTTTGGAAGACGTTTGCAATTACAAGCAGCGCCTTCTTGCTTTCGTTTCGAGTTATATATTTTTGGATTGTAACCATTTATTGCTTTCATTTCACCTATTTCATAGTTTTGCTGGAGAAAGGATGGCACATTATTGGATTTCATTTTCTGTCACAATTAAGTCATGGACTGGGCTCATTATCTTTCACGGAACGTTATGCTACGAGGTCATAGATTGGCGGACATAATTGCAGCAACTACGAAGGACATTCACGCTGTTGTAATGATTTGGGTAAGGAGATGGGGGGGGGCTAGGCAGGTTAGGTTTACCCTCAACCACCAGCAATTGATGCAGTAGCCACGGCAAGGTCAGATCCGGGCTAAACCACATACTTTGCGAACCATTCCCAATAAGTCCGTCAACATGGAATTATCGCTGGTTTTCATTTCTTTGTACTTTGATATCATTGACACATTACTTGTCGGGGCGTATTCTTTCGGTAAATGCATTCATCTGTGTTTTTTTCTTTTTTTTTCTTTTTTCTTCTTTTCTTTTGCCTTCTGACGTCATCAGCTCTCTCTCACTGCTTAGCCCGTGAGAGTACGCTTTCACCCTCGTGGGCCTTGCGCGCAGGTGGCATCGCCAAAGGAGGGGAAACATGTAAGTATAATGCATGTTATATATTCGTGGGAGAGATACCGATTTACAGTTTTTCATTTTTCACGTAACTTGGATTGTTTGGGACCAAGAAAAGTTGGACATGTGTATGTATTTATTTGTTTATTGTTTATCCCACATGTTCATGCCTATTCTTAACATTCAGAGATTGAAAATGCATATACTTCCCACCCTAACTTACCTAATTTCTGTGCACTGATCCCCAACACCCTTCCTTTGTCGAATGCCCCTAGGCTGCTGCTACAGTTAGGCCGTTTGGGGCACTTTATCCCGCAATTGCCTTTGGGCGTCATATGATCCCCACCTTCGGCACGACTGGGGAGATACTATGGGCATATTCTAATCTATTGTTTTGATATTGACAAGTTTTTACCACATAGGATAATCGATCTACCATGGCACTTTTGAGCCAGGCAGCAAAATGATATTCGCCTGCCCTTTGGTGGGGGATGTGCGGCATGGTGTTGGGATTGATTATCGTGTATGGGGGTTTGTTGACTACGTCCTATACCGCTAGAGTAGGCAAACTAAAAACCCCAGGCAAGATCCCCCCCAGTCAAGATTCCCCCAACTTGCAATTGGTGCCCTGTTCCACAGCAAGGTAGGCCTGACATCACTAAAAAATGGACAACTAAGCTAATAACCCCCCAACCTTGCGGGGCTGGGTGATTGTGGATTTATTACGCTACGGTAACTTTGTGGTATGCTACACAGAGTCCTATCCGCAGCGGATTACATAACCCGTAATCAAGAGTAAATCACTTAACTGGAAATACATAACTTGGCGGGGCGGGTAAAGATCGTAGGTAGCAATTGTCAGCCAGCAAAACCCGACTGGGGGGGC
>Ga0307511_10006687_pt1 | contig 11617 bp, 3 predicted proteins | sample 13_EM_MG_FD_200266 | JGI IMG/M metagenome (GOLD analysis project Ga0307511, IMG submission 200266) | Populus trichocarpa ectomycorrhiza microbial communities from riparian zone in the Pacific Northwest, United States - 13_EM | ecosystem: Host-associated > Plants > Roots > Unclassified | place...
AGTTTTCAATCAGCCTATTCTCTCTCTATTTTCTTTTTCTTTTTTGTGTGTGTTACAAGGAAAAGACACAATCAAACTCTATCATTACACTCTTGAAACCTTAAACTTTAATACTTTAATCTACCTACATTTCTTTTTTCAAGTTACTCATGAAAGTTTCTGTTCAAGCAAAGCAAGGATTGCCGAGAGGGACAGAAAAAAATAGATGATTAGGTGTGTGACAATGAATATTTTTTAATACATCAAAATAAAAAAATTTTAAAAAAATTATTTTTAACATTAATATATTAAAATATCTGAAAACACAAAAAAATAAAAAATAATAATTTTTTTTCAGAAAACACGTTAAAAAACACAGAAATAAAATTGTAAAACAAAAAAAAGTCGACCCACAGCACTGTATGCCATCGTGGTTGAGACAGAGGTAGGTAACGGTAGCAGAACCAAAGAATTGTTGCCATTATGAATGAGTTTAGGGGTTTGTGAACCAGCCAAGTAGATTCAGCAGAACAAAAATCTCTTCAGAGGAGAGGTGGGAAAAAAGAGACGAATTAGATTCCCCAACTTTAACTACCGTCGTCAGTATCCTTATACTCCATTTGACCACCCAAAACCCCCACCATCACTGTCCTCCACTTTACATATCGATTTAAAGCATAGATCTTATTGTCCACATGAACAATAGTATACTAGCTGTTGAAAGAGAAATTAGCATCTGTTTTAAATTAATTCTACCTTAAAACAAAAAGTCAAACGGAAAATTGCGGCGGTTAATGAAGTTAAAAGTTCCACGCTTTCAAATGGCCTCAATTACGCAAGCAAACCATTTCTTAAAAAAAAATATGATTGTGGACTGACTCAGCCAGCAGAGACCATTGGAAGCAAGATTCATTAGAATTCTATAGAGCTGGAAGGAAGATTTGTGTGAGAACTTACCGAAGAGGAGAAGATTTTTCGAAACTTGATGAGTGGTGCCCAGAATCCGGATGAAAGAAATGGTGAGAAAATTTGGAAGGGAAACCTGACAATTTTCATGCGGAATCCACTTAACAAGGAAAGTGCTTAAATGATTTGCAAGAAATCTGCGGCCAAAATGATTGACCATTCATTCAAGAAAACTTAAAGATTTCTGCAGTTCTGGGGATTTCGAAGCCTAAGCAGAGAAATAATTTATCAAAGACGCAAAGACAGAACTGGAGAATTAAAGGGAAGAATTTCCAAGTCGTTATTTACTAACCTTTGATGGTTCCTTCCTTCCAAAATTCCAACACAAGAAAAAAAAGAAAAAAAAAGCAGAGCCACTTCACATCCTTAAAACCCAAAAAGGAAGAGGAAGAGAGGGGGGTATTAAAGAAACAGAGGGAGTGAGTGGGCCTAAAATAGGGTTCTTTTGTATTCTCAACTCCCTGCTTTCTACGTTGGAATAGCACTTGCAAACCCTCCTCTACCTCTAAAAAATGGAAGTGGGCAGTGGAATTCTTTCTGAGAACTGAGAAGGAACTGAATCAGAAACTTGAGATATGGCGTGGCATTTGAGGGCCTTAACCCTTTAAATATTAATTTATTTCAATTAACAATCATTTGATGTTTCATACATGACGCGGCGACCAAACGCCTAAGACCAAATATTTGTCACAATCTTACCATGAGCGTGAAATCAAGATCTGGTCGGGTTTGTTTGTTATTGATGTGTGGTGAAGGTTTTTTTTTGGGATTTAAAAAAACTAATAAAAACAAGTATTTTTAGTTTCTAGTGTCAAGTGTTGCTTGTGGTTTAAAAAGATTGTACTTTAAAAAGAACTTAATCTTACCCGTACGTATCTCAATATCTCAATATCTCAAAATCAAACACATACTTAGTTTTATTTTCCTGAACTAGTTATTCCTCAACTTGCACTCAACTCCCTCCTGTAAAGGTCCGTAGGGTATGTGTATATTTATATATAATAAAGTATAAAATAATTTTGGATTTTAAATATTTGGTGTCTATTAGGTTTGAGATATTTCTTTTTAAAAGTATTTTTTATTTGAAAATATATTAAAATATTTTTTTATTTTTAATATTAACAAATTAAGATTATTGAAAACATTAAAAAATATATTAATTTGATATTTTAAAAAAAACAAATACACGTTTATAAGATAAAAAAATTTACGAGTTATTAATTAGCCAATTAAACATGCTTGAGGTGGAAAGTCATCAATCATGCCATAATATAGAAGAAGAAGAAAACTCTCCTTATAATTTTTTTTAGAATAAATAGAAAGAAAAATTGCAAGAATTTTTTAAAATCACATTGTTTTTGTATCTTAGATGTAACAGTTTAAATGGTTAGACTTAGCTACTTATAAATACTAACCTTTCGTACCATATTGTTAGGAGATTACAAGCAAGTACAAGTGAATTTAATGAGCTGACTGATACTCTTCTTTATTGCCGAAAGCAACATGGTTCAATATCCACCGTTGAGCCCTTGATTTGTATTTTTAATACACCTACGTACAGATAAAGCTGATGGGACCGTTATGAGCAAATACATATGCTTCAAAATAACTGGGCGATCCGGCATAAGAACTTAGGGGCGTTTTATAATTGTGGGTGTGGGATTTCCTTAAAAATAAATAAAATAATTATAAGAGATGTATGTTTTAAGGTTGTTAAAATCATGAGTTAACTTGTAAAATTATAAAATTTAACGAGTTAATATATTTCTAAGATGTTAATTGGACTAAAAACTCGAAACCAGTAAAATCAGACTTAACTCGTGCAAAATCGGTAAAATCGGTAAACTCGGTCCGATTTTACAAGTTTATTAAATTTGTGATATGAACCAAGTCATGTTCAAATTTGGCCTTAAAATGTCTACTGACTTGCAAAATCGGTAAAATCGGTAAACGCAGTCTGATTTTACGAGTTTACTAAATTTGTGATATGAACCAAGTCATGTCTAAATCTGGCCTTAAAATATTTGCTGACTAGTTTTGCGAGATTGAACATATCTTTCAAACTGTATATTGGATAAAGCTAAAATTTTACAGAGAGATATTAGATATATAAACATATATTGTGGTAAATTTTCAGGTCAAATAAAGTTAGGGAACATAATATTTTAGAGGGTCAAAGTTAGTAACCTAATATTGTCAAATATGTCAAGCAAGACCATTGTGTACTGTTTGGGACATATCTAGAGTTAGCGGTGTAATTTTACTTCGATTAAAGTTGAGATAGAAACTAGATATCTGAAATTTTCCAGCTATATATCATAGGCCCAATAATTCATCCAAACGAGAGAGAACAACATGTTTGAAATCAGGAGAGAACGACATGTTTGAAATCTGCCAAGAATATGCAAAAATTGGAGATTCAGGCTACATGAATGAATTTTAACATGAAGACTTTTTATTATTATTCTATGTTATTTATTTAATTTTAAATAATTATTTTTAATTTTATTTTTTTCTAGCGCATTAGACATTGTTTAGGGGTTTATTTCATTATTGAATTTATATTAGTTAATTACTAATTTAAACTCATTAGCTTGCAGCCTAAAAAGGGTCTATCAAGACTTATTGTGATGAGAACAATCAGGTTGTCACTAAGTTTATGTGTGCTTCCTACCTTTCAGTGATTTTCCTGTATTGAGAAATTTTATTTTGAGACTTTTTATTTCTCCATGTCATTAATTTATTGATTCATACTATCTATCTCTCTCATTTTATTTAAATCACTCATTGATTATAATATTGTTGACTCATTTTATCAAATTTTAATGTAATTTAATTTCTTGACTAGAATTATCAATATATAATTAGTTTTTAAAAAATTAGTTATAATTTTACAATCCAAGTTTTTATTATAATTTTTGTATCGTGTTAAAAAAATATTTTTAACAGCCTTGATACGGTACTTGTTGGACTACAAACTTAACCTAAATAACTAGGCAGGAGATCACATGATGATCCCTTGCCGAAACCAAGTTGGAATATTTCTTAGGCAATAGCTCGTTTTTTTTTATCATTTTGTGTTAGTGTGGGATGCGCCGAGTGTGATCAAGAATCATGGATCGGATTTTCTTTCTTTTGTTTTTTCATTTGCTTAATTTTTTTCATGTTTATATACTGTGGTAGTAATTCTTTTATATAAAAAAAAGAAGGAAAATGCGAATGTGGGTGCTGCAATGAACCCGATCTTAATGGAAGAATTCTTATAATATATAACACGTGTTTAAGGATTTTAAATAGTACATCAAATGACTAGTCCACAAAGTTGCTAAGATATTAAAAGTTAAGGATGTGATACTGTGGTAGTAATTTTTTTAAATTGTTTTTTATTTGAAAAAATATTAGATTATTAATTAATATATCAAAACAATTCAAAAAATATAAAAATAATAAATTTTCAGCTAACAATGTTTCGACGGGAATGCACTTATTAGTGCTATATATGATGGGTTAGAGAAGCGATGGTTCACCGATAAAGAAAAAAAACATAGATACAAGTAATGATTTTAGTGGTAGATCAAGTGAATCGTTAAAGTCTACAACGTGGATAGAAGTTAATATATAAGAGAATATATTGATATTATGGATTATTTTAAATATCATATTTTTAATTAAAAAACGTATACGTGTTGAAGGTTTTTAATCTTAATGTTTTTATTTATCTTATCTTGAAGGTTTTTTTCTTTAACTAAGAACAAATAACATTTATTTTTATAAATATATATATCATGGAAATAAAAGATTAAACTTAAGGAGGGAAATTTTGTCATTCCAATATTTCAATTAAAAGTTTTATTTAATGGAATTAGGCTAAAAAGGGATCAAATCAAAAGGAGAGAAAGTATAGGGATGGAACTGAGAAAGAAAAAAAGAGAGAGAAAGGCGCTTCACCATTGAACATATAATTAAACAATGAATCACCATAAAAAAATGTCAATTCCTTTGGTCGCGAAGGTAATGCCATGATTGAGATATATTCAATTAACATATAATTAAAACCATTATAAAAGAGTGCCATTACATCAAACCAAAAGGAAATGGAGAAATAATTAGATATAAAGAGAGGTGGGTTCAAATTCCAAGCTTGCAATCCATTAGATATAAACGCTAGTGGATTTTATAGGTTTCCAAAGTCAGCTTTCGTCTTTTCAAAGGATTCCGGATCACATGCTCTACTCCTGATCAATAATCTGCGTTTGCTGTGGTGCTTTGCATAGTTAATCAACAGTCCAGCAAACACTTGTTTGGTTGAACTGAAAAGCAAATTAATGAGATCTCTCTCGTTATTAACCGAAAGCAGCATTTAATAAATCAGTGGTTAACCATCCATGATGGGAATCAGATTTCTTAAAGATGGAATCAAGCAGCTAGAGAACTATTAATAAATATTTCGCTCGGTACTGTGGCCTGATGAAATCACAATCCACCAGAATCTTACTATAGGCAAGAATCCGGGTTAATGGCCTCACGTTTGTCTGAGAGAATAATGACGACGCAAAGCGGCCTTTCATTCCTTTGTTTTATCGTGGCGTTTGTTGATTCATTTCCCCCCGGCAACGAGAATTGGTATTGGAATCAACGTGGGGAAGAAGGAAGGCGAGGAGTAGGAGAAGGCCGCTCCGCTGCTTTCGAATCCGCTGGTATACGGAATCCGGTCTCTCAGCATCCGCGGCCTCTTGAAATTTGCCCTTCAGCTGACCTAAGAGGATTCCAAGCATGTTTATTCTCGGTGACGTCCATTACAGTCTGTTTCCCGTATCCTTCTCGGGATCTCATGAGGCTATTCTATTCTTTAGATCTCGTTAATGGAGCTCGGCCGTTGTTATGATTCCTTGCACCTCAGTAATTATTAATGTTAACTGATGCAATTTTCTTTCTAAATAATTTTAAGAATATAATCGGCCTTTTTTTCTTCTTCTACCAGGTCCTAACAAATCTCGCATCTCCTTGTTTTGTAATTAATATAAAATCAGTTTTAAAATCTGATCATTATTTAAAATCAGTATACCAGTATTTATTCAATAATTATTTTCAGTATATTTTCAATGGCATCTCTTTGTTTCATGGGAGTTTGTTGGATAATATTGGTTTTTAATATTTATAAAGTCAAACTAGAATAAATAAATCATTATCAGATGTTGTTCAAAGATGTTGACGTGTGTATAATAAATTGCTTGATGCGCAGTTTGATTTTTACCATATTCAAATTTATTTTTTAAAAAAATATATATATAATATCTCTTTTTCTTTGTGTTTCCACAATTTTTTCGCGTAACAAAAATATACTAATAAAAGTATATAGTTTTAATAAAAAATATATTTTTTAATTTTATTCATTATTTCTTATATAATATATATTTTTTATTAGCATATAATTTAATATAATTAGATTAAAAAAAAAAATCTGATGACAGCTAGCGAACTAGCTACTTCAATTTGTTAAAGGGAGGAGTGGGGACCGTATGCTACAGCGACGGCTCGAGACAGAAGGGTCAAGTACTCAAGTTGCTAGGATTCCGTATCCTTCAGGACCTTCTCTATTTATTGGATCTTAGCCGTCCACCACAACTTTATGCGAACATGGGACCACTAGTATGTTACCTTTTTGTATTTCAAAAATATTTTAAAAATCAATTACCGTTCACCACAGTTTTATGCAAACATGGGACAATTATAATTTTTTTTTAATATTTTTAGATTATTTTGATATTAAAAATTAATTTTTATAAAAAAATAAAATACTATTTTAATATATTTTTTTAAAAAAATAATTACTGTCACAGTAATAATAATAATAACAAGGCTCACCATCTGCATGCACTGCCTGCCTGCCTGCCATCCCCTTAAGCCTCAATGTTTTTATTTTTCTCCATTGGCCGTGAGGTACTACTTCCGAGAGTGAACACTAAAAAACTCAATCAATTTCGATATCAAATATTATGATGGATCATTCTGGTCATTCTTTAGGAAAATTTTTAGATTATATAGAAAATAATTTGGATGATTCAAATTATTCAAATAATATTGTTTTACCTTTTTATTTGTATTTTTTTAAGAGTAACTAGTTTTTCTTATACCTATTTTTGGCTAATCAAAATTTTTCTTACTTCAAAATTTAATTAATTAATTTTACTTTTTAAATATTTTAAGTAAAAATATATTAATGGGATAATGGAGAAAAAATTCGGTTTTCCCAAAGTGCTTGATTAGGTAAAGCAAATATAAGAAAAAATATAAGATTTTAAGAATTAAATACACATTTGATCCTTCTTTAGATTAAAAAAAAAATAAAACATTGATATTGAGTGGAAAAAAATATAAGAAAAATATTTTTGAATCATAATTTCTTAAGATAAATTTATCATAAACTGTTTTTACTTAAACCAGTTGGAATTTATATTATAATCTATAATTTAATATGTATGCTGAATATCTTACAGTAATATGCAAAAATAAAATAAGTAAAAAGATAATCTTTTATGCTAGATCAATCAATATAAAAGCACTTTAAGTTGTTCAAAGCTTTTTGATAGTATAAGAGTTCAATTGCTTATTTTTTTTATTCTTTCTTGTTTTTTAATTAAATCTTTTTGTTAATAAAAAAATGAAGTGGCATAAAAATATTTCTCTTAAAAAATATAAAATAACTAAGAATTTAAATTTAATATACATCTTGTTTTTTCTTATATATTTCTTTTTTTAGTTTTAGAATATCTTCCCGCAACAAGTTATGTTTAATTACAGAGACAACATGATTCCAAGAATTTGTACATATTACTATTTAGCGTCTTGACAAGTATTATAAAATAAATCGATGTAGTGGCAGTTCTACTGTATTTTTAAAAAATTTAAAATTAATATTTTTTTATTAGTTACTAATATTAAAATAAAAAATAAAATTTTCAAAACATTCTGCAACGTCATTCTAGACTTTACCTAGATTTTAACGCGTTCTCTCAGGTCCTTGTCCTCGATAGTCGATCCCACTGAAGGAAAAATGGGCACATGGAATATTATTTCAGCTGACACAAAATCTGTAAGTATCATCCAACGTTATTAATTCTGTTATGTTTTGTTCGGAATGTTTAAAATATTTCATATTAATTTAAAAAACGAAATAAATTAGAATAATTTTTATTTTATTTTAAATCTCGGTCCGTTCTAGATTTTTTGACTAAATTTTAGCTGAAACGTTCCGGTTTCATTCTATATGTTCCGTTCCGCTCTTGAAAAGCCATTGAATCAAATTGAACCTTATTCAATTTAATTAATTAAACCATCCAAGTATAAAAATCTTTTTTTTATTACTATTTTCAATAACAATGATATTAATAATAATATTGAAAAATATTATTACTATTTTTATTAACAATGATATTAATTTTTTAAAATTAGATTTATCACTAATATATATGGTTTATATTCATGTTGTTGTTCTTTCATATTTATACTTTGTAGGAATTTGAGCAAAAAAAGAGATGTTTTAGATTTTATTAGCCTTGACAACGTTGACTTAACTTTATATTTAAAATATTTGTGTTAAAATATTTTACTTTCATAATATTTTGATATTTTGTTTAAGTTGAATTGCTTTAAGTTAAAGATCCATTTAATCTTGACTATTTAAAATTATTTTAAATTTTAAAATTATATTTGTTTGGCATTGTGTTTGTATTGCATAATTTATAATTAATTTATCTTGAATTTAAATTATGTTTGTTGAATATATATATATATATATACAATAAAACCCCGAAATAATACGCCGAAACACTCCAAAATTAAAACATTTAATTTCAATTAAAAAAATAAAATATTTATCAAAATAAAATTGACAACCTTAACATCGACCCCACGAAGAACACCAAAAAGATTATATTAAACGCACGCGCAGCACTTTGTTTTGTTGTTTAGGTATTTTGCCACAATAATTTCAAATTAATCAGGAATCAGTACTCCACTTTTTTAATCAGAAAATAGCTACACTTTAATTGTGTATACGTCATACGTGCGACTGCAACTAATTCATTCATCACAACAGTACAGTTGCTATTAATATCCTTCCTTTTTCTAAGAAATCTCGAGTCCAAAAATAATAAAGATTTGCTTGTCACAAAATATTTGACAGCAGTAGGTACCTGTGAAGATGTCATAACTTTGATTGATGTAAAAGAAATATTAAATTTTTAAATAATATTTTTAAATATAATTTATATTATTTTCTAATAAATCTTTAAATAAAATTTTTTTAAATTTAAAACTTACATCATGCTTAATTTTTATCAAATAAATAAGAATAGTAAGATTCGAACTCGTGACTCCTTAATCATCAAGACTCTAATATCAAATCAAAAAACCTTTTCAATGCAACAGCTTATATGCTTGCAAATGGGATCTTTGAAAATAAAGAAAAAAATAATATTATTGCATATAAATTGGACCTCATGGCTAAAACAGCTTGCTCGATTTTTCTAATTAATGCATTCAAGTAATTAATTTGTGAATGGACGCTCCTACCACAAGTGGTGCGCCTGCTTGAAGCAAGAGATTACTACGTCCAGCCTTTGGGGAGCGATTTGCAAGTCATTATGCAAAGCGATAAAGCATGATGATGGTTCACTTATTTTCACTATCTATGATTCAGTATCTCCTGTATGGGTGTTTTGGTATACAGATTGATGCAAACAAAACCTAATACGAAGAAAATAGCACATAAAATACATTAATTTTAATAAATAAAAAATATTGTAGATTTAAATTCATAATTTTATTCTTTGAAATTTAAGTATATAATAGTTGTTCTCTTCGAGAGGTTTATAACACCTTTAAATAGGTTAGTAAAATCTACCTCTACTAGAAAATAATCTAAAGTTTGAAAATATTAAGGAGATTAAAATAGAATTTAAAATAAAAATAATAAATCTAAAAAATTTCAGAAAGTGGCTTTCTTTAGGACAACTGCATATAGAATTACCTGAAAAAATTTGAATCCGGTTCAATAATTAAATCTCTTGTTATCTCAATTTTAAAATGTTAATCTAGTCTAACTAGGTTTTTTCTTGAAGTTATATATGTCTCATTTGTTCATAAAAACATCTAATAGATAATTTAACATAATTTATTTGGATCATATCACTATTATTTAATAGTGTTATATGCTTGCTCAAATATTCAAAACTTTCGGTTTCCACTCTGCATCACAAATAAATGTCAACATTAAGATTGATATGGTTCATATAGTATGCAATATTCGTGTACCCTATCCAATGGAACTAGTGAACTGAAAATCTGCTCGTCATACAGATATGTTAACTTGAGAGATACAATTTATCATGGTGTAATGAAACATATTATATGCCGAGAGTATTTGTTAATTACAGCTATCCATAATTCATTTGTCTGCTAAAATGATAATTTGCATAACTCGAGCATACGCTAGTTTCTCAGATGTTGCGCACAACCTGCTCTATCCCCATACAATAATCATTCCATTTTTCCAGCGCATTTAGAAGTCCACCAACCTTTATGAGGATATTGCAGAGAATATCATGGCATAAGTACTCACTTTGGTATAAATGGATAAGGGTCAGACAACTACGAAAATATCAAGATTCCAGCCAGGCAATGCAATCCCAATAGTTGCTCAAAGCATATCTGTTATGTCTCCTGACTGCGAACCTTAACAGGTTACCAAGCTAGGCGCCAGCTCAATGCATGGTAGCAGTCAAGAAAAACCTACTATAAGGTAGACTATACAACAGTACCTACCACAATGTTGGTGTATATGGACTGTCGATTGTTGAGGGAATCCCTGGTTTTTTTTTAATTCGTTTTGGAAGGATCCATCCCAGGAACCATTTAAAGTGTCTTCTCCCGCATTGATATTTGATGTCTGTCTCTCTTTCAAAGTTCATTACAAATTGATATTGGATGTGATTGTTACGCTATACTCGCCAAGAAAGAAGATCTTCTCAAGTAAGGGTATTGATTACAATCAGATTATCAAGCTTTTTCCGTGTAGTCAACGCTGATTTATGTCTCCGGGCTTTATATGCTCTTCACATTTTCTTGTTAGCATAATATCACCTTTGAAATTGCTAGAAACACGCTAGTGGACTAAGAACCAAAAGGCACCCAAGAAGTGGGGAGCAAGAAAAAAAGATGAACATAGAGTTGACAAATGATTATACAAGGCACCTGCTTTTAGAAAGTAGAACAAAATTTTCATTGGAATTCCATTAGCCGTTGAATTATATTCTTTCTTTCCAGAGCAATTGTCCACTTTCACCTTGAATTTAGCCTGAATCTATGATAATTATTGAAGTACATCTAGATCGAGGTCTGCTTTTGTTAGAATTTAGCATCAGCTAGAATTTAGCTTCATAGAAATTTAGAGTTTACAAGAATTCTAATATTTTTAAAATTCTAAAAGATCAATGGTATATTAGAGTTTTAGTGTAGTTAAGAGATAGTTGATTAATTTTTCTTAGTTAAATAAAAATAGAAGTCTTAGCTTAGTAGGATTTGTAAGGCTATTTAAAACCACCTTGAATATTCAGATCAATGAGAGCGAGAACAAAAGAAAAACATTAGCTACTTTTTTTTTTTTTTTTCT
>Ga0307511_10006688_pt1 | contig 11616 bp, 5 predicted proteins | sample 13_EM_MG_FD_200266 | JGI IMG/M metagenome (GOLD analysis project Ga0307511, IMG submission 200266) | Populus trichocarpa ectomycorrhiza microbial communities from riparian zone in the Pacific Northwest, United States - 13_EM | ecosystem: Host-associated > Plants > Roots > Unclassified | place...
TAAATAAAAACATTTTAAAAATAACCCCTATCATAATACAAAACACTGTATTAATTCATATGATATAGGATTTGTATTAAAAACTTGAATTGAAAAAGAAGTTTGAACATATTTAGGTAGTTTTTTTTTTTTGTAAAATATAAATTTGATCACTATATTTTTCAAGTCCGATTTTACATAAAGTCAACTACTTATAACTAAATTAATATGGTTATGCTCTTGCACCGAGGCTTGTGACCCAGTAGCAGAGGCAAGGAAACCTCTGTAACCTGGTTCGAGTCTCAGCGTGCACGTATGTCATCCCCGCGGTATCTTACCTGTCTACTAGGCTTGCAGGGTGTTCAGTGGGTGCCCGGACACCCCGGGTTAAAAAAAAATATATATGGTTATGCTCCTTGTAAAAAATAATTTTTATAATAATTTTATAATCTTGAAACCTCGTTTTACTTCTTTTTTTTCTTTCAAAACATCGTGTTTATACTACAGCCTGAAAACATCATTTTTTTTTTCTGCAAAGAAAAAAGAAAAGGCACTTTGCCTTGCTTTTTGGTGGAGGCAATGAGTACATTCATGTCACCACCACAACGGTAAATTGCAGTGGCTGTCGTTTGGTAGTGGATCAGTTAATTTTGACCGTTGTAATTAACCAAAATGAATGCCAACCGTTGGATTTGGGCGGAGTAGGGGAGAGTAGCACGGTGTCTATCTAATTAGATATTATTATTATTATTAATCATAGCTTATGATACAGATACTTTGTCTTTTTAATCTAATAATTTCTCAGTTGAAAATCATTTGTCTCACTTGATTGAGTGATTCTTTACGACTTAATCAAGTTCATGTGACTCTTATGTGGCAAATACATTGTAAGCAGATCAAATTATTGCTTTTAATCATTGGAGTTACATAACATGACACCACATTCAAGTCAATAAGCCTGGCCCCAGCCCTAGTTGTTACATTAACCCGTTAATCTCCCACCTATACTAAGTTTTAAATTATGTCGGATAAATGTTAATCCAGTATATATTTAAAAGACTAATTTATAATTTAATTATTTTATTTATAGTTAAAAAATCTTAAATCAACATCATTTTAGATCGATATAGATTGACTCAAGTTAATTTATTAAATTCAAAACTTAAACTTTAAGCTGAGTCATAAAATGACTCGAGTTTAATAACTTAAGAAAAAAAAAATTTCTTAGAAAAAAAAACCATAAGTGATGTCTTTATTAATTAAAAGGTGTTTAAAAATTTGGTAGTTGTTTTTTTATCTAGAAATATATTAAAATAATATATATTTTTAAATTATTGTTAATATCAATATATCAAAAATGATACAATAACATAAAAAAAATTAAATTTAAACAAAATAAATATATTTACACCAGCGTTCCAATCGGTGTTTAATTCAAGTCGCTCCAAATCACAAGATGCTTTGGGATCCTATAAACGAAGTGTTAATTTGTGTAATGGTGGTTGGTGAAAATTGGATTGCTAGTTGGTTGGGGTTTATTGGTTATGTAACAAATTTTCGTGTCATCAATAAGGAGATGTTTGGTGATACAATCATGAAATTTAAATTTAATTCAATTATGTTCATAATGTTTACTCAATTTCAGTTAAAACTATATTATATAGTTTGAAATTCTTAAGAACTAATTTGATCATAATTATCTCAATTTATATAGAATTATTTGAAAATCAAACATGTTTATTTAGTAACTATTCAAATTTTATTCACTTGGAAATAACTCTAAACAATTCATGAAAAATTATTCATTTATAACTAAGTCTAAATAATTTATTGAAAATTAAAAATATTATAAAAATCTTAAACAATACACACTCCATGCATGTATCAAGAAATTAGTATCTTAATAAAAAAGAAATTTCAGAAAAAAGTCAATAAATTAATAATTGTATCAGGCCTGAATCATCCCATATTTTTAATCAGTTAATCAAGGTTTGTTTTTTTGTTTTTTTTTCTTTAACTTAAAGCCCGGGTCCACTTGCCATGCATATCCAGGTTTTAACAATAATCTTTGACAGCTTTCTAATTAATTAATAATCAGCATCTCTCCTCTCATTTAAACCCCCCGCCTAAACCCCCCTCCCTCCTTAATCTCCTCTCTCTCTCTCTCTCACTTCACCAATCACTAAAACACCATCTCTACATGAGCTGAGCCACACCGGATCTTTTCTTTTCTATAATGGGAAGTAACCACCACCACCACCACATTATCAGCAACGGAGAAGCCGAGCCACTGGCCAAGCCGACACTAACAACGTCGGCTTCGTTCAAGACACGGAAGCCGGTGAAGGCAAATGCGAACAACAACTCGAACAGTACTGCAACTCTCTCTCGAGCCGGCTCTGATGTCGATGAAATCATCACTCTTTTACACGGCTCCGATCCCGTTCGCGTTGAACTTAACCGCCTCGAAAACGAGCTTCGAGGTACTAAAAGTAGCAACGATCATTTATTTATTATCACGGAAGAGTTTTGTTTTCTCGGGAAAATGCTTTGTTTTGTTTTTTCTCTAGAAAATTAAGCGTACTTGCGGAGTTTTTTACTTTATTTTTTTGAAATTGGTGATATTAGAGAAATTGAAACCAGAATAATGATGAATTTGGAGTTGCATTTTGTGTTAAATTACTTCGAGGTAATAACAACCATTAATTTTCTCGGAAAATGCTTGTATTCTCGAGACAATTAAAGGAAACTGTGTTTTTACGTTGTTCATTTTTCTAGATTTTCTTTTGGATTTGGTGATACTAGAGAATTTGAAAGAAGAATAATAAAGAATTTGGAGTTGAATTCTGTGTTAACTTAGAATCTTAAATTGTTTTTAATTAAAAAAATTCACCGTTTTTGGTGTCAGCGATGATTTTAAAAAGAGAATGGAGAGATGATGGGATATTGTGTGTTGTATTTACAGATAAAGATAGGGAATTGGGAGAGGCACTAGCGGAAATCAAATCCTTGAAGAATTCGGAACGATCGAAAGAGAAGGCTGTCGAAGAGGTGATATATACATTGATATCCCGCCCTCTTGGGTTTTTTGCTTATCGGATCAGCATTGAAGTTTTATATTGCTCATTGTATTGCCAACTGCTTTGATTTTGGAGGTCACAGTCATTTTGGGTTCCTTCACTGTTAGTAGTTAGCTAAAATTTTATGTTTTGAAAACATTGAAAATGTTATTGTTTCATCAATTAGTATATTGCCATGCCAATGTTCTTCTCATTTCCTTTAATGCTTATATATAATATATATGCTGTTGGGAATTGGAGTTTTATGATCGCAGATGATGGAAATGTCAACTGGTTGGAGTTTGACGTGTAAAAAAGATATTAGTTGCATTAGCATTGCGAGGAAAGAAGATGCTTATTCCTTTCTTTGGTTTTGTGATGTCAGCTTACCGACGAGCTAGATAAAGTGGATGAAAAGCTTAAAGCTACTGAAGCTCTTTTGGAAAGCAAGGTATTCTGAAGTTTGTGTGATGAAAAGCTTATGAAGTCCTTTTTCATCTTAAAATAACAAGTGCATTATCATCTGCAGAACCTTGAGATTAAGAAAATAAATGATGAGAAAAAAGCAGCTTTGGCTGCGCAATTTGCTGCAGAAGCCACGCTTCGAAGAGTCCATGCTGCTCAAAAGGACGATGAAATGCCTCCTATTGAGGCCATCATCACTCCGCTGGAGGCAGAGCTTAAGCTGGCTAGGCTGGAGGTATATGAGAAAAAATAATAATTAATATTAGATATGGACGTGGGTGTTAGATCATTGAATGTTGTAATTAATTTCTTTTCTTGTGTTCAAGATGAATCAATGAGGGTTCCTGTTCATGCATGATGTTTGGAATTTTAGGTAGCAAAGTTGCAAGATGATAATAGAGCACTGGATCGGCTCACAAAATCTAAGGAGGCTGCTCTCCTTGAGGCTGAGAGAACTGTTCAGATTGCTCTGGCGAAAGCATCCCTGGTTGATGATCTGCAAAACAAAAATCAAGAGCTCATGAAGCAGATTGAAATATGCCAGGTTTGTCTTTTAAAGTTTTTCCCTTGCAGGCTGTTCATGAAAATGAGGACGGTTGCCATGAACTGCTGATGGTGGGATAGGCATTCAGTTTAACATATTTTGCACACTTCATAGGAGGAAAACAAAATCCTTGACAAAATGCACAGGCAAAAGGTTGCAGAAGTTGAAAAGCTGATGCAAACTGTCCATGAGCTCGAGGAGGCTGTCTTAGCTGGAGGCGCTGCTGCTAATGCTGTGCGCGATTACCAGCGAAAAGTACAAGAGATGAATGTAATGACTGCTACGTTTTAGTTTTGGGACTTCATTTCTTCCACAATATCTATGGTTACTCTAAGTTTATCACAAATTCTCTGAAGTGCTTCTGACTTTTAAGCTGACACAGGAGGAGAAAAAAACACTGGAACGGGAAGTAGCTCGTGCAAAGGTCTCAGCAAACAGGGTAGCTACTGTAGTTGCAAATGAGTGGAAAGACGGCAATGACAAGGTTATGCCTGTGAAGCAATGGCTTGAGGAAAGAAGATTTTTTCAGGTTGCTTACTATATCAATCTTCTTTTTTTATTCTTTGTTATGGATCTCTGTGCTAATTTAGTATCATAACTACGAGTATGTGAATTTGTATCGATAAATAAATTTGTATTGATAAACTAATGAGACAGTTTGCGACCAATAAAGTTTTGCCAAATTTCTTTCATGACACAGGGCAGAATTAAGACTGATCCCTTTCTATCCTTGCCCCTCTTTGGTTAGACAGGCAAAGCCTGTTCCTAATAAATAAAAATTTCACGAGTTGCAATTTCTAGGGATAAAAAAAACAGTTCATTTAGGGAGAGGTTCTCTTTCTAGTTTCCTAGTTCTCAAATTTGCTTAATATATTTGAACGTCTTTTCTTGCAAGTTTAATATGTGCTTGAGGAAGTATTATTCTTAGTACATCATATTTACCATTCCAGGAAAAATAAAAAAGACAAGGGGTCTTGGGAGATAATGCAAGACTGGATTCTATTTGTTCACACATTCTTCTGTATTCTTTCAGGGGGAAATGCAACAGCTTCGAGATAAATTGGCAGTTGCAGAACGTGCTGCCAAGGCAGAAGCACAGTTAAAAGTAAGTCAACCCATTATATTAAACTATCTACTTTTGTGCTCCATCAACTAATACTAACTTATTGATGGCTTGCTTAGGATAAATACCAATTAAGGTTCAAGGTTTTGGAGGAAAGGCTTAAAGCATCAAATGGTAATTCCCGTGCTACACCTGAAGGAAAAAACACAAGCAACGGGCCTTCAAGACGTCAGTCTCTTGGTGGAGCGGAGAATTTTTCCAGATCATCCTTCAATGGTTATCTATCTAGGAAAGCCTCAAATTCACAAGCTGGTTCTCTCCGATCCAACGGTGCTGCCACATTATTGAGACATGCCAAGATGTCATCAAGATCGTTTGATGGAGGTAGTAGATCACTAGATGATAAGTTGCTTGTAGGTGGAACTGGTAAAGATAATGCACCTGCTGCTGCCTCTGATCAGACCCAAAATACTGAGAGAATCGAGACCGAAGAGATTGAGAATGGGACATCAACTGAAAATTCGAAATCAGAGCAAGAAGATCAAGTTTCAGGATTTTTGTATGATATGTTACAGAAAGACGTTATTACTCTGAGGAAAGCCTGCCACGAAAAAGATCAAAGCCTTAAGGACAAGGCTGATGCAATCGAGGTAAGTAGATATAAATTATGGCCAACTTTTCACATCTCCTAACTCCTAAGGACATCCCCTCTGTCTTCTGTTGGTAATTTGTTTTGCTGTTTTGAAAATGGATAAATTAGATGTTGGCAAAGAAAGTCGATACATTGAACAAAGCAATGGAAGTTGAGGCGAAAAAGATGCGGAGGGAAGTCGCTGCAAGGGAAAAGGAAGTCGCTGCTATGCGAGTTAACAAGGAGCATGATCATAGGACGCAACGCAGCAGTGCTCCCAGGGCTTCTCTGTTACTCCCTTCGAGGTAATGTTCTTTCTTGCAATGGAATTTTGATCTGGATTGCATTTCGCTAGTCTACTTTACACAGAGAGGTGCTACCACATGATTACTGCTTCTTTTCTTCATTACCCATTCAAGTGCAAAATTAAATTAATGAAATTTTTTCATCCTACAAATCTTCTGCTTCAAGTTCTATGCTTCATGCACTTTTACATGGAGAATTCACAAGTAGCTCATTAAAGCAAAGCATTTTCCAGTAAAGAATTTTCCTGGCACTATTTTGAAATTAGGTGTTTCATAAACTTGATACTTGGATTATTCCAGGAGCACAAGAAATTCTTACGCAATTGATGCCACCGAGAGACAATGACCAGACAAGGGCCTGTTTGATTATTCGGCTTTGTAGTCAAAATAGTTTTGTATGTTTTCTTTGGCTCTTTTCTGTCTACATTTGTAAAGAACTGACTTGTATATTTTCTGTATTAACAATATTAACATTAAAGAGCTTTAAGGTCAAGGGTGTCAAACGTGCATAGAGTTTCTCAATCCTTAGAGTTCAGGGTTCTAAATTGTAGAGAAAAAAACTAGAGTTCTTGGTCCTAAAGTTACAATGTAGAGAAAACTTTGATGTATTCAGATTTTTTTTTTTTTTTTACTAAATTCACTTGTGAAAAATAGCCTATAAAGTTGTTTAAACACAAGAAAACATACTCATTAGTACAGTTTTAATTCAATTGAAATCCTAATTTAAATAGGGAAAAGAATCCAAAAACAAAGGGAAAATAAAGAAAATTATGAAACAATAGCTTTTGGTCCTGATTTGGGCTCGAAAAATAAATCAGTTGGCAAGCTAGCTATCCCTATATAATTAGGCTTTTAAAATGATCTGGTAAAATTTTAATATAATGATTGAATAAAAAATTATATGCATATTAATCAGACCTTCAAGTTGGATTTTTTTGGAATTCTTCAAAATCTAGAGTATTTTAATAATTAAGAAAGTAATACAATAAAAGTAATTATGCCAAGAATAATGAAGATAATGAACCACTTTAGTCCTCTTTACTTGCAAAAACTTACTCTCGAATTGTCAAAAATTGAACTTAATCACTCTAAAAAATAGATACTTCGAATATAGCCTATTTATAAACTAAACTTCTTTTACTAACACTTAAACTAAATAAGTTCCTTTAGCCTCTTTCTTTTCATCCTCCAGACTAGTCTTTTCTGCAATTTCAAGAAGAGATTACTTTTCTTTGTCATCTTTGACATCAACTTTAACCTCTAAGAAATTCTAACTTGTGTTTGGCTTTTCATAAGTTGATTTAATCTCAAGCTGATCATCTACTTCAAATGATCCCTCAAATTTAACCTCTACTTCGAGGCCGTTTATTTACGCGGCTGCAGCTGCGTTTTAATTAAAACGCAATTTGCAGCCGTTTGGTAATGAAAAAAAAAAAGATTTACTATTTATGGGTCCCACATGATTTTTGTGTCCGGAACGCAGGCAATGAAAAACAAGGAATTTCTGCTTTTCACGCATTGTACATGTTAATTGCACTGTTCACTGAACATTGCAATTAGCATGAACAGTGTATATTGATACACTGTTCATGTGAACAGTGCAAGAGAATTGCACTGTTCACTTTAAAAAATAAACAGTGCAATTCACTTACACTATTCACGAGTGAATTGCATTGTTCATGTGAACTTTTTTATTTTTTTTTCTTCAGTGTGTTAATTTTTTTAACATTTTTTTTTTAAAAAAAACTAGTTTAAAGTGAATTAAATTCACTCGCGCACTGTGATGTGAACACTATTTTTTTTCCTGAAAAACTAGTATAGAGTGAATTAAATTCACTCGCACTGTAATATCAATTTTATACCTGATAATATTTTATCTAATTTTATTACACGCTCAAAAAATTATGAAAACTGTAGTTCTTATCAGATGAATTTTGTACGTAATGGAATTATAAATTGTTTAATGGAATAATAAAAAATATTTTATATAAAGTATTATTTATTTCATGATGTAATAGGAGTAATTAATTCTACAATATTTAAATTTAAAACCATCAATATTAATATATATTTTTTTAAAATTATTTTATAACCTCAATTTCAAAAACATTCTTAACCAAACACATTAAACTATTTTTTCTTCAACCTCAATTTCAACCACAATTTTAACCAAACATCTATTTTTTTCAAACCAACCTCAATTAAAAGTTATTTTTATAAAATAATTTTTTTAAAACCACAACCACAATAGCTACCACAGTACCAAACACACTCTTCGTGTCCCTTTGGCATTTCAACGTGTTTAGTAACTTCATGTTATTCTTTTAAGGATAGCGATAATTATGGCTTTTCTGCTTCTTTGCAAGTAAACTTCATAGCTAGAGCATCTGATTCACCATCAAAAACATTAACAGTTAGAGTCAAAACACTAGCGTGTGTGAGTCGAGAATGGAAACCTTTCTTTTTTCTTTTTCTTTTTCTTCCAGTGCTTCAAGATCTTGAGAATTAATACAGGATGCTAATCTAAGAGCTTTCTTGATTTCTCTTTCATCGTTGGTAGATAAAAAGTAAATAATAATAATTTAATTACTTATTTGACCAGTATAAAATCTATTTACAAACTCTGAAATTAATAATTTTCTCAAAGTTTTCCATGATAGAATTAAATGTTTATAAGTAGGAGCTATATATTCTAAAACTTCAAACCACCATTCCTTGGCACTATGAGTAAGTTTGCGAATGACAAATTTTATTTTTTAATAACTAGAAATCTTGTTCAAATAAAAGTAAGTTTGCCTATGTCTTAATTAGTAAAATCCTAATAAAATTAAAAGTCCTATCCAAATAGAAAGAAAAAAACAAAAAAAAATAATGGAAATTTCAAAACAGTAGCTTCCGGGCATATTTTGGTCCTAAAAAGGGATCTAGCTAATAAACCAGTTGTCCTTATATAATTAAATCTTTAAAACAATATCATAAAATCTCAGCTCGTTATGCTTGTTTTCATCAAATTGCATATTGAACCGTCTGAAATTTCTCAAAACCTAAAAATCTTAATAATTAAAACACTAATATAATAAAGATAATTATACCAAAAATAACAAAAAAAAAAAAATTGCCCCAACATCAATACCATCATATTAATATATAAGGTTTGTCATAATTTTATTTTTGTATAACGGCAACTTAGAGCGATAACATGTGCATGATTGGATGGTAGATGTTAATATATAAACATTTTTTATTTGAAAAAAAGAGTGAACTTAGTATTTTTCATAGCTGTTGAAACCAAGCTTGGCTTGAAATATTGAACTAAAAATCTAGGGATTCAAGCCTGATCTGGATAAAGATTTGAATTTAACTGGATTAGATATTGATATAATATAAAAACCGACTGATCTAATTTCTAGCTAGATTACACTGAGAATACTTTTATAAAAAAACAAAATAATTTTATTTTAATGAGAATAGTTGATGTAAATTGATAACTCGAACGAAGTAGTTTACCAGGTCAATTCTTATGACAACTATGATGTTTTCCACGCTAACTCAGTGGAAGTACGGATTAAAAGTATTTTAAAATATCTGATCCATCTACCCGGGTCATGGCTGGATCTGGCCATGGAGGTGACCAGATGTCTGGACCCAGTCAATTCAAGATAAAAAGCAGAGAAGACATAAAATATTTCGTGGATACGGTTCACTGACTGAAAGTAGTGTGATTTTTTAAAGCTGTGATCAATCTCAAATCATACGCCCACGTAACCAGGTACTGTTCGAGTCGATGGATTATTTCAAAGAAGCCTAATTCATGCTACATTGATGCTTAGTTAAATTCTCGACATTAAAGTGCCACTAGAAATATGATTAAACACCACCATCCCCTTGTGATAACCCCTCGTGAGGTGATTGGAAAGTAATTAATTATATTTTATTAGTTATATTTTTTAAAAATAAATAGATAATGTGAAATACTAAATAAAAGTATTTTTATAATTCTTTTTTATGGGTTATGAATTTTTTTCAATTTTATATATTTGTTTTTGAAAATAAACTCCTCAAAATTATTTTTCTCCTTGATGCTTTAGCATTGGATGATGCACCATCATTAGGCATTGCAATTTAACTTGATCCAATAAATATTTATCCAGACAAGCTCATAGAATATGTGAGTGTTTTTTTATTTAACTATTTTAAGTAATGGTGATTGATAGAATATTAACCCACTTGTTTTGCAAGTTATTGCGGGTTATAATTTTTTTCACTAAAATAACATGTATGCAAGTTATTTTAATGTGTTTTTTAGAGATAAAAATTTTAAAATATAAATTGAAAATTTTATATAATCATCAAACTAAATAAATCAATAATTATTTATGTAAATAAAAAAAATCGTCTGATAATAACCAAGAAAAAATGTAAAAATAAAACATTCACCTAACTACATTTACTAAATTTATTTATTTAAATAAATAAAAGATAAATCTTCTTAAAAATAAATAATATAATTTTAATAAAAATAATATACTTAGTATCTGCTGTAACTTAATTTAGGCAAAACAAAGGGCATTGGATGTGGTTGCCATCCCTGATTTTGCATCATGGATGGAAGCATGGTATGGTGATGTTTTTAAATTTGAAATAAAAAAAGATAAAAAATAAATAAATTTTTTAAAAAGTATTTTTAAATTGTAAAAACAAACATGTGATCGAGCTGGACAATGCATGGTTATTATTACATGGTGGACCTATGAGAAACGTCACAGCTTTCACAACACACAAAAAAAAGAAACAAACAAAAAACATGCTACTTTCAGTCAATGAATCGCATCCACGCATTGTTTTCTGTCCTTTCTCCTTCAATTTGAAGGATCATTGAGTCCAGACCTGGTCACCTCCATGGCCAGATGCAGCCATGACTCGGGTGGGCTTGCTAGACTTGCTTTAAGAATTGATACAGGAGAAGATTTGGATCCATTGACAGTCAATTGATCAACCTGTAAGTTGCAAGTTACCTCCTCAACTTGCAATATTCATCCACCATAATCAGGCTTTGTAATTTATCCCCATCTAATAATATTAGATTTCGACCGAATCAATCCAATCCAAACAAGTGACTTTTGTTTTTTTATGTAATTATTTTATCCCATAATAAATATAAATATTGTCCTTTTATTTTATACTAGATCATAGATAGCATTCGAGTAATGGATATTTCAATGAATATTTTATAAATAAGATATGAATAATTAAATATTTTATCTACTGTACAATGAATAAGATATAGGTTGTGTTTGTTTTTCGGAAACTGGTTTCCGAGAAACTATTTTCCAAACTTTCCTGTGTTTGTTTGTTATTAGAAAAGTTGGTCAACAGAAAACACTTCCCGGTCAACGGAAAACACTTTTCAGTCAAAGAAAAATTTTGCTTAGTTTTCAGGAAAGTGTTTTCCTTTTATTTTGGATGAAAAACACTTTCCGGAAGTTGTGAAAAATTTAGAAATATCATATTATTTGCTGATTATATCAAAATTGGTCATCAAACTTTTGATTGCTATATATATATATTTT
>Ga0307511_10006689_pt1 | contig 11616 bp, 6 predicted proteins | sample 13_EM_MG_FD_200266 | JGI IMG/M metagenome (GOLD analysis project Ga0307511, IMG submission 200266) | Populus trichocarpa ectomycorrhiza microbial communities from riparian zone in the Pacific Northwest, United States - 13_EM | ecosystem: Host-associated > Plants > Roots > Unclassified | place...
ATCAGCTGCTCACTGCTTCATTTTTTTTTTATTGCAGATCTTCTGTTTGCATGGAGGACTTTCACCATCTCTTGATACGCTAGATAACATCCGAGCTTTAGACCGTATACAAGAGGTGTGAGTAACTGCTTCTCATATTTCAAATTCTCAATAAAATTGAAGTATATAATGGTTATGGTGTGCTAATCAGCAATAATTGAAGGTGGTTTGCAAGCTAGCATGATGTCCTCTTCCTGTTATGTGAACTTCCATGCAAGCTTTTTTTCAGATTAATGGAATGTAACTATCATAGAAGTACTGCATCCAAAACTTGGTTATATCAGTGATGTGTGCTATTTTTTAGCATTTTCTTTTCTGGTCAAGGATTAAAAGTAGGATACCTGACATTCCCTTCTGCCCAATTGCACTGCTATACTATCATGTCATCCATATCTTCATGCAATAAACTTGCACACTATTCAGTGCATTGCCAACAGCGGCTTTTTTATTTTGCTAGCGTCTAGTTTTCTGCAGTCGATTTTGGTTAAACAATCACATCTGTCATTCTCTGCACAAGTAGGTTCCACATGAAGGTCCAATGTGCGATCTCTTGTGGTCTGATCCAGATGATCGTTGTGGGTGGGGAATATCTCCTCGTGGTGCTGGATATACATTTGGACAGGATATAGCTGGTCATTTCAATCATACCAATGGACTCACTTTAATTTCACGGGCTCACCAGCTTGTCATGGAAGGGTACAATTGGTGTCAGGTGACTGAACCTGGACAAGTCACGTCTTCTTTCCATGTTTTTTTTTTTTTTTAAATGAAACTTGTTAGTTATAAATCTCTCTCATTTTTATTTCAGGAAAAGAATGTGGTTACTGTATTTAGTGCTCCAAACTATTGCTACCGTTGTGGGAACATGGCTGCAATTCTAGAGATTGGAGAGAATATGGACCAGAATTTCCTTCAATTTGATCCAGCACCCCGGCAAATTGAGCCTGACACCACGCGAAAAACTCCGGATTACTTTTTGTAATTTCCATATTCCCGCCAGCTGTTTGTAATCTTTGTTTGCTGCTGCATCACTGTAGATGTGTCTTAAAAAGAGGAGCTTTCGTTGTTTAAGGCGAGGTTGATCGATGACATCATTCTTTATTTGGAATCTGCTGTTGCTGGTGCTTCGTTGATATGCTCGAGTCATAAAAAAACTAACAGAAGGCACCAATGGCCATATTTCTTGTATATTCACAGAAGACGGAAGCAGCAATAACATGGTATATCCTGTGCTGTAATTTGACAAGTTGGAGTTAGAGAACAGGTGTTGTTTTATGAGCAAATGTACGCTGCTTACTCTACCCTGATTTATAAACAGAACCACAGCCAAAAGTGTTGCATCCTTGCAGAAAATGCTGCGCATCTTCAGTTCCAAAAAGAAAAGGTTAATGCTGCATAACCCATAACAATGCTGTAACTACACTGCTGTGTCCCAACAAAATTCACTCATGCTCGACATGATCCTTGTATACTTTTATCAGTGGGCGTATGCTTCCCCTGTACATGGTGGATGATTTTCGGCCCTCTCGATCAGTATGTGATTCGTACGGAGGGTTATTGCAGTTGATACGACAGGCACACGTTAATGCTGTCGTAGTATAGAAGGAACCGCTGCCATTCTTACCATCTAAAGAGCATCTATAGCTCTCTCTCAATGGTTCCCAAGGGTTTTGTGCATCAGGAAAATATAACGTAATGAATACATTTCAGAGCAAAAACGAAGAATTCAAAGAAGAAAAGATAATATGAGCTGCAAATGATAAAACACTTTTGTACACAAACCAAAAGCTTCAAACCCTCGGATATCATTAAAACTGGCTGGCTTCATGCGGGGGAGAAAACCTCAGTTGAAGAAAATTTCAGAGTTAAAATCTGGAGTTCATCTGGATACTCCCTGGTCCAGCTCCAGACGCCCTGGTAAAGGTCTGCTTTCTTCGGAAGTACACGACTGAACCACTTGCGAGTAACAAACACAAAATTATCCCCTGTTGAAAGCAATTCAGACCATGAGAATGAAGACTAGCATTAAGAGACCCAACTACAGTAACAGAGTGCTTGCAATTCTACTTGCCAATCTCACACCTCATTAAATACAAGGAAGAAAACTAAGCAAGGAAGCTGCTGCTCATAACATTCCATTCAAACATTGACCTCCTTGAATCTATAAGTTGATTATCGCACATGCTTTGTACTTTTCATTCACTGCTAGTCTCAAGATAAAAAGACATGGTATACCATGCAATATAGAGCAGATATCTATATTTTCTTTCTAAATTGTCTTCTTTAAAAAATCATTAAACTTGTTGAAACATATAAATCAGAAGACGTTTCTTTCTTCAGAGATTTTCTTTGAAAGTAGGAATTGGAGTCCTGTGCTATAACTCCATGCTCGTGATCTCAATGAGAAGCATTGCTCATACAGTATGATGCATGAAGAATAGGCAAAAGGTAGTAAACACAGCCAAAGGCTGGTTGTCAGGACTGAACAGCCAGGCAAAAAAAAAAACTTTTTATAAAATTCTCAAAACATCAATAACCTCTGTTATTACTACAGTAACAACCCTCAAATAGTCAACAAAACATTTAAAAAAAAAAATTCCTAGCCCTTAAAAATAATTAAATCCTAGCTGTTCAAACTAATATTAATAACTAATACAAATCCTCATTATACGACAACTGCTACTATTAGGATTTGCTCCTGCATCACAGAACCTCACTAACCAAAACCTCAAGGCTCCCATTTTGAGGCTCAACATTCACCAGACAAAACTCTGAGATTGAAATACTTGTGAACATGCACCACTGTACTAAAGGAAAAATATTAAGGGTTAATGATACTTTCTCAAATGAACTCCTAAGGCCTTTGACGAATTAATTCTCACTCAACCGGGAATCCTCTTGAGATAGTGAATAGTCAAAACTTTCGGATCTAAATATATATCGACAAGCATAACAAGTCAAACCAATTACATATAGATTTGACATTTAATCACTCTTGTTCTTACTAGTCCTTAAATTCATGACAGTGACGCTCTACTCTTATCATAAACATAAAAATTATGAAAACTAAGGTGGCAGAAATTTAGCAACCAAGTAGCACATCTCTTGGATTTTCAATTTATATCATTCTTGAATTAGAGGATTGAGACTAAACAGCAAATGATCGAAGGACCACAGTGATGTAGCCAAGGGAAAAGAGATATATAAATTATCTCATTTGATTTTCATTTGTATATGTTCTAGTTTTCCTTGTAAAATCTAGTCTACTTAGGAAATTTAGGAACCTTAACACTGTTAGGTATTATAGTTTATTTCATGACTATAATATTAATTAGGAGAATTCTATTGTTATTTGTTGTTGGTGTTGGTGTTGCCACCGCTGCTGATACCTTGGTTGAGTGGTTGAAAATATAAAACCAAGCCACCAGGGCTAGGAGCTTTTCTTATTTGAATTCCTGTTTCCTGTTAAGTTCTAAACTAGCAATGCTTTTGGTGCCTATAACAGGAGCTCCTATATTATGTAATCAAAGAACTTTGATAATGGATCTACAAGTATTTTGGTCTGGTCTCAGACCTGCAGCATTGAGTTTTCTTTCTCTTTTCTTTTCTCCAAACGTTATTTTCTTCTTCTGCCTGTTCTTTCATTACATCCTTGCTACGATAACATTGGATTGCTCTTGACAGCAATATTAATTTCCTAGATTCGTACACATCAAACCACCACTCACCACAAATCCTCTGAGACACATATCTAAAGTATTCCAACATGAATTCAATATCAATGCTGAAGTGATCCTTCTCTTCCATCACTCATTTAGATTTCTAACCTACCACCACTTAAAATTCTACACAATGATCAATGATTTCAATTCTAAAAAGCCAAAAAAGAATCCCCCCCCAGTCACATAAACAACAAAGAGAATTATATTTGGAAAGACGCCGAAATACCTCAAAACCAAGTACTGACAACTTCTCTGCATTAGCTGATATACAGCTTCTGTAAGTAATATAAGTCTGAACTCCATCCTTAGCTGAAGACGAACCATCCAGTAAGATTCTACCCTCGTTAGAAGCAGCATCTTGCAATGATATATGAGGATTTACATTGTCGGAGATTTCGACAGCAGATCGACCATTTTGAGAATGCTGCTTCCCATTTTCATTCTTTGTATCATGTTTAATCTCAATACATTTAAAAGGGATACGATAGCCAGTCTCGCTGCATCGATAGTTTTCATCACTCTACCAAAAAACACACAGAAAAACACCAAAATTAAGCACATATAAATAACAATATCTCCTCAAATCTTAACAAAATTATCATCATCATCATTTTGCATTCTTTACAAACAAATCCAAGGAATAATTGAGAAACAAACTAAATTAACAATTATTATACCAAAAAACGTCGGAAAAAAATCAAGAAATTATTATTATTACTATTATTATTAAAAAGAAGAGGAGGAGAGAGAGAGAGAGAGATCTTGAAACCTTCTCAGAGTAGGCGCAGGGAACGCAGGGACCAGAAGGAGAGCAATCGAAAGTGAAGTTGCTGCCGTGAGGTTTTTCTTTGAAACTAAGTAATGTTCTACGCCCTACGCCTCCTCCATTTCTGCTCCAATTCAATTTTAATTAATTTCATCAAGCACGTAAACTTGTTAAAAAGAAAGATTTATACTCACTCTGTGGCGTGAATTGAAGAGAGCAGCGCGAATATTACTGCTGCTACTACAAGGATCCATGCTGATTTCCAGCACGCCATACTGCTCTCCTTTCTACTCACGATTCATTCCTCTTTATGTCCTCCAGCTAGCAACCATGCTGCGCTGATCATGGAATAATCCTGACGCTTTCTTAGATGTTGGGCCCTTGGCCCATAGACAATATTTTTTTTCTTTTTTCTTTTGTAAATGAGAATGATTACAAGTAAAGAAAATAATTTATGAGTAAGAGAGGGAGAAGGAACGTGAAACATCCCTACGGCTCTTAAGTGTTGGGCCCTTGGCCCATGGACAATATTTTTTTCCGTAGAATTATTAATTCGGCTTGAATAATCATCAACTTGTTAATTTAGGTACACGTTTTTTAAAAAAATTTAATTTTTTTTATTTTTTTTTAAATTAATATTTTTTTAGTATTTTTAAATTATTTTAATATATTAATATTAAAAATAATTTTTAAAAAATAAAAATACACTATTGAATCGCATTGTCTAAATGGACACAAAACAATTTGCCTTTTGTTTTTTTTTCCTGCGAGGCAATGGCGTAATACCTGCAACACTTCTCCCCCACTAAGAAAAAACATGGAATTTCTTCCTGGTTCTAGTTGTAAGAGATTCTGATACATATATGGTAGCTGACACAGAGTACTGGGTGCCCTATCATTTCACCACAAAAGGAAGCATACAAAGTAAACAAGAATCCATAAATCTCCCCCACAATGGAAAAAGACATCCAATCTTTTTCTTCAAATCTCTCTCTCTAACGTGTACGAGCAAGAATCACCTAATAGTAGTAGTCTAATATTAGCCCTAGTTCTTCTAATTAATCCAATATTTTCCAACCTCTACAAGTACGTGCCCCCCATTAATATAATATCACATATTTATATATATGTAAGGCAATTGTATATACATATTCTTCAAGCAACACTAATGATGCTATCACTACTCGAAATGGCCTGAAATGTTGATGAATGTGTCGATGCTGGTGGTGACTGCTGCTGCTCCTCGGAGGATGGAGTAGAGAGCTTGAGTGATAGAGCTGGGAATTGGTCTTCGGGGCTTTTCTGATTCAAGTTAAGATCAGCCATTTTTGAAGATGGAGGGATTGGAACAATTGGTACTGGACGAACAAGCTTGGATGATTTTTTATTTACGTTTGTCTGTCCTGATGTGAGCTTCTCCAGTGGGTTGTCACCACTGACCGGTGAAGTTACAGGACTAATTGCAGTTACAGGAAAAGTTGACATAGGAAACCCTCCAGGCCTATTGTTGTTCAAACATGGCCGTGGCTGTAGCTGTAGCTGTGGCAATGCTGGAGTTGCAGTTTCTTGGTGTACTTGATCTTCTTCCATTGATGAACCCATGAACTGTAAATCCAAAAGATAAATTAATTGTAATATTGTATAAAGTCTAAAAAATGTATCACCAGCAGATAGAATAAAATCAAAGTCTTTAATTTTGTTCTTTCCCTTTTTTAAATTGATGGAGAGAAGAATCGTTTAAAAAAAAACCAAATTAATAAATTAAGTTTTTGAACAATTTTTTTGTACAAGATTTTTCTTGGTACAAAGAACCAGTTCTAATTGGAGTTGAGATTATAGCTTACTGTATCAGTGGTAATATCAAAGAGACTAGATCTCCGTCGTCGGCGATTCTGGTTATTTCTGCGGAGGAAGTACTTTTGAGCATGACTAGCCACCTGCGTAGGGGTTCGTGTCTTGACAAAGTTTCTTGAAATCCCTCTCCAATCTCCTTTCCCTACTTTCTGCAACCCCAACAAGAAAAGTTTGTGTTCTTCCTCTGTCCATGGAACCCCTGTAAATTAACACACGTAAAATCCAATTATCACATATTCTAGTTGAATCCCCCCGCCCAGAAGAAGAAAAACCTGTATGGTTGTAGCCGTAAGAAGACCTGATGACGATCGATCCAAGATCTAGCAGAGCTAGTTAATCTATATATCTACGTGCGTACCTCTTTTGCGCTCGCGGCTTCTGCCAGAGGCGTGAACGACGTCGTCGGATTCATAACCGGCGGCTACATCGGCGTTGGGTTCCTCGTGAGGCTGTTCATCATACTGCGAGAGATTGTTCATGCTATAACTTTTTCGAAAAGAAGCAGCTACTTCAGTGACTCTCACACCAAACAGCATAATACCAGTAGAACTACTCTGATCCCCACCAGCTGGACTCTCCCCGCATGTGCGCGAGTTGTGGCCGTTGTTTCCGCACTGTGAGCAACTGCGAGGCATCATGTTCGGTTTCTTCTTGTGATCAGAGACAGGATTATGGTAATAATAACACTTCTACTATTCCATGCAAGAGCTAGAGGGAGAGAAAAAGTGAAAGGAGAGAGGAAACTAAAAATGGCCTGTGATGGAAAATCTGAGCGAAGGCAGGGTAATGGTTGTCTTCAGAGTGAGAATTTGGGGGGTCCTCCAGTTTTTAATGAATCTATACTGGCAAAGCGTGGACTTTTTTTAATCGCTAAAGGCAAAGTAAAGCTATGGTGCTTCGCCTGGTGTTGGTTGTTCTGTGCTGTAATAATATCAAATGGCAAAATTCTTTTCAGATCAAGGAATCATGATGGGTTTTTTTATTTAGATATTTTTTTACTTGTATTATGGGTAATTGATGTAGAAAATTTCATAGCTTTGAACGGTCAACTGTGGTGAATGATGCACAAAACCTTAACAAGTTTGTTATGGAATGGGTGGATGAAGATTAATCAAATAAGTGACTTCTATAGGCCCAATTTAAAAAAGAGTTGGCTAGTTGTGATTGGTCGAGATTCCAGAGGTTTTCAATATTTTTCTTTTTCTTTTTGTGTTTTAACTTAATTTTAAATTTTAATTTTAATTTTCTTATCTTATAAAGATTGGTTTTTGGTTTATTTAAAGAGTTGAAAATTAAATTAAAAAAAATCAACAATAAAATTTCAAATTAATGCTTTATGCGGTATATTTTTGAGATATTTTTTATATTATTTTCGATTATATCATTAATTATTATCAAGGATAGGATATAGAGTTTCGTAATATCATAGAAATATCACACATGCATGGATGATATAATTGTAATAATTAAAATGTTGATATATTAATCATTATATCTATAAAAATAACATGTCAATCTATCACCACATCAAGGGAATTAGTTGCTAACGTAAATCTATCTACATTAACAGCATAATGTGTAGCCGCTTATAATCGTGATATTCCTGCAAAAAAACAAGGCCAAGTACTTAGAAATATCCCACCTTTAAAATCTTGGCGACCGTCCAAAGGATTTAATCTTACAAGTGGGTATATCCTAATGTTTCCACCAAACTAGTTCTAGTCATAGGTTTGTTGTCTTGGTAAGGATTTAAATCATACGAAAGTTTTGGTGGATAGTCCTCCAATGGTTCTTCAACACGATATGATGCCTTGATCGTGATTTAATCTAAGATGGGTTATATACTTTTAATTTATGGTTCCTTGATGTTGAGAGCTATAATAATTAGTGGGAAATGTCTGCACATAAATGGAAATTTATGTCATGGATTATTTTTTTTAACTTGGAAATAGTACTTTAAAAATTGATGGTGGAGGAGCGAAGTGTTTCTCCACCGTCTACTTGGCATATTCGCTGCCTCTTTAGAAAGATTTCCTTGTCTCTTACTCCGTGCCCTCCCCTTATTTGTTAATAAAATAAGCCTATGGTGGGGGCAGGTGGTGGAGGATAAGAGAAAACGGACCCCACCTCATCAGCTATGAGCCCGTTCTTCTCACTCCAGCGCTTTCCCGTTGCCTTCTCTCTTTTTGCCTCCACCCTGCTTCGTGGCTGTGGCTGTGGCGGTGGATATGTCTTTCGCTTTCAATCTTTAATCCTTGGATTATGAACAGATCTGTAAAGTGACAGCGAATTTATCTACAGGATAATTACAGCCCAATAATCCTAAGCCACGTTATCGGTGAAAGGAAAATTAGCTTATTTAAGGTTGTTTTATGGGTAGTTATAAGATTTGATTTAGAATTGTTCATGGATCAAATTGAGTAGATCCAAGTTTTTCTAAAAAACCACTTATAAAATGATGTCAGGTTCTGTTTGGAAAAAATAAATGTTTAAAAAGATTTTATTTTTTTAAAAAAATGAAATTATTTTACTAATTTCATCAAATCAAATGTTAAATTAATAAATCAATATATTTGCAATCTAAGCATTACAAATAACAATTATGATACACAAATTACATATAACATCTATAATACTTAAGTCTCATATAATATTTGTGACTCAATTGGAGAGATATTTTAAGAAATAATCTTTCCATTTATTAAATTCCCGCAAAAAAAATAATTTATACAAATTAAATAATCAGTTTTTTTTCTTATTAAAACACAATGGTGTAAATAACATCTTCAATCCTAAATATTTATATAAATAATAAATTTATTAAAATAAATTTTATTTTATTATTATTTAGAACCAACAGATAGTGACGTCTTAGTAACATTGTGTAGCATATTATCATCTCACTCTCTAAACATCCGATATATATATACTCACACGAACAGAAATATAATAATTAACTTTAGGAGATCTAAGTTAATTAGCATATGTCATTTGCAGCTCATCAAAATATATTATATCCCCAAGTATTTTTTTTACAGTGCGTCACTTTTTTTTTACCGTGCTGGAAAAAAAAAAACCCTGTGATTGTACCTTTATTTAGTGTCTTGTCACATGCTCTCTGATTCGATGCGTACGTTGTCGGGCCACCTCGATACCCACGAAATCCTGGCGGCTAAAGTTTCGTTGCTGGTCCCTGTCGCCGGAGATATCTGGATGGTTAGGAAAATCCAAACTATTGAATTTTAAATAAATGGTTTGGATGTTTAAAAAAGAAAAAAAAACTACTGAATTGTAAAAATTCTTACTGCCACTAATATGCTGAAATGAAATTCTTGATTATTGAGATTCGAATTAATGTTTCAGATTTGAATAAGACGCAGTTCATATTATTCTTAATTCGAGGAAATTTAATTTATATAGATTATAATTGTAATCAACTTTATAGATATTTTTTTTTATTTGAATTGAGAAAGGCATAAATAGTCTTTTATAGTTGTTTGAGAGTGTGGTTGCGACTGTTTTTTAAAATGTTTTTTATTTGAAAATAAATCAAAATAATATTTTTTATTTTTTAAAAATTATTTTTGATATCAGCATTTAAAATAAAAAAAATAAAAATATTTTAATTTAAAACACAAATATAAAAACAAACAGGTATTTATTCAATAAAAACAGATGTGAAGAGAGGCAAAAATACTCGGACTTGTCTGGATAAGAAGATAAAGACTAATAAAAATATCCCTTTGCATGGATAAGAAGACAAAAGCGATCTCTTCTAAAATGATGGACTTTCATGTTCGAATTTAAATAATTTATTTTATTTATATTTTGTTAAATGTATATTAAAATGTTATCTGTGTAGTTTTTTTTTAAGTTTTCTTGTTAACTTTTTTTAATAAATATAAAATATTTTATTTTTTTCACAATTCAATTATTTTATTTGATAAAAATTGGTTATTAAAAGATTATGTAAACCTCCAATGAAAAATTGCTTTTAGAAAAAACATATGCGGAGGGAAAAAAATATAAAAATGATATGAAATTGTATTTGGTCTCTATTATTTTAATTGTTATTTATTTTTATTTGAAATAATTTATGAAATTATAATTTTTTTTAATTTCATCATCTTTCAACCTTTTTTTATCTCAGACTTGATTTTTATTATTTTAATTGTTATTTATTTTATTTGAAATAATTTATGAAATTATAATTTTAAATTTCATCCGCTAGCTTTTTTATTTGTAAGATTTGGTCTTCATTATTTTAATAAACTTGAAAAAAAAACTAAAATATTAATAATTTATTTTTCAACTTATTTTTCATGACTTAGTCAAATATTTGAAAGTCTTTTCTAACTTATTTTCCATGACACTATTAAATATCAAAAAATAATTTATTTTTCAGGAAACCACATTTCAAAAAAAAAAACTAGGGCCGAAGTCACAAGATAATCAATAAAGGGAGGCAAAATAAAGAATTATTTTTTTACTCTTGATAAAAAAGAAATAATGGAACTAGTATATTATTGATAAAAAAAAAAAAATTAATGCAGTTGCATAAAAAAAACAATAGAAATAAACAAATTTATAAGAAGCGGGTGCAATATTATCTACCTCGCACTAAAAATTATCCAAAGCTAAGATAAACTATCTATTCAAAGCTAAAGATAAATTGATATAAAACCTTAGTTGTGATTAGATATATAAACAAGTAAGGTTTCGTTTGATGTAAATGACAATGAGAAGAGAAGCCTATCGCGAAGGTTGAAAAAAAATTACTTGGGTTTTTCATGTGTCTTGTCATCTCATGATTGGTTGATTGGTACTAATTTTATGATTTTTTAAAAAAGAATTAACACAGCTCTTTTGAAAAATATTCACAAACAAATATATTATTTGAAAATATAATAAATATTATTTTCAACTAATTTTTACTTAAAAATATATTAAAATAAGTTATTTATTTTTGACATCAGAATATCAAAACTTATAAAAAAAACACTAAAAAATATTAATCTCAAACTAAAAAATAAAAAATTTAAAAAACACGATTGAACCACAATACTAAATTTTTCCTAAAAAAATTTCAAAAACAAAAAAGCAAAAAAATCCACGTTACGCTTGGAAACGCGGGTCAACTCACGTTTCTAAAAAAATCAGATTTTTTTTTGTTAAAAATTAATATTTTTTATGTTTTGAATCGTTTTGATGCACTAATCTCAAAAATAATTTTAA
>Ga0307511_10006690_pt1 | contig 11611 bp, 14 predicted proteins | sample 13_EM_MG_FD_200266 | JGI IMG/M metagenome (GOLD analysis project Ga0307511, IMG submission 200266) | Populus trichocarpa ectomycorrhiza microbial communities from riparian zone in the Pacific Northwest, United States - 13_EM | ecosystem: Host-associated > Plants > Roots > Unclassified | place...
GGAGGGCGTTACCATCCAGTGTCCGGAAGCGTTTGCGGGTCAAGACGAGATCGAGCTTGACAACGGAGTGTTCGTGACCTGCGAACAGGTTCGACCGTTTTACGTTCCCCTCTACCCCGAAACACACGACGAGGAGGTGGAAGAATAGATAATAGCTTGTAATTTTTTGCGGAATTTACCTTGAATTTTTGGAGTTCGTTTCCGCATTTGGTTGGAGCCACCAGGACAGAGAGTGGACAAAGTTCACACAGTAACCACACAAGCCGCAGCAACTTCATCCCGACCACCCACCCTTCCTCCTTCCTCTCTCGCCCACAACACAATGGCCGACAACGCCTCTGGTCAACCCGACAGATCCGTCCAAGTCAAACTCGTCCTCCTCGGTACGTCATCAAGAATCGGCTCCTCGGCCAAACACCACACGAGCGTGCTCACTTTTGTGAACCAATCTTCCAGGTGAGGCCGCTGTTGGCAAATCGTCCGTCGTACTGCGTTTCGTACGTATCCTTTCGCGTTCCAAATCGTTCGTTTCGTCCGCTTACTCGCTCCTTCCCCCTCTAGGTCTCGAACGAGTTCCAGCCAAACAAGGAGCCTACAATTGGCGCAGCTTTCTTGACTCAGAAGTGCAGATTGGAGGATCGGGTTCTGCGTTATGAGATTTGGGATACTGCGGGTCAGGAGCGTTTCCATTCACTAGCTGTGCGTTCCCATCCCAATCCTCGTATCTCCCACCCTCACAAAGTCGGACTCACACGTCACGTTCCTATCACGTCGGATGATTAGCCTATGTACTATCGCAACGCTCAGGCTGCGATTGTCGTGTACGACGTCACCAAAGCGACCAGCCTCGAAAAGGCTAAGACATGGGTCAAGGAACTGCAGCGACAAGCAAACCCCAACATCGTCATCGCCCTCGCCGGAAACAAGATAGATTTGGTTCAAAATTTGACAATAGACCCTTCGTCCCCCCCAGAATCGGAAGATGAGGGAGAAGCCGACGATGCCACTGCTACCCCAGGAGAAGCTGGTGGGTCACCCGCCCCGGACTCGGAGAACGTGAGGCAGGTCTCTCGGGATGAAGCGGAGGCCTACGCGAAGGAAGCTGGTCTGTTGTTCTTCGAGATCAGTGCGAAGACTGGCGAAGGTATCGCGGAGATCTTCACTGAGATCGGTATGTTGACATCCCGCCTTTTGCCACGAATTATACTGACACATTTTGTAGCCAAGAAGATTCCGATTGAGCACATTTTGGCGTCTACTCGTGGTGCCGGGGGACGCGGTGGCGCTGTTGGAGGACGACCAGGAGCATCGCAACAAGGAGATGTGAACCTTGAGGAGAACGCAAACAAAGCCCGCGATGCCTGTAATTGTTGACCGCGTTCCGTGCCTCTACCACCACCCTCCCTCGTGATCTTCTCCCTCCTTACCCTCCAACTACGCACTCACAAGGGTAGATATTTCGTCTTATTATCCCTTCATTATGCTCCATGCCAGGTATACATCCAGCTGACTCCGACCTTCTCCTTGTCTCCTAACCTTCCTCGTTACACTCTGCCCATACCTGTACTTTTCACCATATTACACCGACTACAGAGTTTTCTCCCCGAGGTTCCGGAGGTGCTGCGCGTGGCCGAAACGATCGGTTTGAACGAACCAGAGACAGGATGAGGATAGGTTCGGCGATATCCAACAGGTCTTATCACACATAAGCAGTGTGGGATACGGTTGATTGCCCCAAAGGTTCGAGTACGAGAGGGTTAAATTTAGCGTTACAATATACTAATACTCGATATACGGGGGAGGTCTCGTCCCGTCGTGGTGGCCGTCAGGGACGAGATAAGGAGGGGGCGCGTGGCCATCAACCGGAGTGCGAATTGCGGAATCATGTGGTGCAGACTGGGGACCGACCGATGGGGGTGGAGGAGGAGGCGGAGGTTGACGGGCCATCCCACGTGCATCGCTGTAATCCGAATCTATAGATGGGGGTGGGTCGGATGGGTCGTCCACAACCAATGTCGGGGGGAGCGGAGGGGGTTGATCACCCCCTGTGAGTGTTGTTATCGCCGTAAGAGCAGGCATGGCACCCAGCGTAGCTTCTTCACCGTGTCGTTCCAACGCCAGCCCAAGTGCTTCCATCGCCAGCTCTGGTTGATCCATACTCGCGAGATCGGTCACGTCCGGATCTCTGTTTGCCATCTCCATAGTCGGAGGGGGAGTCGCAGATCGAGGTCCTCGTTCTTCAAGTTCGACCATATGCCCATCGAACTGATCCGAAACCGTAAACCCAAAGTGGACGCCTTCTCCTGGAATCACCAACTCGCGTGAAGGGGGGTGATCGACCTTTTCGCTATCCGTTTGAGAAGGTGTGTAGGTCTCGCGTTCGGCTTCAAGGAAGGTGGGTAACCTTGTCGCGGTGGCGCTGGAAGAGGATGGTTCTTGGAACGGGGGAGGAGCGTCGCGTTCGTCGAAGGGAGGTGGTGCGAAACTTGGCCCTGCTTCTTCATAGTGAGGAGTACTCTCGCTATCGTCGCCTCGAACCGTACGTTGAGGGGGCTGATCGTGCTTCTTCCTATACGCCGTATCGAGATCCGCGTCGGCTTCTGGAAGAGGTGCTGGGGGAGGTACGATCGTAAGTGGGATAATGACCGTCTCGACGTGTTCGGTGTGATGGGACATGTTGATGAAAGTGATGTAAACCGCGAGTCGGAAGGTGACACAGTGCAGGAGCGTGGTTTGCGAGATGAAAGGGAATCCTAACTCTGGATCGGGGTCTTGGTTGGGTCGGTGTGGGTGTGAATACATCTGTGCGGGTTCGACATTGGGAGGTTCAAGGGGTTGGTGAAGGATAAGACGTTGTCGTATGGGCCGGGCCGCGTGGAATCTGCATCCTGCGCCAGAACGAGTAACCACAGTCTTTGTTGTCCATCCCTTCGCGGAACCAGTGACTTTGGTGATCTTCTTCGCAGCAGCCGTGCCGGACGCGGTAGAAGTCGTCGCCTGTGGGGGACCCTTAACCTCCTCTTCCTCCTCCTCCTCTTCCCCACTCTCAAAATCAAACCCACTAGAAGGTTCTGAAGCCTCCTGATCCTTGACCTTGATCACCCTCACAAGCTCAGCGCGGACATTCCTAAGCCTGACACCCTGCTCGACCACAAGCTCTCGTTTCGGAGGTGGGATGGTGACATAGACCGGGATCCATTCGCCCGCCTGGAACTTGCTTCTCGGAATCTGAACCTCAACCGGGGTAGGCGAATCAAGTTTCCTCGTCACGGGGGAAGGTCGCAGCATCAACGCGTGCGCAGTATACCGACGGGGTCGAACGACGATACTCTTCGAAAACGATTGTCCTTCATTGATGCTCGAACAGACGGTCGCCGTCAGAGTGTGTACGATTGACGATTTGGGGGTATCCAGTGATTCTGGGGTATCCGACATCAGCGGGATCGCGAACGGAAAGGCAGACGGGACGAATTGCGTCGAATTCGTCCTCGAAAACAACACGACCTCCGACTTGTAGAGCTCTACTTGATGACCGAACGACGTTTCCACCGTGTGCAACGACACCAGCCTATTTGTTTTGTACGCGCGTCCCGGTCAACCAACACGGAAGTCTGCGGCATAGAAAGATCCACGTACACCTTCTGGCATGCGGAAGCCCTTATTCCTTTTATCTGTAGCTCTCCTTCGACAGCAGCGCGTTCACCTTCGACGCCTAGGTAACCTTTTTGGAACTCTGCATCACCAGAGGGCGGTATGATCAAGATTTGTGGATCAACGTCCCCATCGTCAGGGCCATCATCCGCGTCGAGTACATCAGGAGTGTATAACGGAGGGGGTTCCGCGGACATCACGAGGTGCAGAAAAACGGTGATAAGGATAGAGAGAGAGCGAGCGAGAGGGACGGACGAGACGGAGGTTGTAGGGAGAGCGAGAAAATTAGAAATACAATAAAAAAAAGAAAACCAGGCGATCAAAACTCGACGCGGATCATTGACTCGAGCTCACTGAACATTGGATTGTCCACCTCCCTCGCGAGCATGATCGAAAGCGTGATCTCCTCAGAAAACCCACCCAGCATTCCAAACCCACTCTCCACCTTCTTCTCCCCAGTCTCGTGCCAACCCATCCCAAACGAGAGCGCGGGCATAGAAGCCGTCGGCGTCTTGTCCACCACAACCTCGCCCTCATCGTCTATGAGTTTCATCGCCTCGATCGCCCGCTTCGAACAGATGTGGAAGAACTCCCGGACGTTCGCGTTCGGATTCGTCATGAACTTCCTCAGGATCCTCAACATCACCCCAGAGAACCCAAGCGACTTGTCCGCCTTCAGTTTCTTCTTCAGCTCCGGAGGGGCAATGAACGCCAACGAGTAGATGGCCATCATCAGCTTCTCGATGTAGCCCAACCACGTATCCTTCGTGATCACCTCAAAGTCCTTGGTCGACACCGGCAGTCGGTGCACGAACGATCGGAAGAGCTCCCCCAGCCACCCCTGCGGAATGACAGAAGTGATGATCTTGCGATGTTCATCCGGGTGACTGAATCGTGTCCAAATTTGAAGCGCGTGATCAGCGTTCGTGGGCGCCGTCCAAAGTGACGATGGCGAGCAGACTTCCAGAGGATCCATCACGGCAGATGAGATAAACCCAATCATCCTCCTCGTCACCCTCTTCCCAACTGGAGGCGACCTCTCGTAAACATCCTTCAGCCTGTACTCCATCGTCACCCCGATCATAATCAACGCCACGTCCTTTCGGACCGTTATGAGATCTGATAACGATAAGGCGGGCGAAGCGGGCCTGATCTTCGTGTTTCCATTCTTCCTCGAAGCTAAGCCGCATAGACGGAGCATGGTGCTCGTGAACGTGGGGTGTCGTGCCATGAAATCCAGGTTCTCTAACGCTGCGGCGGCCCAGTTCCGGAAGATATTGAGAACGGAGATGACGACACCTCCTGGACGTTGTTTTGGCCCGGATGGATGGTCCACCTCTCCCAATCGTTCGGTTTTGAGACACGCGAACGGCCTTGTTTCCTCCTCCCTGATGATCTCCAACAGATCCCGGATCGTCAACAGTTGCACCGGTCCGCCCGCCTTCCCACAATCGTCAAACTCGTCATCCACGTCTTCGGCCCCTTGGAAAGCGATCTCCTCCAAAAGGTCCAACAACTCCTCGAACAGATCCGGGCATTGGGGTATCGTCAAATATGGTAGATCCTTTGCAGCGTCCCGTACGACCGAAATCAGGCTACACGTCGTGATCGCGTACGACACCTCCGGGCCCAACCTGGAGCGGATGGACATGACAAGAGCATCGATATCGACCTGGCCCCACTCGTGGATAGCTTTCAACGGTCGGTGGTTCAACGCGCGTTGGAGCTCCGGACCAACGTGAAGGAGGTTTCGTCCGCCGGCAGATTCGACTTCATGGTGCAAAGGAACGTATGTAATCTTCCTCCTGGTGCGCGCGATGGTGGATGGCTGTGTAGGGGCAGATGGCGTGATGACCCCGTTTGTGCTTATCGAGGGCTAGAAATTACCCGGGGTCGGTAATGAAATTCATTTTGAATGACGAAGAAAAGCGCAAAACGTAACATACCGGCACGTCTGGCGGTTCACCTATAATACACGAGGATTCCAAAACATGAGCCTTTGTTGGAATACGAGTATAGGAACAAGCGTCAATCTTACCAGTCTTCTGTCTCGTCCTCTTGACCTCTTCTTCCTCTTCCATCTTCCGCTTTCGGGTTTCCAGATCCATATCAAGCCCTCCAAAGTCTCCCAACCCGGCAGGTAGTGGGCCATTTATTGGGGTGTTGCCGCCCTGCCGCAGGTGAGCCAATTGTTGCTGATGTATCTGCTGTTGCGCCGCAAAGAAGTTCGCGTCCATGGTTTGTTGTTGGAGGTTAGGAGGTAGCCCAGGCTGTTGCGGGGCGCCGTGTTGGCCGTGAGTTTGTTGCTGCGGTTGGCCGTGTTGCATCATCCCTAAAGCGAGTTGAGATGGATCGTCGGAGAACCCAGGGGTACCCTGCATGGAAACATGAGGTTGACCGACGGATTGCGCCCCGAAAGCGTTGTTCATCCCATTAATGGTCGGATCCGGGGTAGCCGACATTGGCATGTTACCCATCGTATGCATACCACCCATCCCCATGTTTCCGACGTTTTGGTTCATACCCGCCTGCGACATGGCCATCTGGTTATACTGCGGTCCCTGCATGTTGTTCATCCCAGGAGTAGGAGTACGAGGTTGGTGGTGGGATTGGTGTTGAGGAGGAAGGCGTTGGGGAGGAGTTTGAATCTGCTGGTTGGGTTGTTGCTGTGGCGGTTGTTGTTGGGGGGTTGCTCCGGTGGAACTGGTAGGGGTGGAAGGAGGGTAACGCTGGGCGTTTGGGTTGCCGCCCTTGTTCATTATAGAGTTCTTGCGATACCAATCTTCGAACGGGACCAATACGTTCATGTACAGATGTGCGAGAAACTGGGCGGTGGGACCAGAGTTTGGGGGAGGAAGTTGCTCTGGTAGGTCGAATAGTTGGGAGACATTATGCCATGCACCGGTTTGATGGGCCTAATAAGAGAAACGGACGGTTGGTGAGTTGTCGCCCCAGAGGGTCATATGCGCCGGGAAACCACGTAAGAGAAGTAGAATTGGAGGAACGGTGACTCTTCTGGTGGAATGGAGGTGGTCGCGTGAAAGTGGGGTGACGAAATGCGTACCTTCATACCGCCACCGTTCTGGAAGACGATCCCGAAGAATCTATAGAGATCGAAGTCCTTCCCCGCCAACCGAATGGCTCCAACCTCAGTCTGCGAAGGTTCCAAATTCCTCCACGGCGACGCGTTAGGGTCCATTCCAGCAGGAATTTGCACACCGGTAAGGGCCTGTGGTAACGGTTGACCGCGTTGGACCATCAGGGACCCGAGAGTCTGTATGAACTGCCTCCTTTTCTGCATCTGTTGCATCTGGGCCGCCTGTTGGGTCGGGACTGGCGTCGAACGGTTGTTTGGATCTGGAAACGCGTTTTGCGAACCAGCGGAGGTGGACATCCCGATCGACATGTTGTTGGGAGGCTGGACGTTGACGTTTTGTTGAAAATTGGGGATACCGGGATTACCACCTTGCTGCTGGTTGGAATGGGCGGAGAAGTCGGAAAGAGAGGAGGACTGGAGGTGTTGGTCGGAGGGGGAGGGTATGGTCATGTTCGGGGCTGTCATGCTGCCGTTACTTTGGTGTAGTAGCGAGTTTCCTCCGAAGTATCCTGATGATGATTGCGCTAAGACCGGCGATTGGGCCGAGCCAGGAGCACTCCTGTTTGCCATTTTCGCAATGTTGGCCGCGTTCAGGGCTGCCATCTGTTTCTCGAGGTTCAGATTGTGGAACATCCCCGGCGTCCCCATCCCGGTCTCTTGCCCTTGTTGCGGGTCTGGGTACGACTGGAACATACGGCTTGGAGAGCCGGTCTGTCCGTGGTTTTGTTGCCTAACGCACATCCATGAGTCAGTCCGGGACACCCACGGAACGAGGAAGAAGGAGAACTCACATTGTGCCTTGAGTGCGGCCGACGGCGTGAAGATCAACTCGCTCGGACTTCTCCATCAACTACGACCTGCTCGTTGGATACGGGTTCCGTCCTCCTTCACACTTTTTCTCCCTCCACTTTTTTTTTCGGTCAGTTCTCGTTCAAGACGGCCTGCGATGGCGAGCAAGTAATACCGTCTCCCTTTCGCTCCAGCCGCAATGGCTCGTTCGGAAATTGATGATATCTTTGCGGCGAAAAAATCAACGGCCAAGGTCACTACTGCTCAGCCTGTAGCTTCGACCTCTACACCTACCGACGCGACTGGTTCAAAAAAGAAGAAAAAGGACAAGAAGCGTAAAAGACAGGCCGAGGAGGTTCAGGATCCTGCTCCAAACGAGGAAAAGCCTCGGAAAAAGCGTGTGGTCGAGACCGTTCACGATCCCTCTGTCACTGTCCCCCCGGTCTCTTCCTCGAATAAGGTGGCAAAATCTGGAAAGGTAACCAGCATAGCAAAGCCGAAAGTCGTCAAGAAGGAAAAAGAGGACTTGGGCCGATTCAAAGACTCAAGGGGGACGGGTCCTCGTAAGCAGCGGTTATCTGGTGGCATACACTGTGTTCTTACAGAGCATTAGGGCGGAAAACTGAGGAAGGTTTCTCAATCTTTAAAGAAACGGAGCTGGGTATTGACCCAGAAGCCGGTGGTACGCGGTGCTCGGTATTTCCCTCAACGTGGGACTGACCCATGTCCAGGAACGCCACTTTGTCCGTTCGATTGTGACTGTTGTAAGCCTCCGATGCATCTGATCGTTTTCAAGATAACTGACCGACCTGCGTAGGTTTTTAGTTGTTGAAATGCACGATAACCGCCTGTTTTTGGTTTGGTCGTTCCTGGGTCGACGTCGGCTCTATCGAAGCCTTGAGATCTCAGTGGTCGACGAGGTCAATGTGTAGCCAAGAAGGAGAAATCCCTCCGATTTAGCGATTTTCTTGGCGCCGTCCTCTCTGGGACATGGCGTCGAGTATGCATTGTGTGTCGTCATTGACCGGATACATTTTTCTGCAACACGGATGTTCTTTCCTCCTCCCTCTGAGAATCGCTATCGCATCAGGCACTCCGGCGCATGCCAGAACCGTGAAAATTGCATTCAACCGGGAGGGCGATAGATCGAGCTCCTCCACGCTTCCCTTCCCCCCAACTGCTTCGAACAAGAAGAACCCCTTTTTTGAAATTCTCTCCACTCGTTGCGGCCGGTGGACCCCTGGGACAAGGCCTGGATATTGGATGCTTAAGCTTGAAGGTTGACCCCCGAGTGCGGACATCGTTTGGGCGTCGGTGATTGTCTGCGCTTGGCCGGTCGTCGAGTGTTTGTCGGGTAATCGATCACTTTGGCCCGCCTGACGACTCCCGACCCGAGACGGTCTCCCTGTCTCTTCTTGGGATTTACGACCGAGGGCGATGCTCATCAGGGGGACGTTGGCAATTCGATCACGAGAAGAAGCATACAGAAATTTTGTTACGGACCTTGCATACGGGTGGCCCTGTGTGCCGTGCCGTTCAATGCGCAGAACCTGCGGGAGGGATTCTGTTCTGCCAAAAATCAGAACTCAAGATTGATCCGCCGGAGGTACTTTGGGTGGATTTATCGTCCAGCTCGTCCGTTTTTTCTCACCGCATACATTGGCGGATTTGCATCGTTCTTTCCTCCAGGCTGTATGATATTCGTGCCATTGTACGTTTTCGTGTAGTGACTGCGGAATGTGGTGCGACTGGAGCTGGCCACTCCGCCCTTCTCTGTACAGTATCTCCTCGCCTCCACCAGAGCAAGGGGTTGATCATGATTTCGGCCGCTGACCGTGGGACGTCAACCTTCCGCCGCATCGCCTCACAACAACAGCCGACGAAGCGGGCAAGCCCCCTGGAGAAGACTGAGAGGCCGGCCATCATCCGGATAAAATTGGGTGAGGTGGACGGAAGCTGTCGGAAGGGCCGGATTGGGGTCACACGGCGGTGGAGAGGTTGATTTTTTGATACATATAATGCCAGTTACCCGACGGTTCTCCTCGCTCTTCCTCAGTACGCACTCCCTCCCGACCGTACCTCCCCGAGGAAGTTGTCCCGTCGCTACGATGAGCTTTGGATATCAACATTTCGCCCGACAGGGTGTGTCAAGTTGTAAGTGATCTTTCTTCCATTCATGGGGGGGATTACGTCGGGCGCGCCGCTTTTAGCCTCCCGCCTGCCGTTCATCTTTGAATGTTGCACAGGCCTGGGGGGGCGTGGCCTTTTCATGTTTTAAAACCAAATGACATTCGCGCCTAACTTTCCTGGGCTCTCCCCTTTTGCAATTGTACCACCACGTTCTGAATGTCTGGGACGCCATCGTCGGTGCAGGGTCCCCCGACGGTGACCTCCGTTCCTCCTCCTGTGACCACCGAACCCCCTCCCATAACTTCCCCACAAATCGATACTACGACAAGTATCATTACGAGCATCGTTACAAGCGTCATAAGTTCGTCCCAAGAGCCTCCTTCGTCCGATCCTCCTTCTTCTTCTGATCCACCATCATCTATTCCCCCCTCCTCTATTCCCCCGTCTTCAGCTGTCTCTTCTTCTTCATCCATGTCTTCTTCAACTCCCATCTCCGTTCCTCCTGTGATCTCCCCCTCCTCCTCAAGTCATTCTCTTTCCCTTCTCCTTCTCCTTCGTGCTCATTCCTGACTCCTCTTCCCCGCAGCCACCATCCCTCCCGTTATAACGGACCCTACGACAACGACAACCATCCCCCCAACAACCACCACTCCTCCAACCACAACCCCTCCAACCACCACACCTCCCACTACCACTCCAACTACGACCCCTGATGTCCCTTCCTCGACCCCTATCCCTCCAACAACAACAACCACCCCGGTTCAGGTGCAACCTTCCTCCACTTACACACCCCGCTCGTCCTCGACCATTATATTCAGCACGGTCGTTGTGTACGTCCCTTTCTTTGTTTCCGAATAGGGCACGGTGGCCAACACGTTTTTTCTTTTGATGTGATTCCCAGAACCACTGACCCGAATGGCCAAGTCCAAACGCAGACAATACGGTCCACCCAACTCGTCTTCCCGACCCAAACAGGCGGCGGCGCTGGTGGAGGAACGTCTTCGAACACTGCGGCCATCGCCGGCGGTGTTGTCGGAGGTGCCGTCGGTATCCTCGCCCTTATCATGATCATTTTTTTCCTCCTCAGACGACACAAGCGAAAAGATGAGTTTGACGGAAACTTTGATCCAGACAGGCTCGATCCAGAACGGCTCGGTGGGAACGCTACCAGGCCAGGTACAATGCCTCATGTTGATCTGGTCGGAGCCGAGGTTACTCCTTACCAGTATCTCTCCGATCCCGCCCCGCAAAAGGGTTATCAGCAGCACCCCCAGATGGGTCAGCGACCCGGCGTGCAAGCTCCAGTCATGGGCGGGGTTGGATACGGCACTTCGGATGCGCGCTCCTCGACCACTGGATCCCACTATCCTACCACCATAACCGACCCAAGTGTGGGTGGCATGCGGGACTTTAGAGGTCCATCGCCCGGTGCCTCGCTCGGAACATCTGGAACCCTTCCTTCTTCCAAAGAAAGGGATTCGACGATTGATGGGGTCCTCCGCGTTGCTAACGATGAAAATGGGGAAGGGGGATCTGGTGGCGGTGTCATGTTCCAGCACAGGGACGGTGGGCGAATACCAGAGGAGGTTCCTCCCAGTTACGATTCGATTTCTCCTGACGAACGTAGCAGCGCTGCCGGAACGAGTCAGGTCAGCCAAATATCTAACATTCCCAACGTAAAGCTGACGAACGGTTGCTTTCTCTCAGGCTAAGAACTAGCGGGTTCTGTTTATTCTTCACGACGACTACCTCGACGGGAAACCCCCCACCCCGAAAACAAGTAGTGATCTTCATGTCCCATGACTTTTCTTTTACGCCCTGTACCATCACCCTCTTTGACCCCCCCGTTCCTGACGACCACCCTTTCCCTATCATAGGCCTAGACTAAATCCTTACTTGACTTCAGTGTGGACTTACTTCATCTCACTTCTCGGCCGAGTATCT